>Ga0209989_100013_pt1 | contig 37142 bp, 30 predicted proteins | sample Antgeofumaro1A2B_FD_188083 | JGI IMG/M metagenome (GOLD analysis project Ga0209989, IMG submission 188083) | Geothermal fumarole subsurface microbial communities from Mt. Erebus, Antarctica - 1A2B (SPAdes) (version 2) | ecosystem: Environmental > Terrestrial > Volcanic > Fumaroles | place: Mt....
AAGCCGAACCTAGCTCAGGCTAACTTTCCCCGGCGATCCTGTGGGTATATCAAGGTCGAGTACCCGGAAACGGCGCCATGGCTTGCGACTTTGCACACCCGTGTGCTATCTTCCGACAGCAGATGGCGGGGACATACAGGCGGGCCGAAGCGAGTATCCTTCCCGTTTTCGCCTGGGCCCACTTCAGTCACCATATGGCGGTCGGGGGGCTACTGCCCCTGCTTCCGCTTGTCCGGGATGAGTTCGGCTTAGACTACCTCCTGAGCGGAACCCTTGTATCGGCCTTTTCGCTGGCCTACGGTTTTGCGCAGGTGCCCCTGGCTTTTCTGGTCGACCGTTACCGCCTGCGCAAGTCCCTCATCATTGTTTTGGGTCTTTTGGGGGCCGCCCTGGCATCCATCGGGATTGGGTTTTCCCTCACCTACGGACAGATGCTGGCGCTGCTGGTTTTGATGGGCGTTGCCGGCTCTACGTACCATGCCCTGGCCTCGTCGTTTCTTTCCGAATACTTTCCGGCCGACAGCCGGGGGCGGTCCCTGGGCTTACACGTGGTCGGGGGCAGCGCCAGCTTTATCGCCACCCCAGCCCTCGCCCTGGGGATTTTAAACCTGACCGGCTCCTGGCGGGCGGCCTTCATCGGCCTGAGCCTTCCCGCGTTGGTGGCCGGTTTGTTGCTTTTGTGGCTGGTCGCCGGCCAGGAAAAGGTAATGGTCAGCAGTCGGCCCCGGGCTCCCAGCCTGCCCATCTTGGAGGTTCTCCGCCTCATCGGCCTGCTGGCGGTGATTGCGGCGGTGATGCAGGTGGTTACCGGTGGCATAAACACCTTTTTGCCCCTCTACCTGGTCGACCGTCACGGGGTTCCCCGGGAGCTGGCGGGCATCGCCGTGGGCCTGGTGGCCGGAGCCGGCATTGTTGGGGCGCCGGTGGGCGGGGCCCTCTCCGACCGGGTTGGGCGCAAGCTGGTCATCCTCCTGTCCGTCTTGCTTTCCGGCCCTCTGCTTTATCTGATTACCCTGGCCCCCCAGGGGGCCGCCCTTTACCTGCTCATAGTCCTTTACGGCCTGGCCATAAGCATGCGTATGCCCACCATGGAATCCCTCATTGCCGACGTGGTTCCGGCCGCCCGCCGGGCAACGGTTTTGAGCGCCTATTACTTCTTGGCCAACGAGGTCTCCGGCGTTGCCACACCCCTTATCGGCCTGCTGAGCGACCTGACCGACCTTAACACCGCCTTCGTCGTTTTGGCGATTTTCTCCATAGTAGCCGGGGGCCTGGCAGCCCTCCTGCGGGGCGGCAGGGAGAAAACTGTTGCGGGGCCGTAATGCGGTGGGTGGCGGTCCTCCGCCGTTGGAGAAGGGAGGGCGAATATGGACGGATTTAAAGATTACTTTATCGCCGAGTTTGTCGATGAATACGTTTCGGGGCTTATAACCCGGCGGGAAGCCCTTCGGAAGCTGGCCGCTGTTACCGGGTCGGTGGCCGCTGCCGGCAGTATTCTGGCCGCCTGCGCCCCAAGCCCGGCGCCGACCCAACCCCCACCCTCCCCCAAGCCTACCTCACAGCCCACCCCCCAGGCCGGGGTTACCGTTCCGCCGGATGACCCGGCCACCTCGATGGCCGGGGTGAGCTTTCCGGCTGAGGACGGAGCGTCCGTCATGGCCTACATGAGCCGGCCCCGGGGTGCCGGGCCTTTCCCGGCGGTGATGGTTTGTCACGAGAACCGGGGCCTGGTGGAGCATATCAAGGACATTACCCGGCGGCTGGCCAAGGCCAGTTACGTGAGCCTGGCCCCGGACCTCCTATCCCGGGAGGGCGGAACCGACCGGCTGGATGCCGCCCAGGTGCCAGGTGTCCTCGGCAACGCCCCCCCGACCCGCTTCGTCCAGGATTTCCAGGCCGCCTTTAACCACCTTCAGGCCCAGCCCTTCGTCCGCCGGGACCGAATCGGGATGGTGGGGTTCTGCTTCGGGGGTGGGGTAACCTGGCGGGTGGCCACCAAGCTGCCCGGCCTGCGGGCCGCGGTGGTCTTTTACGGCCCGAATCCGCCCCTGGAGGATGTGCCGGGTATTCAGGCGCCGGTGCTGGCCATTTACGCCGAGCGGGACAACTTCGTAAACCCGGGCATCCCCGCCATCGAGAACGCGATGCGTCAGCACAACAAGGTCTTCGAGCGGGTCGTCTACCCCAACACCGAGCATGCGTTTCATAATGATACGGGAGCGAGGTACAACGCCGAGGCGGCCCGGGACGCCTGGGCGAGAACCTTGGCCTGGTTTGAACGGTACTTAAAGGCCTGAGCCGGGAAACTAGCCCGGCAACGTTGGGAGGTGGTTGGGATGGCCCCAGAAAGCAAGGCGGTGTTCCGGTCAGTAAGGGTCCCGGCCGGTTGGGTTGAGCTAGCCGGGGACCTGGTTATCCCGGCCGGGGCGCCGGCCCTGGTTATCTTCGCCCACGGTAGCGGCAGCAGCCGATTCAGCCCCCGGAACCGGTTCGTGGCCGGGGTTCTGAACCAGGCCGGCTTTGCCACCCTGCTTTTCGACCTGCTAACCCCGGCCGAGGAGGACCTGGACCGCTCCTCGGGCCAGCTTAGATTTGACATTCCGTTGCTGGCCGCCCGCCTCGAGGCCGCTACCGCTTGGGCCCGGCAGGAGCCGGAACTGGCCGGCCTTAGGGTCGGCTATTTCGGGGCCAGCACCGGGGCGGCGGCCGCCCTCATCGCCGGCGCCAACAGACCCGAAGACGTTGGGGCCATCGTTTCCCGGGGCGGCCGGCCTGACCTGGCCGCCGATTACCTTGACCGGGTCCGGGCCCCGACGCTGCTCATCGTCGGGGGAAACGACCCCGTCGTCCTAGACCTTAACCGGCAGGCCCTCCAGCGGCTCCGGTGCGAGGCCCGGCTGGAGGTGATTCCTGGCGCCGGCCACCTTTTTGAAGAGCCCGGCGCCATGGAGCGGGTGGCCGAACTTGCCCGGGACTGGTTCAGGATCCACCTGGTGGCAGGCCAAGAGGGCACCGGGTAGACAGCGGGCGGCCGACTGTGCGATCATCCTAACATGAGTCGAGTTTATGAGCGGGTTTGACATTCTGTGGTCGCCCTGGCGGATGCAGTACATTCAGGCTGCCCTTGAACCGGGCGGTTGCTTTCTCTGCGAAAAGAGCGGTCAGGAGGCCGCCCAGGACCGCGAAAACCTGATCCTTTACCGCGGAGCCCGGGCCTTTATCATCATGAACCTTTACCCTTACAACCCCGGCCACCTGATGGTGGCCCCCTACGACCACCGGCCCAATCTGACGGACCTTGCCCCCGAGGTCAGGTGGGAGCTTATGGAGCTTTTAACCCTCTGTCTTAAGGTGCTGGCCGCAGGGATGCGGCCCGATGGGTACAACCTGGGGGGCAACATCGGCCGGGTGTCTGGGGCGGGGGTGGCCGACCACGTCCACCTGCACGTGGTGCCCCGCTGGGAGGGCGATACGAATTTTATGCCTATTCTGAACCAGACCCGGGTTATACCCGAGGGGCTTCTCACCACCTACGATCGGCTTAAGCCCCTCTTCGAGGCAATGGCCAGGGCCAGCTAGGGGTCTTCGGTCTCCTCTGCCAGCCGCCGAAGTTCCTCGGCCGTCAGGCGGTAGGGAAGCCAGTCGGCCAGCTGGGTTGCGCCCAGCCCCTCGTAAAAAGCGATGGCCGGCCGGTTCCAGGCCAACACCAGCCATTCCATTCGGCCGCAATCGTGGCGGAGGGCCTGCCGGGCCAGGGCCCGGATCAGGGCCCGCCCCACGCCCCGCCCCCGGGCCTCCGGAAGCACGAAGATGTCTTCCAGATAGAGGGTCGGCCTAGCCAGAAAGGTCGAATACGCCCAAAAGTAAGCCGCATACCCGACCGGTCGGCCGTCCAGCTCGGCCAGCAGAACGTGGATTCTAGGCGGATTGGTCAGGGTGTCGGCGGTCAGCCGCTTACGGGCCTCGGGGTCAGGGCGGGGAAGTCCCTCATAGTCGGCTAAGGCATCCACCAGCTCAAGAAAAACCTCGACGTCCGCCGGGGTTAAAGGTCGGATGGTTACCTGCGGACTCACCCCATCATTATACCTGGGTGGGGTTGGAAGCCGGGATGGTATAATCTTAAGGTCCAATGGTCAACCGACCCCGCATTGGTATTACCACCGGTTCTGACGGCCTTGACCCGGAGGGTGCTCCCCGCCGCTGGCTTCGCCGCTATATTCAGGCCGTTGAGGCGGCCGGGGCCGAGGCGGTTATCTTAAAGCCCAGCGATGGCCCCCCCGACAGGCTCCTTGAGGGGCTTGGGGGCGTGCTCTTTACCGGCGGGCCCGACGTCCACCCCAAATACTACGGTCAGGCGGTGGACCCCACGGCCAGGGTCGAGGTCGACCCGGAGCGGGACGAATTCGAGGTCCCGTTGGCCCGCCTTGCCCTGGAGCGGGACCTGCCGGTTCTGGGCATCTGCCGGGGGCTTCAGCTTCTGAACGTGGTCCTGGGCGGCCGGCTTATCCAGGACCTACCCGGCCACCGCGCCGATGAAAGTGGCCGCTCGGCCTTCCACGAACTGCGCCTGGACCGTTCAAGCCCCCTGGCCGATATCCTCGGCCCCGAAGGGGCAGGGCCCGTCAACAGCCGCCACCACCAGGGGGTGGGGGCAGCGGAGCTGGCCGACCTTCTGGTTCCGGCAGCCTGGGCCGAAGCTCGGCTCCGAACCGGCGAGGTCGTCGACCTGGTCGAGGCCTTTTGCGGCCGGGGATTCCGCTGGCTCTTTGCCGTCCAATGCCACCCCGAGCGGGCCGACGAGGTTCCGGCCAGCTACCGCAACCTTTTTGCCGCCTTCGTCGGGGCCGCCCGAAAGGCCGGCTAAACCCAGCCCGAAGGATGAGGTGAAAATTCGCCCATGGAAATCGGGACCGTTCGCGTCGTTCCCATCGAAGAGGAAATGAAGGGCTGTTACCTCGATTACGCGATGAGCGTAATCGTGGCCCGGGCCCTACCCGACGTTCGGGATGGTCTTAAGCCCGTCCAGCGCCGGGTTCTCTACACCATGCACGATATGGGCCTGGGACCGAACAGCCCTCACCGCAAGAGCGCCAAGATCGTCGGGGAGGTCCTCGGAAACTTCCACCCCCACAGCCCCGAGGCCGTCTACGAGGCGATGGTCCGGATGGGGCAAGATTTCGTCATGCGCTACCCCCTGGTGGACGGCCAGGGCAACTTCGGTAGCGTCGACAACGACCCCCCGGCCGCCATGCGGTATACTGAGGCTCGCCTGGCTCCTATCGCCATGGAGATGCTGGCCGATATCGACAAGGATACGGTGGATTTTGTACCCAACTACGACGGCACCAACCGGGAGCCTTCGGTCCTGCCGGCCCGCATCCCCAACCTGCTGGTGAACGGCTCCAACGGCATCGCCGTCGGGATGGCGACCAGCATCCCGCCCCACAACCTGACGGAGGTCTGCAACGCCCTGACCTATCTGCTCGACCACCCCCAAGCAAGCCTGGACGAGCTTTTAAAGTTCATTAAGGGGCCGGACTTCCCCACCGCCGGCGTCATCCTCGGGACCGAAGGGATTAAAACGGCCTACTCCACCGGCCACGGCCGGGTGGTTATCCGGGCCAAGGCCCAAGTCGAGCCGGCCCGGGGCGGCCGGGAGCAGATCGTCATCACCGAGCTTCCTTACCAAGTGAATAAAGCGGCCCTCATCGAGCGGATCGCCGAGCTGGTGCGGGAGCATAAGGTGGAGGGCATAACCGATATCCGGGACGAGTCCGACCGGGAGGGCATCCGGGTTGTTATCGAGCTCCGGCGAGAGGCAGATGCCCGCAAGGTCCTGAACGCCCTCTATAAATACACGGCGATGCAGACGGCCTACTCGATAAACATGCTGGCCCTGGTGGACGGCCAGCCTCGGGTGCTCACCCTGAAGGGCATGCTCCAGAACTTCCTGGCCCACCGCCGGGTGGTGGTACGGCGCCGGACCGAGTTCGAACTGCGCCGGGCCGAGGAACGGGCCCATATCCTGGAGGGCCTCAAAATCGCCCTTGAGAACCTGGACGAGGTCATCAGCACCATCCGGCGGGCCCAGAATGCCGAAACGGCCCGAATCCGGCTGATGACGGCCTTCAAGCTGACCGAGGCCCAGGCCGAGGCCATCCTGGCGATGCCCCTGCGCCGCCTGGCCGCCTTAGAGCGTAAGAAAATCCTGGAAGAGTATGCCGAACTCCAGAGCACTATCAAAAGGCTTCGGCAGATCCTGGCCGACCCCAAGCAGGTGGACCAGGTCATTCGGGCGGAGCTGGAAGAGGTCAAGGCCAAGTACGGGGATAAGCGGCGGACCCGCATTGTCCTCGAGGAGGCGGCCGAGCTCACCGCGGAGGACCTCATCCCCGACCAGGAAGTGGTCGTCACCATCACCCAGCGGGGCTACATTAAGCGGCTGCCGCCGGAAACGTACCGGGCCCAGCGGCGGGGCGGCCGGGGGGTTGCGGCCACGGTCATGCGGGAGGACGACGCCTTGCGCCACCTGCTGGTGGCCAACACCCACCATTACCTGCTGCTTTTCAGCAACCGGGGCCGGGCCTTCGCCGTCCGCTGCTTCGACGTCCCCGAGGCCGGCCGGCAGGGCCGGGGGGTGCCCCTGGTGAACCTGGTCGGCCTCGAGTCCGGGGAGACGATAACAGGGTTGGCGGCGGTGCGAGAGTTTAACGGCGACCTGTCCCTGGTTCTGGCCACCCGCCGGGGCGAGGTGAAACGCCTCGGCCTGGGCGAGTTTGCCAACTGCCGGGCTTCGGGCCTTAACGGCATGGCCCTTGAGCCTGGGGATGAGCTGGGCTGGGTGCGGCTGGCGCCTGAGGACGCCGAGCTTATCCTGGTTACGAAGCAGGGCAAAGCCCTCAGGTTCGCGGCCGCCGAGGTCCGGCGCTCGGGGCGGGGCTCGGGCGGCGTCAGGGGCATCCGGCTGGACGACGGCGACGAGGTGGTGGGCCTTGAGGTGGTCCGCCCCGAAGCCGGCCTGTTGGTGGTGAGCGAGCGGGGCTACGGTAAACAGACGCCCTTAAAAGAATACCCCACCCAAGGCCGGGGAGCCGGCGGGGTCTTAACTTTTAAAGTAAGTAGTCGCACCGGTCTCCTGGCGGCCTGCACTCTGCTCTACCCCGGGTCCGAGGTGCTCCTGGTTTCCGAAGGCGGAATCATCGTCCGGATACCGGCCGAAGACGTCCCGACCCAGGGCCGGGCCACCCAGGGGGTGCAGCTGATGCGGGTTGGGGAAAAGGACCGGCTGTGCGGGGTGGCCCTGGTTAACGGGGCCGGGGCTCGGCGGTCTAAATCTGCCTCTTGAGGGAGTTAGCCGATGGCCGAGGGGACCTACGTGGTCATCATCGGGGGTGGGGCAATCGGGACCAGTATTGCCTATCACCTGGCTAAGGCCGGTTGCCCGGATGTGGTGCTTTTAGAACAGGGGCTGGTCGGGGCCGCCACCACCAGCAAGGCGGCCGGGGGTATCCGGGCCCAATTTGCCACCGAAACGGAAATCTGGTTCTCCCTGCGGAGCATCGAATTCTTCGGCCGCTTCCGGGAGGAGATGGGGGCCGACTGCGGCTACCGCCATGTGGGGTATCTATACCTGCTCACCTCCCCGGAGCTGGTGGCGGAGCACCGGCGGCGCATCGCCCTGCAGAACCGGCTGGGGGTCCCCTCCCGGCTGATATCCCCTGAAGATGTGGCCCAGATGGTGCCGGAGGTTCGGGTCGATGACGTGCTGGCTGCGGCCTGGTGCCCCACCGACGGCTACGCCAGTCCCCACGAGGTGGTTCAGGCCTACGTGGCCCAGGCCCGGCGTCGGGGTGTGAGGGTCCGTGAGGGGGTTCGGGTGACCGGCCTGGAGGTGGCCGATGGACGGGTCCGGGCCGTTTTGACCTCCGAGGGTCGGTTTGAGTCCCGCCACGTGGTGAACGCCGCCGGGCCCTGGGCCGGGGAGGTGGGGGCCATGGCCGGGGTCGAAATCCCGGTCATGCCCCGGCGCCGCCACATCTTCGTGACCGACTCCTTTCCCTGGGTCAGACACCCGACCCCCCTGGTGGCCGACCTGGGGTCCGGATTTTACTTTCGGTCGGACCAGGACCGCATCTTGATGAGCCCCGGGGATGAGGGGGTTGTTCCCGACTTTGAGGCGGCGGTGGACTGGTCGATTCTGCCGGAGCTGGTGGAGAAGGCCGTCCGCCGGGTTCCCGTCCTGGAGCGGGCGACCATTAAGACGGCCTGGGCCGGACTGAGGCCCCTTACGCCCGACGGCCGGGCGATCCTGGGCCGAGCGCCGGGCTTTGAAAACTTCTGGCTGGCCGTGGGCTTCTGCGGCCACGGGTTTCAGCACAGCCCGGCGGCCGGGCTGGTCATGGCCGACCTGATTTTAAAGGGGACGGCCCCGGTGGACCTGTCGGTCCTCAGCCCGGGGCGTTTTGGGCCTCGGACGGCTCCAAACCGGGAAGTGGCTCCCGATTAGCCGGGGCGGTTGCCGTCCGGTCCGGCCGCCGGCGCCGCCGGTCCCGGCCCCCCGATGGGGCCGGCTGGGTCTGGCGCCGGCGGTAGGCTTCCAGCCACTGCCGGCCGGCATCGGTGATTGCTAGCACCGGTTCGTCGCCCACCTGCTCGACCCGAACCAAATTTTCCCGCTCAAGCTCGCGGCGGAGGTCGGCGTCAAAGCGGACGGCCAGGGCGATATCCATCATCCGCTTGAGGTCGCTTTCCACCAGCCGGCCCCAGCGGTCCAAAACCCTTAAGAGCTCGGCTCGGACCTGTTCAGGCCTGAACCGACCGTTGCGGATTCCCATGTTAAGCTGCGCCAGGATTTTGACTTTTCATCCTATTGTGCGACGGCTGATTCGGCCGGGTCAAGGCCGGGGCTGGCTGCTGGGCTGGTGTGGCGGGGGCAGCCGCAATGTTATAATGGTTGTGGGCGCGGTAAACGCCCCGTTAAGACCCCAGGACCCGGGTAACCGCGCCTTAGCCGAAATTTTGTGCGGAATCTGGAGTTCAACACGTGAAGGTTACCACCGAGAAGGTCGGCGAAGCCCAAGTTGCCTTAAACGTCGAAGTCGACCGGAATCTGTTTGAGGACGCCAGGCGAAAGGTTTACCGGCGGCTGGTCGGCTCGATTCGGATACCCGGTTTCCGACCGGGTAAGGCTCCCATCCAGGTCGTTGAGCGGTTTGTCGGCCGGGAAGCCTTCATGGAGGAGGCCCTCAACGACCTGGCACCCCGGATTCTGGAGCACGTCCAGACGACCGAAGGGCTGGATATTCTCGCCCGCTCGGCAGTGGAGGTTGCCCAGTTGGAGCCCCTGACCATCCGGATGGTGGTTCAGCTTAAGCCTAAGGTAGAGCTGGGCGACTACCGCTCGGTGCGGGTCGAGCGGCCAGAGGTGGTGGTGACCGAAGAGGAGGTGGCCCAGCAGTTGGAAGACCTGCGCCGGCGCTACGCAACCCTTGAGCCCGTGGACCGGCCGGCCGAGCCGGGTGACCGGGTCGTGGCCGATGTGGTTGTCTACGTAGATGAAGCGGAGTTTCTCCGCCGGGAGGGCTACGAGCTGGTGGCCGGCCAGGACTCGGTCCCATTTCCGCCGGGCTTTGGGGACCAGCTCGTGGGCCGGGCCAAGGGTGAGACCTTCGAGGTGGCGCTCAACTACCCGGAGGACTTCCAGGTCGGTCAGCTGGCCGGCAAAGCGGCCCGTATCCAGGTTACGGTTAATGAGGTGAAGGAGGAGCGGCTGCCTGAGCTGGACGATGATTTTGCCCGCACGGTTGCGGAAGAGTTTGACACCTTGGACCGGCTCCGGGAGCACATCCGGTCGGAGCTGTTCCGCCGGCGGCAGGAGCAGGCTGACGAGGAGTACCGGCGGCGGGTCCTGGATGCGGTCACCGCTGGCGCCACCGTGGAGATCCCGCCGGTGATGGTGGAACAACAGGTGGAGCGGATGGTGGAGGACCTGGCCGACCGGCTGGCCCAGATGCGCCTTAACCTGACCCAGTACCTGCGGGGCACCGGCCGGACCGAGGAGCAGCTGCGGGAGGAATTTCGGCCCCAGGCGCGGCGGGTCCTTTTGGAACGGCTCGTGCTGGAGGCGGTGGCCGAGGCGGAGGGGATTGAGGTCACAGATGAAGAGGTCCGGGCCGAGGCGGCCCAGATTGGGGTGCCGGTCGACCAGGCCGAAGACCGGCTGACCAGGCTCTTCACTGAGGGTGAGGGCCGGGACTACCTGGTGAACGTGATCCGGCGGCGTCGGGCGCTGGAACGGCTGGTAGCTATCGCCAGCTCGCCGGCCGAGGCGACCGCCGAGACCGAAAAGACCGAGGGGAAGGGAAATGACGAAGGGACCGTATCTGCCTGAGATTCATTCGGCCATTATCCCCATGGTTATCGAGCAGACGGGCCGTGGGGAGCGGGCGTACGACATCTTTTCCCTCCTGCTCAAGGAGCGGATTATCTTTCTCGGCACACCCATCAATGACCAGGTGGCCAACCTGATCATCGCCCAGCTCCTTTACCTGGACCGGGAGGACCCGGAGAAGGACATCCACCTCTACATCAGCTCTCCGGGCGGGGTGATCACGGCCGGCCTGGCCATCTACGACACCATGCAGCTTATCCGGCCGGATGTTCAGACCATCTGCGTGGGCATGGCCGCCAGCATGGCCACGGTGCTGCTGGCCGCTGGGGCCAAGGGTAAGCGGTTTGCCCTGCCCCACTCCACCATCCACATGCACCAGGCCCAGGTGGGCAGCATTGGCGGGGCGGCGGCCGACGTGGAGATTATGGCGAAGGAGATCCTGCGCCAGCAGGACCAGATCCGGCGGATCCTGGCCTACCACACCGGCCAGCCGCTGGAGCGGATCATCCAGGACACTGACCGGGACTTCTTCATGACGCCCGAGCAGGCGGTGGAGTACGGGATCATTGATGAGGTCTTGACGAAACCGGGCCGGGGCGCCTAGTATTAAGATAAGTCGGAGTCGAAGATGTCGAACTCACGCAACTCACGGGTCCAGTATCACTGCTCCTTCTGCGGCAAGAGCCAGGACCAGGTTCGGCGGCTCATTGCCGGGCCCGGCTCGGTGTTCATCTGCGACGAGTGTGTCGACCTCTGCCGGGAGATCATTGACGAGGAGGGGGCGCCACCCCCGAAGCCCCGGGGGGTTCCCACCAACATCCCGACCCCCCGCCAGATCTACGAGCAGCTCAGCCAGTACGTCATTGGGCAGGAGCGGGCCAAGAAGGTCCTTTCGGTGGCCGTCTACAACCACTACAAGCGGATTTTAATGGGCGGCCGGGTCGATGACGTGGAGCTTCAGAAGAGCAACATCCTGCTAATCGGCCCGACCGGCTGCGGTAAGACGCTGCTGGCCCAGACCTTGGCCAAGATCCTGGACGTGCCTTTCACCATCGCCGACGCCACCTCCCTGACCGAGGCCGGCTACGTCGGCGAGGACGTGGAGAACATTCTGCTCCGGCTCATTCAGGCCGCCGATTACGACCTGGCCCGGGCCGAGCGGGGTATCGTTTACATCGATGAGATTGACAAGATCGCCCGCAAGGGCCCGAACCCGTCCATCACCCGGGACGTATCCGGGGAGGGTGTGCAACAGGCCCTGCTGAAGATCCTGGAGGGGACCATCGCCAACGTCCCGCCCCAGGGTGGCCGCAAGCACCCCCACCAGGAGTTCATCCAGATAAACACCCAGAATATCCTGTTCATCTGCGGCGGGGCCTTTGAAGGGCTCGACAAGATTATCGCCCGCCGCCTCAACAGGGGCCGGCGCATCGGGTTTACGGCCGTCAACGAAAAGACCCGGGCGCCGGAGACCGTCGACGAGCTGTTGCGGCAGGTTACCCCCGATGATTTGCTTGAATTTGGGCTAATCCCGGAGTTCATCGGCCGGCTGCCTATCATCGTCACGCTGGAAAGCCTTAACAAAGAGGCCCTTGTTCGGATTCTGACCGAGCCGAAGAACGCCGTTGTCAAGCAGTATCAAAAGATCTTCGCCCTGGACAAGGTGGAGCTTATCTTTACGCCCGATGCCCTTGAGGCCGCGGCCGAGGAGGCCCTCCGCCACAAGACCGGGGCCCGGGGTCTGCGGACCATTATCGAGGATGTGCTCCTCGACGTGATGTACGAGCTTCCGTCGAGGCCGGACGTGCGCAAGTGCATCATCAACGCCGACACTATCCTCAAGCGGACTCAGCCTATCCTCCTTAACCGCTACGACCGGCTGGTGACCGCCGAGCCGGTGGACGAATCGGCATGAAGATGGGTACCCCCCTCCTGGCCTCCCCCGTGGACGGGGGAGGGGCGGCCTTGCCGCCCGCCGGGCGCTAGGGGCGGCGCTGCCGCTTCTGGGCTGGCCCCAAAAGGGTCCGCCCAGAGTTTTCAGGCCGGTCCCCCCAGCCATCGGCTCTCCAGGGCCCCCAGCGTCCCGGCCGTCTTAAGCCTTTGGAGGGCCCCTTCCACCCGGTCATAGAGGGCCCGGGCGTCGGCCCGAAGCAGGAGGGCCAGGGGCCGGGGGATGAGGGGGGTGGATTCGATCAACAGCTTCGGGTTAAGGCTTAGGGCTTGCCGGGCGGCGACGTAGTTTAAGACCGCCGCCCCGACCTCCCCGGCTGCCAGGGCCCGGGCCAGTTCCCGGGCCGAACCGAAGGGCACCGGCTCGAGACCCCGGCGGCGGGCCGCCTCCCGAGCCACCCCCTCGGCTTCGCCTGCCGCCTCAAATCCCAGGCGCTCCGACCGACCTTCGGCGGACCGGACAAAAAAATACCCGACATCGATATACGGGCTCGTAAACTGGAACTCCCTCTTATGTTCGGGGCCGGGGTTGAGGCCGGCGGCCAGCTCGGCCTGACCGGTCAGAACTAGGTCGGTCACTACCTCAATCGAGTCCAGGACGAACTCCGGCCGAAGACTAAGCTCGGCCGCCAGCCGGCGGCAGAGGTCCGGTTCAAACCCCACCAGCTCCCCGGTCGGGTCCAGGTCGGAAAGGGGCGGGTAACTCGGGTCGAGGGCTACCCGCAGCCGGCCCGAGGCCCGAACCCTTTCCCAGCTCAGGTCGGGCGCAACCGGCCGACAGGCAGCCAATAGAACCGCCCCCAAAAGGGCCCTAAGGAACCGACGCCGGGATGCGGCCGGGCCCATAGCGGCCGGGGTTAGATGGCCTCCCGCACGAAGGTGAAGTCGACTTCGAGGCGAATATTATTTTCGACGCTTAAGACCACCGCCACCCGGGGCACTTGCATGTTGAAATCCTCAAACTTAAAGCTGGTAGTAGCCGTTCCGGTCACCTGGTTTCCGTCGAACTTGGCCATGACTTCCCAGGTGACGGGTCTGGTGGTGCCGTGGATCGTCAGGTCGCCCACCAGCTGGAATGTGGCCTCGCCTGAGGTCGGTAGAGGCCAGGGCAAGCCCCGGGCCTCCCGGGGGACGAGTTCGGCCGTCGGATAGCGGCTCACCTCCAAGGTGTTCATTCGGATGAAATTATCCCGCCGCTCCTGGTCGCTTCGGAGGGTTCTAAGGTCCACGGTAAGCTTTGAGGCCGAGCTGATGATGGAACCGTCGCCGGCAAACGCAACGGTTCCGGAGATGGCCTTGGTGCGCCCGACAGCATCGCTGGGGAATTGGAGGGCCGCCAGCTGCTCCCGGACTCGGTAGCGGGCCTCGCTCTGGTCGGGGACGATCCGGAAGGAGACGGCCGCGGCCGCCGGCCGGGCATTTGGGGCCGTTGCGGAGGTACCGGCCGGTGGCGATGGGGTGGGGGTTACAGCTTGGGGTTGACTGCAGGCCCCTAGGCCAAGGGTGAAAAACATGCCCAAGAACACCAAAATTCGCATTCGGGCCACCTTGACTCAGCCTCCTGGTTTTCTAAACGTAAACTTTAGGACCCGCGGCCTCGGCCCAGGCGGTGCGGGTCTTCAATCAGAAAAATTAACATATCGGGCCGAAAAGGCCGTTAAATCGGCGCAAAATCCCCGTTAACTGGGTGACGGCCCGGTTAGCGCCCTTCGGGCGTGCCAGGTCGGCCACCGAGACCCTGGCAAACCGCGGCCAAGGTGGTCCCCAGACTTTGCGCATTGCCCGCAGTTTGCCGTCCGCTGCTTGGCATTTTCGAGGGTCCCGCCGCGGGCCGGGCTCACCGACGGGCTGGTGATAGGCCCGGGTTTTCGGGACGTTAAGGGCCCGGCCTTTTCAGGACACTGCGTTTTATTTCAGAAGGCAGGGGCTTGACTCTGGAGTTAACTTCAAGGTCTATATTCATGGCTGGAGGGTCACGATGGCAGGTGCCCAAAGAGACGGGTTGTTGCGAATTGGGGAGGTGGCAGCCAGGGCAGGTGTGAGCGCCGATACGGTGCGCTACTACGAGCGCCTCGGGCTGCTCAGGCCGCCGGCGCGCAGCGAGAGCGGCTATCGCCTCTATAGTGAGGTGGAACTGAGGCGCCTCCAGTTCATCCGACGGGCCAAGAGGAACGCTACCGGCTGGTCCTCGGTCGGCAGGATGAGCCTGCCTGCAGCTGCGCGAACTTCCCGCCGACCTGTGACTGTCTGCCTGCAGAGCTGGAGGGGTTAGCTTCATCGGACCCCGGAACCTTTCGGCCTAGCCGGGAAGTTGGTCGCCTGGGCAAGTCATCTAGCCGAGGGCGCCACCAGGAGTGTTCAAAGAAAGGAGGTGGAAAGGATGGTCCCGAGTAACGAGAAGCCAGCCCAGATGGAGCCGCGCCCCGGCCAGGTCTGCGGCTGCGGGTGCACCTGTCCCTGCTGCATGCCGGCAGCAGCCGCGGTTGCGCAAGAGGAGGTCGCCAAGCGTGTCCCCCGCGTACTGCCCAATAGCTGAGTCCTCGGTACGGCAGATACGGCGCGCATCGGCCGGGCTTAGTGGGAGGCAACTGCCACCGTCGGCGCGGGGGAAGGTGGCCTTCCCACCCTTTGCGGGAGGCGTTCATCCGATGCAAAGGACGCTTCCCGTGGCCAATGCATTGAACCCCCGACATCACTTTGACGTAAACGTAACCTTCAGGGTATCCTAAGAAGGGTCAGATGCGGCGCTGGGTCCTGGTTCGGCTGTTGAAATTCCTGGGGAAGTATCGGGGCTGGGTTTTTCTGGCCTATTTTTGTTTGCTCTGCGCCTCCGGCTTCGGGCTGGCCATCCCATGGCTCATCAAAGAGGTTATCGACTTCGGCCTTTGGGCTGGCAATTCGGGCTACCTGGTGCTTGCCGGCGGCCTGGTCGTCCTCTTCAGCGTGGCTCGGGGGGCCTTTGCCTTTGGCCAGGGCTACCTATCGGAGGCCGTTTCCCAGCGGGCGGCCTACGACCTGCGCAACGCCCTCTTTGACAAGTTCCAGCGGCTCAGCTTCGCCTTCCACGACCGGGCTCAGACCGGCCAACTGATGTCCCGGGCCACCGCCGACGTCGAGGGGGTTCGGGTCTATCTCAACATTGGCATCATACGGCTCCTTACCGTGGCCGTGATGGTGCCGGCGGTCCTCATTCTGGCCCTTCAGGCTAACGTCCGGCTGGCGGCAATCCTTTTGGTCAGTGTGGTGGCCATCGGCCTCTGGGCCGTGAATATCTCGGCCCGGCTCCGGCCCGTCTGGCTACAGGTTCAGCAGGCGATGGGCGACCTGGGAACGGTCCTTCAGGAGAATCTGACGGGCATCCGGGTGGTGCAGGCCTTCTGCCAGGAGGAGGCCCAGCAGCGGCTCTACGACCGGTTTAACCGGCGGCTGCGGGAGCTCAGCCTGCGAGCCAGCCGGATCGGGGCCTTCCACCAGCCCTTCTTGCTCTTTATGCTTAACCTGGCGGTGGTGGCCACCCTCTGGGTTGGGGGCCGGGAGGTGATGGCGGGGAGGCTTACCCTGGGCGAGCTGGTGGCCTTCACCCAGTATCTGCTGATGCTCTTCATGCCCGTCCGGGCCCTCGGCTGGGTGATGAGCATCTTCGCCCGGGCCCAGTCGGCCGGTGAGCGCATCTTTGAAATCTTGGACTCAGTTCAGGAGGTCCCCGAAAAGCCCGACGCCGTCGAGCTAAGGGGGGTCCGGGGCGAAGTGGTCTTTGAGAACGTGACCTTCGCCTACCCGGGCCGGCCGCCAAGCCTGCGGAATGTGAGCCTTCGGGTGCGGCCGGGGGAGGTTGTCGCCCTAGTGGGCCCCACCGGCAGCGGCAAAAGCACCCTGGTTCAGCTTATCCCCAGGTTCTACGACGTTACCTCCGGTCGGGTCCTCGTCGACGGCCACGACGTTCGGGACCTTAAGCTGGCCTCCCTCAGGCGCAATGTCGGCATCGTTCTGCAGGACACGTTTCTGTTTGCGGCCACAATCCGGGAGAACATCGCCTATGGCCGCCCGGACGCCACCGACGCCGAAGTTATCGCCGCGGCCAAGGCCGCCCGCATCCACGATTTTATCATGAGCCTGCCCGCCGGCTACAACACCTGGGTGGGGGAGCGGGGCCTCACCCTTTCGGGCGGCCAGCGCCAGCGCATCGCCATCGCTCGGGTTCTGCTCCTTGACCCGAAAATCTTAATCCTGGACGACGCCCTGGCCAGCGTCGACGTCGAGACGGAGGCCGAGATTCAGGCGGCCCTGGAGACGGTCATGCGGGGTCGGACCACCTTTATCATTGCCCACCGGCTCCGGACGGTGCGGCTGGCCCATCGAGTGGTGGTTATGGTCAACGGGGAGGTGGTCGAGGAGGGTACCCACGTGGAGCTGCTGACCCGGGGCGGCTTCTACCGGCGGCTCTACGAGACGCAACTTCGGCCGCAGGCCGAGGCCGAACTTTTGATGCGGGGTGACGATTAAGCGATGATGATCGGACACTGGCACGGGGCCGGCATCCTCCGGCGCAGTGACCTGATGCTAGATGAGAAGGAGTTCGGCCGGGCCTTCGACTGGCCGGTCTACCGCCGGCTTTTCGGGTTTGTAAGGCCCTACGCCGGCCCGATGGCCTTGAGCGCCCTTCTCACCCTGGTTTACACCGTAGCTAACCTACTCAACCCCTATCTTATTAAGCTGGCCATCGATGGGCCCATCGCCCACTCGGACCCGGTCGGCCTTGGGGTTTTATCCCTCCTTTTCCTGGCCAACAGCACCGCCTCCTGGCTGGCGCAGTTCGGGCAGACCTGGTTTCTCGCCTGGGTGGGTCAGCAGGTCCTCTACGACCTGAGCAGCCGGATGTTTAACCACGTCCAGCGCCTCAGTTCCAGCTTCTTCGACGCCAACGAGGTGGGCCGGATCATGTCCCGGGTCCAGAACGACGTTCAGGTGCTCCAGGAGCTCTTAGCCCAAGGAACGGTCTCCCTTGCCGCCGACGTGGTGACACTGTTTGGGATTCTGGCGGTCCTCTTCCAGATGAACCCTCGGCTGGCCCTACTCACCTACCTGGTTCTGCCCCTGCTGGTGGGAATTACCGTTATCTGGCAGCGGCGGGCCATTGAATCCTTCCGGCGGGTCCGGGCGGCCATCTCGGTGGTGAACGCGACCCTCCAGGAGAGCGTTTCGGGGGTCCGGGTGATCCAGGCGCTGGTTCGGGAGCGGGACAACCTGCGCCGATTTGACGCCCTGAACGAACAGCACCTGGAGGCCAACCTCCAGGCCGGCCGGGTCTCGGCCCTGATTTTGCCGGCGGTGGAGGTGATTTCGGCCCTAGCCACGGCCTTGGTCATCGTCTTCGGCGGGGGGATGGTGCTGGCTGGGGAGCTCCAGGTCGGGGCGCTGGTCGCCTTCACCTTGTACATAAACCGGTTCTTTGACCCCATCCGGGACATCGCCATGCGCTACACCCTGCTCCAGCGGGGCACCGTGGCAGCCGAGCGGATCTTTGAGGTTCTGGATACCCGGCCGGAGGTGGCCGACGCCCCGGACGCGGTGGAGCTGCCGCCGGTCCGGGGGGAGGTGGTCTTTGACAACGTCTGGTTCTGGTACGTTCCCGACGTGCCTGTACTCAAGGGGATAAACCTCCGGGTGGAGCCGGGCGAGACCCTCGCCCTGGTGGGGCCGACCGGGGCCGGTAAGAGCACCATCGTCCGGCTTATCCCGAGATTTTACGAGGTTAAGGAGGGCCGGATTTTGGTCGACGGCTACGACATCCGGAAGGTGACATTAAGGTCCCTCCGGCGGCAGATCGCCATTGTTCCCCAGGAGCCCTTCCTGTTTTCGGGGACGATTTACGACAACATTAAGTTTGCTCGGCCGGAGGCAGACGATGCCCAGGTGATGGCGGCCGTCCGGGCCGTGGGTCTTGACGAGCTGGTGGCCGGATTGCCCCAGGGGCTCCATACCCCGGTGGGGGAGCGGGGCCAGAACCTGAGCGTGGGCCAGCGCCAGCTTATCAGCTTTGCCCGGGCCCTTTTGGTCGACCCGAAAATTTTGATTTTAGACGAGGCCACCGCCCACCTGGATTCGCAGACTGAGTCCCGCCTGCAGGCAGCCCTCCGCCAGCTCCGGACCGGCCGGACGACCTTCATCATCGCCCATCGGCTCAACACCATCCGGGACGCCGACCGCATTGTGGTTCTGGATGGGGGGCGCATCGTGCAGGTGGGCACCCACGCCGAACTGCTCCGCCAGGACGGACTTTACCAGCGGCTCTACGAGGTGGGCTTCGGGGCGCTACCCACATACCGGCCCGCCGGGGACGGTTCGGCCGGAGCCCGGGCCCCATAGGGGCCCGGGCGGTTGGGTATAATTGGCAGGTGATGGGCCTTAGGGAGCTTCTTTTTCGGCTGCAGCGTTCTGAAGTCAGCGTCGAAGAGGTCTTAGACTATCTTAAGGTCTGGCCTTACGAGGAGCTAGGCTACGCCAAGGTCGACCACCACCGGGGGCTGCGCAAGGGCTTCCCCGAGGTGGTCTTCGGCCCGGGCAAGACCCCGGACCAGGTGGCCGAAATCGTCGGCCGGCTGGCGGCCCAGGCCAAGTGCATCCTGGTGACTAAGACCTCCGCCGAGGCCTTTGAGGCCGTCCGGGCGGTGGTTCCCGACGCCCGCTTTCACGAGGTGGCCCGGGCCGTCTATGTGGACCGGCGGCCGAGCCCCAGCCTCAAGCCCGGGGTTGTGGTGGTGGCGGCCGGCACCGCCGACCTGCCGGTGGCCGAAGAGGCGGCCTTAACCTTGGAGCTTATGGGCAGCCGGCCCGACCGCATCTACGATGTGGGGGTTGCCGGCATCCACCGGCTCCTGGGGAACCTGGGCCGGTTGCGTTCGGCCCGGGCCGTGGTGGTGGTTGCCGGGATGGAAGGGGCCCTCCCCAGCGTGGTTGGGGGCCTGGTGGCCGCCCCGGTCATCGCCGTGCCTACCAGCGTCGGTTACGGGGCCAACTTTGGGGGCCTTGCGCCCCTGCTTACGATGCTCAATGCGTGTGCGCCCGGGGTTGCGGTGGTGAACATCGACAACGGTTTTGGGGCGGGCTACTTAGCCGCCCTGATAAACCGGGGAGTTGAAGGTGAATCCGAAACTTGAGCGGCTTAAGGAGATTTTGGGGGAGTTGGGCTCGGCGGTGGTAGCCTTTTCGGGCGGGGTGGACAGCAGCCTTTTAGCCTCGGTGGCCTACGAGGTTTTGGGGGAGCGGGCGGTGGCCGTGATCGGGTCTTCGCCGACGTATCCGCCGGAGGAGATTGCCGAGGCGGAGGCGATTGCCCGGGAGATCGGGATCCCTTACCGGGTGGTGGATACCGCGCAGCTTGAGGACCCGAGCTTTGTGGCGAATAACCCGGCCCGGTGTTATCACTGTCGGCACGAGCTTTACACCAAGCTTGGGGAGTTTGCCCGGGCCAACGGTTACCGGTGGGTAATCGATGGGACGAACGCCGACGACCTGGGGGACTACCGGCCTGGGCTTAAGGCGGCCGAAAAGCTTGGGGTGAGGCATCCCCTTTGTGAGGCCGGGCTTACCAAGGCGGAGATAAGGGAGCTGGCCCGGGCGCGTGGGCTTAGGGTGTGGGATAAGCCGGCGTCGCCGTGTCTGGCGTCCCGTTTTCCGTACGGGCGGGTGATAACGTTGGGTGAGCTTAGGCAGGTTGCGGCGGCCGAGGCGTATTTGCGGGGGCTAGGGTTTAAGCAGGTGCGGGTGCGCCACCATGGGGAGCTGGCCAGGATCGAGGTGCTGGCCGAAGAGATCGTTCGGCTGGTGGCCCCAGAGGTGCGGGCCGGGGTGGTGGCCCGGTTTCGGGAGCTGGGATACCGTTACGTGACGGTGGACCTGGCGGGCTACCGGATGGGCAGTTTAAACGAGGCGCTCCTGGTCCAGACTCGCCTGCCCGGTCCATAGCAACTTTGGCGGTGAGGGCTGCTTACTTTGACTGCTTTGCCGGCGCCGCCGGGGATATGATTGTGGGCGCCCTGGTGGATGCCGGCGTCCCCCCTGAAACCCTCCTGACCGCTTTCGAAAGGCTGGACCTTTCCGGCTACTCGGTCCGGTTTGAGTCCGGCCGCCGCGGCCCGCTGGCCGGCACGCGCTTCATTGTGGAGGCCCCGCCTGCCCATGGCCACGGCCGTCGGCTTAAAGAGGTCCTGGAAACCGTCGGGCGGGCCGGCCTTCCGCCCCGGGTAGCCGAGGGGGCGGCCGCCGTCTTTCGACGGCTGGCCGAGGCCGAGGCTAGGGTCCACGGGATCGACGTCGACTCGGTCCACTTCCACGAGGTTGGGGCCGTGGACGCCATCCTGGACGTGGTGGGCGCCTTGGTCGGCCTGGAAGCCCTAGGAATCGGGGCGGTTTTCTGCTCGGCCTTGCCGGCGGGGGGCGGGGTGGTGGGCACGGCCCACGGCAACCTGCCCGTTCCGGCCCCGGCCGTTCTGGAGCTGCTGGCCGGGACGGGGGCGGTGGTGGTGCCCGCCCCGACCCCGGAAGCCGCCCACTACGAGCTGGTCACCCCGACGGCCGCGGCCATTTTCGCCACCGTCGCCCGCTTCGAACAGCCGGCCATGAAGGTCGAGGCCGTGGGCTACGGCCTGGGCAGTCGCGACTTGGAATCCCTGCCCAACGCCCTCCGGGTTTGGGTTGGGGAGGTGGCCGAGGTTCCGGCCGAACAGACCATCACCCTCCTCGAAACCAACATCGATGATATGCCCCCCGAGCTCTGCGGCTACCTGATGGAGCGGCTCTTCGAGGCCGGGGCCCGGGACGTCTGGTTCAGCCCTATCCAGATGAAGAAAAACCGACCCGGCATCCTGGTGAGTGTGCTGGCCCCGGCCCACCTGGAAGACCGCCTTCTCGATATCATCTTTCGGGAGACGACGACCCTCGGCGTCCGGCGCCGGCCGGTGGGCCGGCATGAGGTTGCCCGGGAGCTTTTTGAGTTCGACTCAAGCCTGGGCCCGGCGGCCGTGAAGGTCAAGCGCTGGGGGGGAAGACCGGTGAGCATTGCACCCGAGTACGAGGTCTGCCGGGAGCTGGCCCGGCGAACCGGCCGCCCCCTCCAGGAGGTTTACCGGGTCGTCGAGTTAGAGGCGTGGCAAAAGCTTGCTACCCAGGAGGTGAGTGAACCGTGGAAATAAAGACCGTCGGGGTTGTGGGCTGCGGCCTGATGGGCTCGGGGATAGCCGAGGTGTGCGCCCGGGCCGGGTATAACGTCGTCGTCAGGGAGGTGGATGAGGCCGCCCTGGACCAAGGGTTGCGGCGGATCCGGAAGTCGCTAGGTCGGGCCCTGGAGCGGGGCCGCATCGACCAGGCCACTTTTGAGCAGGTTCTGGGCCGGATTCGGGGCACGGTGAACATGGCCGACCTGGCCGAATCGGACTTCGTCATCGAGGCGGTGGTGGAAAACCTGGAGCTTAAAAGGCAGGTTTTCGCCGAGCTGGACCGCCTCTGCCGGGAGGGGGTAATTTTGGCCACGAATACCTCGTGCCTGCCCGTAACCGACATTGCGGCCGCCACCCGCCGGCCCAAGCTGGTCATCGGCACCCACTTTTTTAACCCGGCCCCGGTTATGCCCCTGGTGGAGGTCGTCCGGACAATTTTAAACGACGAGGAAACGGTCGAAGTCACCCGACGCTTCTGCCAATCCCTGGGCAAGACGGTGGTGATTACCAAGGACCGGCCCGGCTTTATCGTCAACCGGCTGGCGATTCCCTTCCTGCTGGATGCCATCCGGATCCTGGAAGAGGGCCTCGGTACCAAGGAGGAGATCGACACGGCCGTTAGGCTGGGCCTTAATCACCCGATGGGCCCCTTTACCCTGCTGGATTTTGTGGGCCTGGATACGACCCTCTTCGTGGCCGACGCCATGTACCAGGAGTTTAAGGACCCCAGGTACGCCGCTCCGCCCCTCCTGCGCCGGATGGTGGCCGCCGGCTTCTTGGGTCGGAAGTCTAACCGGGGCTTTTATGACTACTCGTCGGGGTAATTGGCCGTAAAAGCTGGGGCCGCAGTCGGCGGTCTACTTCTGGCGCTGGCCGTGGGGCTGGGGGCGGCTGTCGGGCCCGGCTACCCCTCGGACAGCGCCCATTATAAATACTGGACCCGGTTGGTCACCCTCGAGGGGATCCACCGGGCCTACCGGGGCACTTGGCCCGAAACCTACGCCATCTACCCGCCGGTCCACCTCTACTACTACCGGCTGGTGGGGGAGGTTTACCAGCGGACTGTGGACCCGGCCTTCGACCTGGACCGGGCCCTAAAAAGCCGGTGGCTCACCTTCATGCTCAAGGTCCCGGCGGTGGCGGCCCACGTGGCCGCCGCCGGGGTGGTTTGGCTGTCGGTGCGCTCCCGCCTGGGCCCGGACCGGGCCCAGGCGGGAGCGGCTGCCTACGCCTTTAACCCGGCCCTCGTCTTCACCGTGAGCCACTGGGGCCAGCCGGATTCCGTCCACACCCTCTTTCTCCTGGCCGGCTTCGGCCTGCTCGGCGCCGGGCGGGTTGCGGCCGCCTGGGGGGCCTTCAGCCTGGCGGCCCTGTCAAAGCCCCAGGCCTGGGTGCTCTTGCCCCTGGCCCTCCGGGCCTCCCTATGCTGGTTCGGCCTTGGGCCCACCCTTCGGGGTCTGGGTGTGGGGTTCGGGCTGGGCCTGGCCTTGACCCTGCCCTTCATCCTGGGGGGAACGTTTGGGGAGCTGCTCACCCTGCCGGCTCAGACGACCAGCGTCATGCCGGTGGTTTCAGCCAACGCCCACAATCTCTGGTGGCTGCTCACCCTGGGCCAAGGGCTGGCCGTGCCGGATACGGCCCCTTTTGTAGGTCCAGTTTCCTACCGGGGGGTGGGGTTGGGGCTCACTTTGGGGGCCGTGGGTGCCGGAATTCTGGGGCTGGGGCGGCGGCCCGACCCGGTAAGGCTTTACCTCCTGGGGGCCTTTACGGGCCTCGGCTTTTTTATGCTGGCAACCCAGGTCCATGAAAACCACCTCTTTTTCGTTCCCGCCCTGCTAGCCCCGGTGGCGCCTTCGGGCAGACCCTTAACCCTGGCCTTCGGGTTGGTGAGCCTGACCTACCTGGCCAACCTGGTAATCGCCGACCCAGTACTTAACCTGGTCCCGGAGGCCGTCCGGCCCGCCCTCGGCCTGGTCAATGCTGCTGGGAACCTGGGGGTGTTTTTCTACCTGGGATGGCTTGCCCTCCGGCCCTTTAAAGCCCCAGCTCGGCGGCGACCCCCTTCATCGCCTCCAGACCCAGGCCGATGAACTCGGGCAGGGGGATGCCCAGGTTGGATTCGCAGGTCAAGATCTCTTCCCGGCTGGCGCCCCGGGCGAAGGACTTTTCTTTAAAACGGCGCAGGATGAAGTCCACCGTCAGGGGCTCAAGCCGCTTCTCGGGGTGGACCAGGGCGCAGGCCACGATGAGACCCGTCAGGTTGTCGCAGGCGTAGAGCGCCTTGGCCATGGTGGTGTCCATCGGGGCCTTGTGGTTGTGGGCCAGGATCGCCCGGATGATCCTTTCGGTGCCGGCATACTGGCGCAGCCGCTCGGCGGTGATTTCGGTGTGACGGCTCAGGTCCTTTTCGGTCACCTCATAGTCGGCGTCGTGGAGGAGGCCTGTAAGGCCCCATTCCGCCTCGTCCTCGCCGAAGTGGCGGGCGAGGCGACGCATGAAAGCCTCGACGGCCAGGAGGTGTTTTTTGATATTGGGGCTCTTTATGAGCTCGTCAAGGATTTTGAGGGCTTCCTCCCGGGTCAGGATGGGACGCTCATCGAAGGTCATGGCGGCTTCACCTTCCGGCGCACTTTTTTAGAGTATAGGCCCAGCTGGAGCAGGGGGACAAAAGCGGGACGGCGGGCTGGTCAGAAAAACCGGCGGCCGTGTTATAATAAATATTGCCCGCTAATGCAGCCCAGCTGGGAGGTGGTCCGAAGTCCTAAATCGGCTGGCCGGGCCCCTGACCTTGACAGCCTCAGGGGGCCGTGGTATAGTTTAACCTGGTCGAGTGTGATCTGCGGCTTGTTTCACCCTTAACGTGCCCTCTTTGGAATGACGCCGATTCCCCGTTCAAGGGTATAAGTGCCGGTAAATTTTTCTGACCGGGGGAGTGTTTGCTTATGTCTCTGGTTTTCCGTGGAAGTTCGACTGACAGCTTGAGGCTGCCCCAGAGGTCTTACGCCCGAATCCCAGATATACTGCCTCTGCCCAACCTTATTGAGGTTCAGCTTAAGTCGTTCCGCTGGTTTATAGAGGAGGGCCTGCGGGAGGTCCTGGATGAGGTCTCCCCCATTGAGGATTTCACCGGGCGGCGCATGGCCCTCTATTTCGGCGACTACGAGTTCGGCAAGCCCCAGTACACCGAGTGGGAAGCCCGGGAGCGGGATGTCACCTACGCCGCCCCCTTGCGGGTGGAGGTTACCCTTGTGGTGCGGGGGGAGGACGGGACTAAGGTTGAGCGCAAGCAGAAGGTGTTCATGGGCGACTTCCCCCTGATGACCTCCACGGGCACCTTTATCATCAACGGGGCGGAGCGGGTCGTCGTAAGCCAGCTCATCCGGTCGCCGGGGGTTTATTTGAGCCTCGAGCCCGACCCAATTTCGGGCCGAAGGCTTTGCTTCGGTAAGGTGGTCCCCAATCGGGGCGCCTGGCTGGAGTTCGAAAGCAGCCCCCGGACGGGAATTTCGGCCCGAATCGACCGCAAGAAGAAGCTGCCGGTAACTACCTTCCTGCGGGCCGTCGGTTTCGGAAGCGACGAGGAGCTCTTTGAGCTCTTTGAGGGGGTCGACACCAACCCGGAGTTCTCCTGGCTGCGGACCACCCTGGCCCGGGACCCGGTCAAGAATGCCCTGACCCGTGACCGCTCCGGGGAGGGCCAGAAGGCGGCCCTTGAGGACTTCCACCGGCGGATGCGTCCCGGGGACCCGCCCAACGAATATGCCGCCCGGCAGATGCTGGATGCCCTCTACTTTAACCCCCGCCGGTACGACCTGGGCCGGGTGGGCCGGTACAAGCTGAACCGGCGGCTCGAAATCGGTGTCGACCCGGGCCGCAAGGCCCTTACCGCCGAGGACCTGGTGGAGATGGTCCGGCGGATCATCCTGCTTAACAATTACGACCTGGGGCCGCAGTACTGTCCCCGGTGCCACCTGGCCTACTACACCCGGGTGAACCCCCCCGCTACCCCCGGCCGGTGCGACCGGTGTGGCGGCCTCCTCTCCGAGGAGCGGCCGGACGACGTGGACCACCTGGGCAACCGGCGGGTCCGCACGGTGGGTGAGCTCATCCAGAACCAGTTCCGGGTCGGCCTGCTCCGGATGGAGCGGGTCGTCCGGGAGCGGATGACCATCACGCCTCCGGAGGAGGCAACCCCCAGCGCCCTGGTCAACATCCGGCCGGTCACCGCCGCCATCAAGGAGTTCTTCGGCAGCTCCCAGCTTTCGCAGTTTATGGACCAGACCAACCCCCTGGCAGAACTTACCCACAAGCGGCGGCTCTCGGCCCTGGGTCCGGGGGGCCTCTCCCGGGAGCGGGCCGGCTTCGAGGTCCGAGACGTCCACCACTCCCACTACGGCCGGATCTGCCCGGTGGAGACGCCCGAAGGCCCCAACATCGGCCTTATAACCTCCATGGCCACCTACGCCCGGGTCAACGAGTACGGCTTTCTGGAGACGCCGTACCGCCGGGTGAAGCACGAGGTCCCCAACCGGGTTGAGGACCTGGTGGGCCGGATCCTGCGGGAGCCCATCTACGACGAGAACGGGCAGGAACTGGCCCCGGCCGGCACCGAGGTGGACCGGGAGCTGGCCACTCGCATCAGCCGGCTCCCCATCGAGCGAGTCCGGGTCCGGCCCTTTGTCAGCAACGAGGTGGAGTATCTGACGGCGGACCAAGAGGAGCGCTATTATATCGCCCAGGCCAACGTGGCCCTGGACGAGCGGGGCCACTTCCTGGAGAGCCGGATCGAGGTCCGTCACGGCCCAACCCTCTCCCGGCAGCCGCCCGAGCGCATCGACTACGTGGACGTTTCGCCGAAGCAGATCGTTTCAGTCTCGGCGTCCCTGATCCCTTTCCTGGAGCACGACGACGCCAACCGGGCCCTGATGGGCTCGAACATGCAGCGACAGGCGGTCCCCCTAGTTCGGCCGCAGGCGCCCATTATCGCCACGGGGATGGAAGGCCCGGCGGCCAGGGACAGCGGGCAGGTGATCACAGCCGACACCGATGGGACGGTCGTCAGCGTCACCGGTCACATGATTAAGGTCGTAGACGACGATGGTCGGGAACACATCTATGCCCTCAATAAGTTTTACCGGTCTAACCAGGCCACCTGCATCAACCAGCGGCCCATCGTTACCAAAGGCGAACGGGTGCGGAAGGGGCAGGTGCTGGCCGACTCGTCGTCGACGGACCAGGGCGAGCTGGCCCTTGGGCAGAACGTGCTGGTGGCCTTTATGAGCTGGGAGGGCGGAAACTTCGAGGACGCCATCGTTATCAGCGAGCGGCTGGTCCGGGATGACGTTTACACCTCTGTCCACATTGAGGAGCATGAGGTCGAGGCCCGGGATACCAAGCTCGGGCCCGAGGAGATAACCCGGGACATTCCCAACGTCGGGGAGGAGAGCCTGCGGGACCTGGATGAGAACGGCATCATCCGCATCGGCGCCGAGGTCCAGCCGGGGGATATCCTCGTGGGCAAGGTTACCCCCAAGGGTGAGACGGAGCTCACCCCGGAGGAGAAGCTGCTTCGGGCCATCTTCGGGGAGAAGGCCCGGGACGTCAAGGATACCTCCCTGCGGGTGCCCCACGGCGAGTACGGCAAAGTCATCGACGTGAGGGTCTTCAGCCGGGAGCAGCACGACGAGCTTCCGGCCGGGGTGAATAAGCTGGTGCGGGTCAGCATCGCCCAGCGGCGGAAGATCGCCGAGGGGGATAAGATGGCCGGCCGCCACGGGAACAAGGGGGTGGTGGCCATCATCCTACCGGAAGAAGACATGCCCTTCCTGGAGGACGGGACCCCGGTGGACATCATCTTAAACCCCATCGGGGTACCTTCCCGGATGAACCTCGGGCAGGTGCTGGAGACTCATCTTGGTTGGGCAGCCAAGGCCCTGGGGTTCCGGGCGATAACCCCGGTCTTCGACGGAGCCTCCGAGGCCGAGATTGAAGACGCCCTGGCCCGGACCTGGTTCATGGCCCGGGCTTTGGGCCGGACGGTGCCGGTGCTGGACGCCCGCTCCCTGGAAGAGGTCGAGGGCTACAAGGCTCGGGCCAAGGCCTGGCTCAACGGCCTTGGCTACGACGGTGAGCGCCTCTTCGACGACCGGGTCGTCGGGGAGGCTCGCCGGGTCTGCCTGGAACTCTGGCTCAACGAGCGGCTGGCCGAGCTGGGGCGGGACCCCATCGAGCCGGGGCAGACCTACGAGGCCCTGCTGGAGAAGGCCGAACAAGTGGCCCGGGAGACGGGCAAGCCTATTCCCATCCACGGGAAGCAGGTGCTCCGGGACGGCCGGACGGGGGAGCCCTTCGACCAGCCGGTCACGGTGGGGTACATCTACATGATGAAGCTGGTGCATCTGGTCGAAGACAAGATCCACGCCCGCTCCACCGGGCCCTACTCCCTCATCACCCAGCAGCCCCTGGGCGGAAAGGCCCAGTTCGGCGGCCAGCGCTTCGGGGAGATGGAGGTCTGGGCCCTGGAGGCCTACGGGGCGGCCTACACCCTGCAGGAGATGCTCACCGTCAAGTCGGACGACGTGGTGGGGCGGGTCAAGACCTACGAGGCCATCGTAAAGGGCGAGGATATCGCCCACCCCCACGTGCCCGAGTCGTTTAAGGTTCTGGTCAAGGAGCTCCAGAGCTTGGCCCTCGCCGTCGAGGTGCTCAACGAGGAGGAGCAGCCGGTGGCCATCACCGAGTTCGGGGCGCCGGAAGTGGACGAGGAGCGGATTCTTCGGGAGCTGGGGATAAACATCAGTGGCATCGAGACCTCGGACCTGATGGAGGGCTAGCCCGATGGCGATGCTGGAAGTTAATGATTTCAACGCTATAAGAATTTCCTTGGCCTCGCCCGAGCAGATCCTTTCGTGGTCGTACGGGGAGGTCACGAAGCCCGAGACTATTAACTACCGTACCCTCAAACCGGAAAAGGACGGCCTTTTCGACGAGCGAATCTTCGGGCCGACCAAGGATTTTGAGTGCTACTGCGGCAAGTACAAGCGGGCAAAGCACAAGGGCATCGTTTGCGAACGGTGCGGGGTGGAGGTCACCCGCTCCAAGGTTCGGCGGGAGCGGATGGGCCACATCATGCTGGCCGCGCCGGTGGCCCACCTCTGGTTCTTTAAGGGCACCCCGAGCCGGCTTGGCCTGCTTTTGGATATTTCGCCCCGCAGCCTGGAACGGGTGCTCTACTTCGCCCAGTACATTATCATAGAAGTAGACGAGGAGCGGAAAGCCGACTTGCTGGCCAAGATCCGGGCCGAGTTCGACCAGGCCCTCGAGGCCCGGCGCCAGGAGCTGGCGGCGGCCGAGGCCGAGGTGAACGCCTGGCGGGATGCCGAGCTTAACCGGCTGGCGGCCGAATTGGAGGCCAACAACGCCGAGGCCGAGCGCCGCCGGGACGAAACGGTTAGGATCCTCGAGGCCGAGTTTGCGGCGGCCCGGGATCTCCTCCGGGAAGGCCTGGGCAGGCCGGCCCCGGCGGCAGTCTCTTTCCGGGGGCAGGCCCTGGTGGGGGCTGGGGAGTCGGTAAGTGAGTCCCACCTTGCGGAGCTGGCCGACGCCTACCGGCGGGAGCTGGAGCGGGCGGCCGACGAGTATCGCCAGGACCTAGAGCGATATCGGGCCCTCTATGAGGCCGGGGTGGAGCAGGTCCTTCAGGAGGCCGGACGTCGCCTGGGGGAGCTTCAGGCCAGGTTTGAGGCCGCCCGGGCCGAACTCGAAGAGCGGTTGGCCGACAAGGAAGATGAGTTGCGCCGCCTGCGGCCCCGGGAGCTTCTCACCGAGATGGAGTACGCCGAGTTTCTGGAGAAATACGGCGACCTCTTCCGGGCCGGGATGGGGGCGGAGGCGATTCTGGAGATCGTCCGGCGCCTCGACCTGGACCGCCTTCGGGAGGAGCTTCGGCAGGAGATAAATTCTTCCTCGGGCCAGCGCCGCAAGAAGGCCACCAAGCGCCTCCGGGTTGTGGAAGCCTTCCGTCAGAGCGGTAACAGGCCGGAATGGATGATCCTGACGGTCCTGCCGGTCCTGCCGCCCGACCTGCGGCCCATGGTCCAGCTGGACGGTGGCCGGTTTGCCACCTCGGACCTCAATGACCTCTATCGGCGGGTTATAAACCGCAATAATCGGCTCAAGCGGCTGATGGAGCTGGGGGCCCCAGAGATCATCATCCGCAACGAGAAGCGGATGCTGCAGGAGGCCGTGGATTCTCTGATCGATAACGGCCGCCGGGGCCGGGCGGTGGCGGGCGCCGGCCAGCATAAGCTCAAATCCCTTTCGGACATGCTTCGGGGCAAGCAGGGCCGGTTCCGCCAGAACCTGCTGGGCAAGCGGGTGGATTACTCCGGCCGCTCGGTCATCGTGGTAGGACCGGAGCTTAAGCTCCACCAGTGCGGTCTGCCCAAGCGCATGGCCCTGGAGCTCTTCAAGCCCTTCGTGATGCACAAGCTGGTGGAGCACGGCTACGCCCACAATATCAAGAGCGCAAAGCGGATCGTGGAGCGGGTCAAGCCGGAGGTCTGGGACGTCCTCGAAGAGGTGATCAAGACCCGGCCGGTCCTGCTCAACCGGGCCCCGACCCTCCACCGGCTGGGGATTCAGGCTTTCGAGCCCGTCCTGGTTGAGGGCAGCGCCATCAAGGTTCACCCGCTGGTATGCACGGCCTTCAACGCCGACTTCGACGGCGACCAGATGGCCGTCCACGTGCCCCTCTCGAAGAAGGCGGTGGAGGAGGCCCGGGAGGTGATGCTCTCGTCTAAGAACCTGCTCTCGCCCAGCTCGGGGGAGCCGATAGCCGCCCCGACCCTGGATATGGTACTTGGGTGCTACTACTTGACTTTGGCCAAGCCGGAAGGGAAGGGGGCCGGCCGGTTCTTCTCTGACTTCGACGAGGCGAAGCTGGCCTACATGCTGGGCGAGCTCGACCTCCACGCCGAAATCTACGTTCGGGAGGGCCCCGGTAAGCCCATCTTTAAGACCACAGTGGGCCGCATCATCTTCAACGAGGTACTGCCGCCGGAGCTGCGGTTCCGCAATGAGGAGATGGACAAGAAGGCCCTCAGGCAGCTGGTGGCCGACTGCTACCGGGTGCTGGGGAACGACCGGACGGCCCAGATGCTGGACGAGCTTAAGGCCCTTGGGTTCCGGCTAGCCACCCAGGCGGGCATAAGCATCGCCGTGGCCGACGTCCGGATCCCCAAGGAGAAGTCGGAGATCATCAAAAAGGCCGAGGAGAACATCCAGAAGCTGGAGGCCCTTTACCGCCGGGGTCTGATTACCGACCAGGAGCGGTACGAGGAGTCAATCCGGATCTGGGAGGAGGCTACCGAGGAGATAACCCGAAGGATCGAGGCGCAGATGGACAAGTGGACCTCGGTCTACATGATGGCCACCTCTGGGGCCAAAGGTAACATCGCCCAGATCCGGCAGATGGGCGGGATGCGGGGCCTGATGAGCGACCCGACGGGCCGGATCATCGACCTACCCATCATCTCCAACTTCCGGGAAGGCCTGAGCGTCCTGGAGTACTTCATCTCCACCCACGGCGCCCGCAAGGGCCTGGCCGATACGGCCCTCCGAACGGCCGACTCGGGTTACCTTACCCGTCGGCTGGTGGACGTGGCCCAGGACATCATCGTCCGAGAGGAGGACTGCGGCACGAACCTGGGCATCTGGATAACCCAGACGCCCGAGGATGAGATGCTGGTGCCTTTCAGCGAGCGGATCCTGGGCCGCTACGCTGCCCTGCCTATCCAGCACCCCGAAACGGGGGAGGTGTTGGTGGAGGCTAACCAGGAGATCGACGAGGAGGCCGTCGAAAGGGTCAGCCGGGCGGGCATAACCCAAGTCTACGTCCGGTCACCCCTCACCTGCCAGGCTCGCTACGGCCTGTGTCGCTACTGCTACGGCCGGGACCTGGCCCGGCGCCGGCTGGTGGAGCTAGGGGAGGCGGTGGGCATCATCGCCGCCCAGTCTATTGGGGAACCGGGAACACAGCTTACGATGCGGACTTTCCACACCGGTGGCATCGCCCAGCAGGACATTACCACCGGTCTGCCCCGGGTTGAGGAGCTTTTTGAGGCCCGAACCCCCAAGAACCCGGCGGTGGTGGCCGAGATCGACGGGGTGGTGGACATCATCGAAGAGCCTGGCGGTGTCCGTAAGCTGAAGATTATAAGCTCGGAAGTTTACCCCTATGAGCTCACCATCCCGCCCGACTTTGAGCTTGCAGTCTCCGACGGCGATTACGTGCCCGTCAACACGGTGGTGGCCCGGCGCCGGGATGTGGGGGAGGAGACGCTCCCGGCCCTGCCCGATGCCGTCCTCTACGCCCCGGTGGACGGGACGGTTCGGGTGCTCGACGGGATGGTGGTGATCCATCACGAGGAACGGGACGAACGGGAGTACGAGATCCCGGCCCAGCAAATGGTCCGGGTCGAGCCGGGCCAGCGGGTCAAGGCCGGGGACCAGCTCACCGATGGGGTCGTTCGGCCCCAGGATATTTTGCGGATCCAGGGTCGGGAGGCCGTCCAGCTCTACCTGGTCCGGGAGATTCAGAAAGTTTACCGGCAGCAGGGCGTCAACATCAACGACAAGCACATCGAGGTCATCGTCCGGCAGATGCTGCGCAAGGTGCAGGTGGAGTCGCCGGGGGACACCGACCTGCTGCCCGGGGAGCTGGTGGACCGGTTCGCCTACGAGGAGATAAACGCCCGGGTCCTGGCCGAGGGGGGCGAACCGGCCACGGCCAAGACGGTGCTGCTGGGCATAACCAAGGCGTCGCTCACCACCGACTCTTGGCTTGCGGCGGCCTCCTTCCAGGAGACGACCCGGGTGCTCACCGAGGCGGCAGTTAAGGGCGCGGTCGACCGGCTGATCGGTCTTAAGGAGAACGTGATCATCGGACGGCTCATTCCGGCCGGAACCGGGTTCCGGGCCCGGCAGTTGGCCCGACTCCGGCAGGCCGAGGAGCGGCTGGCCCTTGGGGAGCCCTTTGGGGGATTTGAGGGTGAGGGGGGGGCGCTTTTGCCCGGACTTGACACGGCTTCCAGCTGAATGTTAAATTTCCAGTTGGACGTCGGTTAGGCCCAACGACAGGTTCTGGTAGGTCGGAAAACCGGGGGCTGATAACGGTCCGCACCGGCGGGCAGGTTCAGTACCGCCCGGTTTTTCGGCCTATCACTGTGGTTGGTAGCGAGGCAGAAAAGGAGGGGTTGTTTAGATTTGCCGACGGTAAATCAGCTTGTCCGAAAAGGGCGCACTAAGCTTCGGAAGAAGCCGAAGGCTCCGGCCTTGCGGTATTACTACAACTCCCTCAAGCGGGAGCTAATTCCGGGGCCGGGTTCGCCGCAGAAGCGGGGAGTGTGCATTCAGGTGCGAACCATGACCCCGAAGAAGCCCAACTCCGCGCTCCGGAAGATCGCCCGGGTTCGGCTGAGCAACGGCCTTGAGGTGACAGCTTACATCCCGGGCGAGGGGCACAACCTGCAGGAGCACTCGGTGGTGCTGGTGCGGGGCGGCCGGGTGAAAGACCTACCGGGCGTCCGGTACCACATAATCCGGGGTGCCCTCGACTGCGCCGGGGTTAAGAACCGCCGCCAGGGCCGCAGCAAGTACGGGGCCAAGCGGCCGAAGTCCTAAGGCCGGGCCTCGGCTCTTCCCCTTTTCCCGGCGGCCGAAAGCTTGGCCGGCGGGTAAGAACCTAGTCCGCAGACCGTTAGGTCCCGGGAAGGTGCGCCCGGGGCTTATTATGTGTGGAGGTCCGATATGCCGCGACGTGGCAAGGTCGAGCGGCGACCTATTCCGCCCGACCCAAAATACGGGAACGTTTGGGTCCAGAAGTTTATAAACAAAGTCATGCGTCAGGGTAAAAAGACGGTCGCCGAGAAGATCGTCTACGGCGCTTTTGACATTATCCAGCGCCAGACGGGGCGCAACCCGGTGGAGGTCTTTGAGCAGGCCGTCCGCAACGCCATGCCTGTCCTCGAGGTGCGGCCCCGCCGGGTTGGGGGCGCCACTTACCAGGTGCCCATCGAGGTTCGCCCCGAGCGCCGGGTCAGCCTGGCCATGCGCTGGCTCATCGAGTCGGCCCGAAACCGCTCGGGTAAGACGATGGTCGAGAAGCTGGCGGCTGAGCTTATGGATGCGGCCCGGGGCACGGGGGCAACCATCAAGCGTCGGGACGACCTGCACAAGATGGCCGAGGCGAACCGGGCCTTCGCCCATTACCGGTGGTAAACCATGCCTAGACCTGTTCCCATTGAACGAGTACGAAACATCGGCATCATCGCCCACATCGACGCTGGCAAGACGACAACCACCGAGCGCATCCTTTTCTACACGGGCCGGACTTACAAGCTCGGCAGTGTCGATGAGGGCACGGCGGTCATGGACTGGATGGAGCAGGAGCGGGAGCGCGGCATCACCATCACGGCCGCGGCCACGACCTGCTTCTGGCGTGACCACCAGATAAATATTATTGACACCCCCGGGCACGTGGACTTCACCGTCGAGGTGGAGCGCAGCCTACGTGTCCTGGATGGGGGTGTTGTCGTCCTCGATGCCGTGGCCGGGGTTCAGCCCCAGTCGGAGACCGTTTGGCGGCAGGCCGACAAGTACCGGGTGCCCCGGATCTGCTTCGTGAACAAGATGGACCGAACCGGGGCGAACTTCTGGCGCACCGTCCAAATGGTCCGAGACCGACTTAAGGCCCGGGCGGTTCCCATTCAGGTGCCCCTCGGCGTCGAGGGTAACTTTACCGGGGTTATCGACCTGATCGAAGAGAAGGCCATCGTCTACACCGACGAGCTGGGCACAGCCCCGCAGATCACCGAGATCCCGCCGGAGCATGCCGCTGAGGTGGCCCGCCGCCGGGAAGAGATGCTGGAAGCCATCGTTGAGACCGACGAGGCCCTCCTTACCAAGTATCTGGAGGGCGAGCCGATAACCCCGGCCGAGGTCAAGGCCGCCCTGCGGCGGGCAACCATCAGCGGCCAGCTGGTGCCGGTGCTGGCCGGAAGTGCCCTCCGGAACAAGGGGGTTCAGCCCCTGCTGGACGCCATCGTCGACTACCTGCCCTCGCCGGCCGATATGCCCCCGGTGCAGGGCACCGACCCTAACACCGGCGCGACGGTCTCCCGAAGGCCCAGCGAAGACGAGCCGGTGGCCGCCTTGGCCTTTAAGGTAATGGTGGACGAATACGTCGGCCGGCTGGTATATATCCGGGTCTATTCGGGGGTTTTGACTTCGGGCCAGCAGCTGCTCAACTTTACCAAGGGGGTTCGGGAACGCATCGGCCGGCTCCTCCAAATGCACGCCAATTACCGGGAAGAGATAAGCGAGGTTTACGCGGGAGGCATTGCTGCGGCCGTGGGGCTGCGGGAGACGTCTACCGGTGACACCCTGGCCGACCCCGTCGCTCCCATCCTGCTGGAGCCGCCGAAGTTCCCGGAGCCGGTAATTTCGGTGGCCATCGAGCCGAAGACCAAGGCCGACCAGGACCGGCTTTCTATTGCCCTGGCCCGACTCGCCGAAGAGGACCCCACCTTCCGGGTGCGGGTGGACCCGGAAACGGGCCAGACCCTCATCTGGGGCATGGGCGAGCTGCACCTGGAAGTGCTGGTGGACCGGATGACGCGTGAGTACAAGGTTGGGGCCAAGGTCGGCCGGCCCCAGGTGGCCTACCGGGAGACCATCACCGTTCCGGCCGAGGCAGAGGGCCGCTTCATCCGGCAGACGGGCGGCCGTGGCCAGTACGGCCACGTCTGGCTCCGGCTGGAGCCCCTGCCGAGGGGGGCGGGCTTTGAGTTCGTTAACAAGATCGTCGGCGGGGTGATTCCGAAAGAATTCATCCCGGCAGTGGAAGCCGGGGTCCGGGAGGCCATGGAGACCGGGATTCTAGCCGGCTATCCCATGGTTGACATCCGGGTCATCCTCTTCGACGGTAGCTACCACGAGGTGGACTCTTCAGAGTTTGCCTTTAAGATGGCGGCCCAGATCGGCTTTAAGAATGCGGTCCAGCGGGCCAAACCTATCCTGCTGGAGCCCATCATGCGGGTGGAGGTCACCATTCCCGAGGAGTTCCTGGGGGATGTGGTGGGCAACCTGACGGCCAGGCGGGGCCACATCCTGGGCATCGAGGCCCGGGACGGCACCCAGGTGATCCGGGCCCTGGTGCCCCTGGCCGAGATGTTCGGCTACGCCACCGACCTGCGGTCCCTTACCCAGGGCCGGGGCAGCTTCGTGATGGAGTTCGACCACTACGAAGAGGTGCCGGCGAATATCGCCGAGGAGATCATCGCCAAAGTCAAAGTCTGAGTAGGAGGTCAAGATGTCCAAGCCGAAGTTTGAGCGGAAGAAGCCGCATGTGAATGTGGGGACGATAGGTCACATTGACCATGGGAAGACGACGTTGACGTCTGCGATAACGAAGGTTTTGTCGTTGAGGGGTCTTGCGCAGTTTACGCCCTTTGAGCAGATAGACAAGGCTCCTGAGGAGCGTACCCGTGGGATAACGATAGCGATTGCGCATGTGGAGTATGAGAGTCCGAAGCGTCATTATGCGCACATAGACTGTCCTGGGCATGCCGATTATATCAAGAACATGATAACGGGTGCGGCCCAGATGGATGGTGCGATATTGGTGGTGGCGGCTCCGGATGGGCCGATGCCGCAGACCCGTGAGCATGTGCTTTTGGCCCGGCAGGTGGAAGTTCCGGCGATGGTGGTATTTTTGAACAAGGTAGACATGATGGATGACCCGGAGCTTTTAGACCTGGTGGAGTTGGAGGTAAGGGAGCTTTTGAGCCGGTATGGGTTTCCTGGGGATGAGGTGCCGGTTATAAGGGGTTCTGCCCTTAAGGCCTTAGAGTCTTCGTCGCAGGACCCTGATGCTCCGGAGTATCGGCCGATTTGGGAGCTTATAGAGGCTTTAGATAACTATATTCCGGAGCCTGAGCGTGCGGTAGACAAGCCGTTTTTGATGCCGATAGAGGATGTATTTGGGATAAAGGGGCGTGGGACGGTGGTTACGGGTCGGATTGAGCGAGGTCGGATAAGGCCTGGGGATGAGGTGGAGATAGTTGGGTTTGGTCCGACCCGGCGGACGGTGGTGACCAGTGTTGAGATGTTCCGGAAGGTTTTAGACGAGGGGATAGCTGGGGACAATGTCGGCTGTTTGCTTCGTGGTATTGAGCGGGATGAGGTGGAGCGTGGGATGGTATTGGCCAAGCCTGGGACGATAACGCCGCATACGGAGTTTGAGGCCCAGGTTTACGTTCTTACCAAGGAGGAGGGTGGGCGGCACACGCCGTTTTTTACGGGTTATCGGCCGCAGTTTTACTTTCGGACGACGGATGTTACTGGGGAGGTGATTTTGCCTGCTGGGGTTGAGATGGTGATGCCTGGGGACAATGTAAACCTTCGGGTGAAGCTGATTGCGCCGGTGGCCCTGGAGGAGGGCTTAAGGTTTGCCATCCGTGAGGGTGGCCGGACGGTGGGGGCCGGGGTCGTGACCAAAATCATCGAGTAGGGTGGGCTAAGATGGC
>Ga0209989_100014_pt1 | contig 34877 bp, 33 predicted proteins | sample Antgeofumaro1A2B_FD_188083 | JGI IMG/M metagenome (GOLD analysis project Ga0209989, IMG submission 188083) | Geothermal fumarole subsurface microbial communities from Mt. Erebus, Antarctica - 1A2B (SPAdes) (version 2) | ecosystem: Environmental > Terrestrial > Volcanic > Fumaroles | place: Mt....
TCAGAGCCGTTCTCTTGGCATAGCCCTAATCGAAATCGAACAGGTCCTCTAGAAACGACTTGCGCTTCCTGCGCTTGTGAAAATGCTCGTGCTCGTCGTCATCATATTCCCATCAACGACCAGGTACCACTGCTGATATAGGCGAAGTCGCTTCCTAGCGATGCGGGCACCGCGGCAACGGCGGAAGCGGTGTCGTGGCTTCCGGGAGCGATCAGCTCCACGTCCTGCGCGCCCGTCTCTTCCCGCACCGCCTTGCGCAGTTTGCCCAAACGGGTTCCCGGCGGCACGATCTCCGGCAGAAAATGGGTCGGAAGTCCCACATGCCTCAACAGGTCTAAAGCCCACTCGCCGGTGCGCGAGTCCATCATCTGTGACGTGCTGGCGATGGTGCGCTCGCACACCTTTGTCCCGCTCAACCAGTAGTGGAACAGGTCGGGCATCATCAGCATCTTATCGGTGATCTCCAGCAAGCCCGGGTGCTGTTGCTGAACGGCTATCAGCTGATAGAGGGTGTTGATGGGCATGAACTGGATGCCGGTCGCATCGTATATCGTATCCGCCCCCACCATCGCCTGAACCGACTCCATGATGCCGTCGGTACGGTGGTCCCGATAGTGCACGGGATTGGTGAGCAGGGTTCCTCGGGCATCCAGCAGTCCAAAGTCCACCCCCCAGGTGTCCACGCCCACCGAGCGCACACGCTCGCCGTGCTCGCGCACGGTCAGGCTAATCCCCTGCAGGATTTCGGCGTATTGACGCAGGACGTTCCACGTCAGCGCATCGGGCAGACGCAGGGGCGTGTTGGGGAAACGATGCAGGGTTTGCAGTTCCAGACGCTGACCGTCGTAAATGCCCGCTACAACCCGTCCGCTTTCCGCACCGAGATCGAAGGCGATATACACCTGTGAGGACACGGTTCGGTGACCTCCTTGCCGAAGATTGGTCTTGCCGAGTGGATTCGTGCCCAGAGAGAAGAATCCTGCTCAGGTGGGGAACAAGTATCCCATCTCTTCACGTATCCCTAAAGCGAATCAGGAGGTATCTGCACATGCGAGTAACCGGGAGATTGCTCTGCCCATCCTGTCAGGAAATACTGGTACCTGTTGACAGGGACGGTATAGAAATAGACTACTGTCCGCACTGCCGTGGGGTGTGGTTGGACCGGGGTGAACTGGACAAGATTCTCGAACGGGCATCGGCGCGCGTGCCGTACACTGCTCGTCCATCCGCCGAGGGCTATCTCGATCGTGGCGAGCGGCACCCCAGGTATCGGGAATATGATGACGACGAGCACGAGCATTTTCACAAGCGCAGGAAGCGCAAGTCGTTTCTAGAGGACCTGTTCGATTTCGATTAGGGCTATGCCAAGAGAACGGCTCTGAGCCTCTTGCGTAACGCTTGGCGCAATAAGGGGGATGTGGATGTGCCTCACCCTCTCTCCTATTCACCACTTGCACAGCGGGCGAGGCTCCTGCCAAGCCTAACACCCCACGCCCGCAGGACGGCTCACGAGGACGTTCGCCCTCCAACAGCAAAGAGACCTCACTTCCCCCGTTACCAAACCTGTTGACAAAAACATCCCCTCTTGCGATAATAAAACATCCCGATAACACCCAAGCACCAGCCATGTCGCCACGAGCGCAGATACGCCACTTCTTCACCCTGCAAGGGTGCACGGCACAGGAAGCCGAAGACCTTGTGCAAGAGGTGTGTCTGCGCCTGTGTCAGGCAGGCTTTACCCCGGAAGACGCCCCGCCAGCATACACGAAGCGAACCTGCCTCGCCGTACTCCGTGACCACCTACGTCGGCGATACCGTGAGCGTGAACGGCTCGTGTCTCTGGATGACGTGCGCGGTTACCCCGCCCCCGCCACGGGGATGGAGGAGGGGGAGAGTTTTTGCAGGAGTGCCTGCAGGTGCTGACGGGCAAACAGCGGCAGGTTCTGCAGATGCATTTTGAGGAGGAGATGGGTTTTGGCGAGATTGCCGAGGCGATGGGTTGCACGCCGTCTGCGGTGCGCGAGATGTATCACCGTGCTATCCATCGCTTGAGGAAACATTTCCATGTGCAGGACAAGCGGGGGGGATACGCCATAGCTTGCTGAACGGGAAAAAAATTTTGGGGAAGTCCCTCGAAAATGTCCCCTTTTGGGGGGTGTGAATCGAATATATATGGGGTGTGAATCGAATATATATTATGGTGAGACGAGATGAAGAGACCGATAACTTCCCAGTCGCACCAAGACTCGGCTTCAGCCAACCAGATAAACGCTTCTGTGTGGCTGGCGGGGCTGATATTTATCCTGAGCGTGCTCTTGCTTGGCTGGGCGATTTTTCCTCACCTGCCGCATCAGGTCATGCAGTATGTTCGCACAGCAGATGCCCAGCGCCGAGCCCAAGAGATGCTTCGCTTGCTCGCCAAAGACTCCCGCCCGGTCAGATAATGACACTGCCTGTACACGACGTGCTGGGGAGGCGTCTGCCTTCTACTGAAGCACTATCGGTGGCTTTCGTGGGAACAGTGCATACCCAGAACCGCAGGCACCTCCTGAAGTGGCTAAAGCAAGAGACAACGCGCCAGAGAGCCAGGTGGGTTGTGGTAGCAATAGGCGAAATAGATGATCTGCGATCAATACAAAACGCCTTTGAGGATAGATTGCAAATCGTGCAGGATATGAAGGGTGATCTGCACGCTTGGTGGAACGCGTTGATATTGCCCAGGGTATATCTAGACAAGGAGCGAAGACTGCGGGTCATTCGTCAACCGGGACGAGGATGTGGAGGGGATTGAGATGCGAAAGTCTGGCTTCACACTGGTGGAGATACTGCTGGTGCTGGCGATCATCGCGGTGCTGGTGGCACTGGTGCTCAGCACGGTGCAGTATGCTCTCAAATACGCCCGTCGTGGCACATGCATGAACAATCTGCGCCAGCTGGTCACCGCTTTGAAGTGGTATGACCAGAACTGGGGGGGTCCACCCCCTTTGCGGGTGGCGCACGATAGTTGGGATAAGGTTCAGCCTGAGATTAAACCGGTCTTGCTTTGTCCTAAGGATTTCACCAGAGGGGAGCTAATCCCGGGCACTCTGTCGCGCAAGCCTCGCAACCTCGTGCGCAGTTCTTACAGTCCGTGGTACTTTTTGAACGAGTTGGACTGTCCAGGAGGCTGGGCGCCGCTACCCGATGCAGAGAAGATCTGGTTCATTTGCGAATGGCATGATCCCGATCACTACCTGTATGCCTACGCCGACGGGCATGTAGAGTGGGCGAACGATTTCATCCCGGGTCAGGTTGAGGGAAGAGCTCTCCGATATTGGAAGCGATTACGGGAGGTGTGCCCCCGAGATCGTCTTACGGTAACCTAGATCACCAATTCAAGGGAAAGAGGATGGCAGAATGAGTTCCAAGGTTCGCGCGCTGGCTTCAGCGTGGTTCGTGCTGACCGTGTTAGCGATTTGGGTCACCGCCACAAACGCTGGGCAGGGGGTATATCCAGGCTCCGGCAGGATGGCTCCTCAGTGGATATACGGTGACTCCTGCTCCAGCACCTGTCCGCCCTTAGAGCAATGTGTAACGGTGAAGCTGCTTGGGACGTGTGACCAAGACTGTTGCGTCTGGGACTGGGGGTGCTGGCTGAACCCAGCCGAGCCGAACTATCAGGACAAGCCATGCAAACGTCAGGTCTGGGCATGTGTGTGGCCGCAACCTATAGATGACGGCGTGACCAGCAGCGGTTTTTCAGTAGCCCCCCAGTCGCTCCCGGTCTATACCTGCTGTGATGCCGCTTACCAGTGTCAGGAGGTAGATGGGAACCCCTGCTGTAAACCGGTTGACGCGATGTGTCCATGATGGATTACACGCCTCGGGTGAGGTATGTAAACCTGTTGGGGTATGTGCGTCCCAATGGTCTGTTCGGGGGCAAGCAGGATCCCGATCAGGTGCCGTTTCGTCTGCGTCTGGCATGGGCGGTCTACTTTGGCGAGGAATCGGTGTGGATTGACGCTGGGGACGGTTCCATCCTGGGTGGAGAGATCGTCAAATAGGCTACCCTGCCAAGCCTGTTGTTGGTAACGGTTGATTCCTTGCACCATTTGCCGTAAAATCTATGGTGCAATGGATGAATGGCAAAACCTGAATGAGGCACAGCGAGAAGCGGTAACGTACAGAGAGGGACCGCTTCTCATTTTTGCAGGTGCGGGCAGCGGCAAGACGCGCGTGCTGACCATGCGCATCGCCCACCTCATCGCGGCGCGCCACATCTCGCCCCGGCGCATCCTCGCTGTCACCTTCACTAACAAAGCCGCCAACGAGATGCGCGAACGAATCGAGAAACTGGTCGGCTCGGCGCGGGTGAAACAGATGTGGGTGGGCACGTTTCACGCCATCTGCGCCCGTATCCTGCGCGAAAGCGGACGCGCCATCGGTGTGCCCCCCGAATTCGTGGTCTTCGATGAGGACGACCAGCTCAGCGTGGTCAAAGAGGTGCTCCGCCTACTGGACCTCGATGAGAAGCGCTTCGCCCCGCGGTCCATCCTCAACGACATCAGCCGCGCAAAAGAGAAACTGATCACGCCCGCGCGCTACACGCCGGTGGACTACTTTACCCAGGTGGTGGGCAGAGTCTACCCGCGCTATCAGGAGCGGCTGGAGGCGTGCCACGCGCTGGACTTCGACGACCTGCTGATGAAAACGGTGCAGTTGTTCGAGGAGCACCCCGACATCCTCGAACGCTACCAGACGCGGTTCCTGCATGTGCTGGTGGACGAGTTCCAAGACGTGAACCAGGCGCAATACCGCATCGTGAAGCATCTCAGCGCCCTGCACCGCAACCTGTGTGTGGTGGGCGACGACGACCAGTCCATCTATTCGTGGCGCGGGGCAGATGTGGGGCTCATCCTCTCCTTCGAGCGCGATTTTCCCGACGCGCACGTGGTGAAGCTGGAGCAGAACTATCGTTCCACTCAGCCGATTCTGGACGCCGCCTTCCATGTGGTGCAGAAGAACCGCCGACGTGCCCCCAAACGCCTGTGGTCGGAACGACGCGACGGACTGCCTATCACCGTTACCGAAGTACAGCACGAGCGCGAAGAGGCGTTGGTGGTCGCCCAGCACATTGCGCAGAGCGTCCAGCAGTTGGGACGCAGATACAGCGACTTTGTGGTGCTCTACCGCACCAACGCCCAGTCGCGAACCTTTGAGGAGGTTTTCCTCAACTACCGCATCCCCTACCAGATTGTAGGCGGGGTGCGCTTCTACCAGCGCAAAGAGATCAAGGATGTGCTGGCTTACCTGCGGGTGATCTTCTCGCCCAGCGACGATGTGAGCCTCCTGCGAATCATCAACGTGCCCACGCGCGGAATCGGCCTGCAGACGATAGAGGTACTTCGCCAGATAGCCAGCGATGAGGGCATCAGCCTGTGGGAAGCGATCCGGCACCCATCCCTATCGAACCGGCTGACCGCCCGTGCGATTACGGCGGTGGGGCAGTTTCGGCAGTTGATCGAGGAGTTACGTGCACTGCGGGACAACAGAAGCGTCACCGAACTGCTGAACGAGGTGCTGAGGCGCACAGACTATCTGCAAAGGCTTGGAGACACCCGAGACCCTGAGGTACAATCTCGGGTGGAGAACGTGAAGGAACTGCTCACCGCCACCCAGCAGTTTGACGCTAGCCCCGAAGCGGGGCGCGGCTTGGCGGGATTTTTGGAGAGCGTGGCGTTGGTGGCGGATGTGGACTCGTTGGAGGAAGGTAGCGACCGTGTGACCCTGATGACGGTGCACGCCGCCAAGGGACTGGAGTTCCCCATCGTGTTCCTGGTGGGCATGGAGGAGGGGTTGTTCCCACATATCCGTTCCATCAACGATGACCCGAACGTGGAAGAGGAACGCCGGCTGTGTTATGTGGCGATCACCCGCGCCAGGGAGCGGGTACACATCACCCATGCGCGCCTGCGAAGCGTTTTTGGCACGACCAGCGGCATGATCGAATCGCGCTTCCTACACGACATCCCCGAAGGGCTCAAGCTCTACTGGAGCCCCACCGAGCTGGTGCATCCCCTGCCTTCTGCCCAGCCGCGCCCGGCTCCATCCCCTCTGAGGGCGCAGGATGCCTACCGCGTTGGTCAACGGGTGCGTCACCACAAGTTCGGGGAAGGGGTGATTATGAAGTGCGAGCCGCAAGCGGATGACCACCTGCTCACGGTGGTGTTCCCCAGCGCGGGCATCAAGCAGTTGATGGCGTCCATCGCCAAACTGGAGAAACTCTCATAGGGAGAATAGCCGTCGATGCGTTTAGGCATATTCAAAGGCATTCTGCAGAAAGTGGATACGCTCCTCACGGGGCGCGGACGGGTCGACGAAGAGCTCTTTGAGGAGCTGGAGGAGGTTCTGCTCACCGCCGATATCAATGTGCATACGACCATGCAGGTACTGGACGACCTGCGCCGGGCGGTGCGCGAACAGCGGCTGAAAGAGCCGTCCGAGGTCAAAACCGTGCTGAAAGAGAGCCTGCTGGCGTCTCTGCAAGCGGGGGGCAGTTCGCAACTGAAGGTCTCTGCCACGCCGCCCACGGTATACCTGTTTGTCGGGGTGAACGGGGTAGGCAAGACCACCTCCATCGCCAAGTTGGCTTACCGATTGCGCCACCAGGGCAAGAGCGTCATCCTCGCAGCGGGCGACACCTTCCGAGCCGCCGCGATTGACCAGCTGGAGGTGTGGGCACAGCGTGTGGGAGCCACGCTCATCAAACACCGGGAAGGCGCTGACCCCTCCGCGGTCATTTATGACGCCATCGCCGCAGCACGCAACCGCGGGGTGGATTATGTGCTGGCAGATACGGCAGGAAGACTGCACACCCGTTCGAATCTGATGGAAGAGCTGAAAAAGGTCTACCGCGTCACCGAGAAGGCGCTACAGCGTCCACCAGACGAGGTTCTGCTGGTGCTGGACGCCACCACCGGGCAGAACGCCATCCGCCAGGCGCAGGAGTTCGTGCAGGCAGTACAAGTCACGGGCATCGTTCTGGCGAAGCTAGACGGCACGGCGCGCGGCGGAGCGGTCATCACCATCCACGACGAGCTGAAAGTACCCATCAAGCTGGTAGGAGTCGGTGAAAAACCCTCGGACATCGAAGATTTTAACGCCGAAGAGTTTGTGGCCGCTCTGCTGGGTGAAGAGTGACACCAAATCAAAAACAGGTAGATTTCCGGTTCCCCTCTTCCTGCAGCGGATTCTATAATGGAGTTAGACCAATCTGAACACGACATACAACAATGAAAAAACTGAAGGATTTCATTCATTCGCCGCCAGTATGGGTGAATCCGCGACACCCGGTAAAAGTGGCGGTGGCGTTAATGCAGAGTCTCGGCGTGGATGTGCTGCCTGTGCTGGACTCCGACCAGGTGGTGGGCATGGTCACCGCTGGGCAGATGCTGGGTGTCCCGGAGACGACCCTGGTTTCCGAGGTCATGCATCGGGAGGTTCTCTTGCTTTCTGCCGAAATGCCCGTGCGTGAGGCGGCGGCGCAGATGTCCGAGAGAGGGGTGGACGTCGCCTTTGTCATCAACGATACGCTGTCGGGGATGATCCACGCCATCGAATTGATTGCCGAGGTCTCCCGCTCCTACGACCCATTGACCAAACTGCCGTGGCAGGATGCCCTGCGCGAGTGGAGCATCGAGAAACTGCGCACCGGACACGAGATCTCCATCCTGTTCTTCGATATCGATAACTTCGGGCAGTTCAACAAGCAGTATGACCATGTCACCGGCGACCGCGTGCTGGAACTGGTGGCTCGCACCATCGAGCGCGAGCTAGACCCCGACCTGACCCTCCTCTGTCGCTACGGTGGCGACGAGTTCGCCGTGTCCACCCTGTACATGCTTGACGAAGCACAACACCTTGCCTCCCGCATCGCCCGCCGCGTGGAGGAACTGCAAGTCCCCAAAGTGCGCGAGACGGTCTCGGTCTCATACGGCGTTTTCGGTGGCAGGCGCACCCGCGAGCGCGAAATGGTGCACTATGCCGCAACGGTAGACGACCTCATCACCCGCGCTAGCCGGCTGTGCCTGCAGATGAAACAGCGCAAAGGCGCCTTGGCGGCGCTTCAGCTGCCCCTGCCCGGCGTTGAACTGGAAGAACAGGGGGAACCCCGTGTGCGTGTAACCGGCATCAGCTTCGTCACGCGCGGAAAGGATGCGGAAGCCTCTGTGGAACTCGCGCTGGGCAACACGCATGTCTCCCGACAGGCGCAGGGGGACGCCAAACAGCCCCCAGAAATGCTGATGGTGCAGGCGGCGCGAGATGCACTGATAGCCCTTCTGCCCAACATCGGAGCCATTCATATCCACCATGTCTCGACCGTCAGCATCGACCTCCACGAGAAGGCGGAACGGATGGAGGGGGTGATGGTAGTAGTAGAGTGGCAGAACGCCGCGGACAGTCAGCTCCTATCAGGGTTCGCACCCGTGCGGGGCAACGTGTATCGTTCGGCGGTCAACGCGCTCCTGCACGCGCTCAATCGTGCTTTGTCGCGGTGGCTTTCTCGACCAGAGCCACGAGTCTCCATGTAACAAAGGAGGATGCTACCAGCGCGGTTCCGAAACAGAGCACCAGCATTCCCGCGCTGAAACTCAATGCCCACGTCGCCCCCGCTACTCCACCCAAAAAGGCTCCCGCGCCCAGCCAGCCCTCCTGTGACCATGCCACCGCTCTGCGCCGCCCGCTAGTCAAAACGCTGAGCACCGTCAACGGAAGTAGAAGCCAGATGGACAGCCATAGAGCAACGTGCGGGGATACCCCCATCAACACCAGCGCAGGGAACAGCACGTAGCCACCGCCCAAGCCGAGCATCCCGCCCAGAAGCCCTGCCATCAGCCCCGCCACGGCGATCGGTGCCCAGCTGGTTCGCGCGGGCAAAACGATGCTCGTCCCCGCCGCACGAAAAACCCCCTCCGACAGCGTGGGATAAGCCTGCCACACCATCCCCGCACCTACCGCAATCAACAGCAGAAGCAGATAAGCCCGCAGGGATGCCCTTCGCGCGCGAGGAACGAGGGCGTTGCCCACCAATCCCGCAACGATGTACGTCGCCCAGATAAGGAGAACCAGTGGGTGAAAGGACAGGTATTGCGAAAACACCGTGAGTGCGCCCACGCAGGCACAGGTGATCAGCACCCATCCTGCGGTGTTGGCTCGTGCCAGCGGAAAGCCTAGTAACATGATGCCGATCGGCAGGAAGACGCTGTGTAGCCCCAGACTGCTGAGCCCGTAAAACGCGCCGAACGCCCACCCCAGCACCAGCAGAGCCAGCCCGCGCAATGTCTGGAACAGCCAGTCGGAACGCGGCTTTGACACGTGGCGCCTCCTATCGCCTCTTCCACACCTCGATACGCGGGAAGGGATACAGCATATCATGCGGGACATCGCGCTTGCCGAACACCAGCCCGTTTACGCGAAAGGTGCTGTCAAACCGTGCCACCACACGGAACGAGCGGTTCAGCTCCTCCAGAAACGAGAGGGCAGGGGCATGCTTTACCCGCACCGCATCGTCCTTCTCGAACTGGCTGAGTAGCACCACCTGCGCGCGCTTCAGTACCGCCCGGTCCCATTCACTTTGGGGAACCAGAAGCCGATACTCCTGTACCTCGCGGGCGCGCTCCGCTCGCCGGGCAGGTTGCAGTTCGCCCCAGTAGGGACTGAGCGGCGGCGTGTAAAACCAGGGGATAGTGGCAAAGGCGATGGGGGTTCCCGGCAGCACCTCGCGCCGAATCCACTGCAAGGCGCGGATACGCGGGTCGGGGGAGACCATTGCGCCCACCACGGCGGCGCCCCATAGCAGAGTATACACCCACACCCCTCCCGCCACACCTGCCACTGCCAGCTTGTCCATTTGTTGGGTGTTTCGCCAGCCCTCGACTATCAGCCATGCGGTTAACACCATCAGTGGGGGTAAAAGGGGTAGAAGATACCGGGCGAACCGCACCGCGAAGGAGCCCAAAAACAGGTAGTAGACCAGCACGAACGTCCACAGAATCAGCACCGGCGGGCGGCGTGACAGGGGCGCAATGAACATGCTGAGCGTGCCCAGCAACAGCAGTGGAAGCCCCAACCCGAAGCGCAGGTTAGTCCAGTAGTGATATACCCATCCCAGCCCGGTGTTCACAAACACCAGCCCGTGTCCCTCGCGCAAGTGCCGCGCTTCGTAGCCGAAGTCGCGCCAGAACTCGTCCGGGTTCAGCCACACGCCCGGACAGAATATCAGGAAGGCAAGAAGGCTCGTCGCCAGCAGAAGCATCGCTTTGCCCAGCCAGGGTTCTTGGCGCTCTCGCCCGCGCCACCACAGTGCTAGCACAGGCGCAATGCCTACCAGCCCCGCGTTGTAACGGGTTGCGGAAGCCAGCCCAATCAGCACAGCCGACGCTATCAGTGCCCGCCGACTTCCCGATTCATAAAGGAGCACGCTCGCCAGTAGCACGCCCGTGGTGAAAAGGGTAGCGGTGGCGTCGGTGGTTAGGAAATGGCAGTGCAGAGCGTGCAGAGGCACTATCGCCAGCAGAAGGGCGGAGACCGCCGCACACCGATACCCGCACACGCACTTGCCTATCTCCCACACCAGCCAGCAGGTGACGACGCCTGCCATCACCGAGAGCACGCGCCCGGTCAGATAAAGCCCTGCGAACGCCTGATACTGTGCGAAGTCGCTCGGAAGAGTAAGCCAGCCGTAGGTGGAGCCGACAAGGATGGCAAGATGCAGAAGATAGAGGTAAACCGTGCCGTAGTTGTAGAAGCGCGGATCGATCTGTCCGTGGGGGAGGTCCAGCCCCAGGGTATAACCGAGAATCACCCACTCGTCGGGATGAAAGGAGAAGTAATGCACAGCGGACGGTAGCCCCCAGCGAATACCCGTCCATCGGAAGACGAAGGCTATTGCCAGAATCGCGACCAGTGCCAGTTTAAAGGCACGCCCAGGGTTATCGTTCATGATAGGAGCGGTTTACCTGCCTGGAAGTTTCTGCGTGAACGACCGCCCGGAATACCTCCAGCAGTTGCGGGTCATACAGAGTTCCTTTCCCTGCCTCTAGCTGTTCGAGTGCCTGCAGGCGTAGGGAGGCGTCGTCCATGTTTTTCCCGCGCAGGGCATCCACGTAGTCGTCCACGATATGCAGGATTCGCGACACGAGGGGGATTTCCTCTGCTTGCAGTCCGTCGGGATAGCCCGTGCCATCCCAGTTTTCGTGGTGATGCCGGATCAAGGGCGCCAGCCTTGCCAGCGAGGGAACCTGTTCGAGCATTCTCTGGCTCAGCACTCCGTGCAGTTTCAGCACCTCTTCCTCTTCGGGGGTCAAGGGCTCCTGTTTGTTGAGGATGGCGTAGGGGATGCTGACCTTGCCGATTTCCTGGAGGAGCGCGGCGAACTCTACGTCCTGCACACTGCGTGCCGGCAAGCCGAGCCTTCGGGCAATTTCGCTGGCATAGCGGGCACGCCAGTGGGCACTGCCGGTAGTGCCGTTTTCACGAATCTCAACCGCCCGCGCCAGAGCCTGCAGTCCCTGTCGGTAGTCCCGCCGAATCTGTCTAGGCAGTAACAGCAGGGCATAGTAGCACAGGAAAGCCACACTGCCCGTCACCACGATGTACACGAAGGTCGTGAAGCTCATGCCACCGCCTGTTTCGCCATCGTTGACGCCGCGCGCTCCGCACGTTCCATTCCAAACTCGCCTGCTGTCAGCGATTCGATAAAGGCGTTCACCACTTCGGGATGGAACTGCGTGCCCGCCCATTTTTGGAGTTCGGCAACCGCCTCCTCAACGCTCTTCGGTTTGCGGTAGGGGCGTTGTTCTGTGCGCTCGTCGTCGCCCACCATCGCATCGAAGGCGTCTACCACGGCGATGATATGTGCCTCGATGGGGATTTCACCCAGCTTCAAGCCGAACGGATACCCTTTGCCGTCAGGTCGCTCGTGGTGCAGGGCAATCCACAGGGCAACGGGCTCGATGTGCTTGATTCCGCTCACGACCTCCGCTCCCTTTAAGGGATGGGTGCGAATCATCCACCAATCCGCGTCGGTCAGCGGGGTCAGCTTATTCAACACCGCTTCATCTACACCCACCTTGCCCAGGTCGTGCAGTGCCGCCGCTTCCAGCAGGAGCTCGACATGTCGTGCTGGCACTCCCAGTCGCGTCGCAACGCTCATTGCCATCTGGCTGGCGCGCTGGAGGTGTCCGGAGGTATAGGGATGAGCCTGCTGCACCACCAGACCCAGCGCACGGATGGTTTCGCGATAGTTGCGTATCTGCTGCATCCGCTGACGGAAGCACTCCCGGGCGGCGAGGAACGGCACAGCCACCAACAGGAACCCAGCCACATGATAGGTGCGCAGAAGCAGTATCAACAGGATGGAGAGCGGCATCAACAGCACATAGGTGGGCACCACGAAGCGCAGAACATACTGCCAGACATTGGAGAGCCGTTCCCGATGATACAGCGCACCCGCCACCGACACCAGCAGGGCGTTTACCAGCAGATAGGTGACCGCTGCCGCTGTCAGCGCGGTTAACATGCGCCCTGTGAGGATATCCTGGTTTCCTCCATTCAGCCAGTAGTGGGTGACTCCTGCAGTGCCCGCGCTGAGAGCGGACTGCGCCGCGTTAAACATTCCCCAGCGCAGGCGATGCCGCAAGGGATACGAGCGGTTCAACAGTACTCCCGCCAGGAGCGTGGGCAGACTGTCCACCGCCATCGCCGGCACGGTGCCGTACAGGGCGATAACGGTGCAGACGATGGGGAAACCCAGGGTCACCTGTGCACCACCGTACAGCAGGGAGACAGGCAGCATCTCGGTGGTCACGGCGAACAGCAAGATAGCCATCGCCCCCAGAGGCATCCACTGCTCTGGAGGGGTGACGAGCAAAGCCGTCAGCACGGCGCCCCCTGCGATCAGGACGATGCCGCGATGGTAGTACCGGACGAGAAGTTCGCTCCACTTCGGCGGGGTGGCCCGCATGGATACTCTCTCCTTCATGGCTGTAATCACAAGCCTGCTGAGGTCAGCAGCGTCGGCAGGTAGGGCACACTCAATCAGTAGCTCGCCGACGGCGGTTGAGGTGGTGGTTTAGGCGGCGGGTAGATCTCCAGCTTCGCGCCGTAGGTGGTTGCCCACACTACCAGGAGCAACAACATGGTAAGCCAGTACTTCACTGCGAGTGACCTCCACAAGTGTTCCGTTCGCGCCGCTAAGCGAACAGACACCCACTCCGCTTCTGTGCCTCTAACCTGCGCGACGCTGCTGGCCCCAACAGGCTATATGCAGTTGTCTGGAGGCTACTCGTCCTGGAGCGCTGCGGTCCGGCGATTCAGTGCATCCAACACGGCGTTGACCACGGCACGGTTCACATCGTTGCGTACCAGTGCCGAGCCGGTAAGCACATCCTCTCCATATTGGGAAAGCATGTTCACGACCGCGATCGCGATCTGCCTGCCAGCGACCATCACGTTGGGGTTGATGTCCTCAACGGCGATCTGGTCGGTCATGTGGCAGGCTTGCTCGACCGCGCGCACGGTCGCGTTGGCAATCAAACGTAGCTGGTTCGACTGACTGCCCTGTCCGGCTGCCTGTCCGGTGAAGGTCTCGGAGCCTCGCTGGAGATGCACCGTGGCTTCTGCCTTCGTGCCGTTGATGGTCAGTTCTACGTCGGCAACGCGGAGACGATTTCGCACGGAACGCAGCAGGGCGCCCTGCATCTGCGCAACGCTGATCTTGCGGTGGTCGACTACAATGCCATGCGCAGCAAACAGTGCCGATTCGATATCGCGTACCACCTGCTTGGGTGAGCGATTCGAGGAGACTAGTACGTGAATCTCCTGGATCGCTCCGTTTTTATCCACAACCACCCGGGCAGAGAGCACTTCACGCAGCTGGCAGATAACGTGCTCAACCTGCTCCGCAGGCACCTGTGTGCGTGTGCCCTTGCCCGTGGCCATCTCTTCCGTTGGCTGGTGGGACACTCCCAACCCCCCTTAAGCAGGTGTTAGCGTCGTATTCTAGCTCCCTTTCCCGCAGTACTGCCGCAACATTGCTGGGGTTGTGTGCTATTGTAGCAAACTATCGAATATATTTGCAAGAGGTATCCACACATTCCTGCTTCTTTGCAGAACTTTTTCAGAAGAATCTTTGTTGAGAGCACGTTAAGGCACGGCGCGTTCGCAGGAAGCTCGCTGGCAACGGGCAAAATCTAAAGAGCGATACTCTGAGTGAAGGGAGGCCCTATCCATGCGACAGATCGTGTGCTGGGGTTTGCTGGTAGCGTGTAGCGTGCTGATAGGCTGTGCCCGCAAAACCGCTGTTTCTCCCCCTTCTACCCAGGCGGGCACGCCACCGCGCACCTTCCGGTTCGCAATCATCCCCAAGCAGTTGGATAACCCCGTGTTCAACTACGCCAAGATGGGAGCACTGGGAGCCGCCCGCAAACTGGGCAATGTGGAGATCTACTGGAACGCTCCCGAATCGAACGACGAAGCCAAGCAGGCGCAGATCTTCGAGACCTACATGCGCCAGAAGGTAGACGGCATCGCCGTATCCTGTGTGAACGCCGAAATCATGCGTCGGGTGATCGACAAAGCCGTGGAGCAAGGTATCCCCGTCGTCACCTGGGACAGCGACTCGCCCAACAGCAAGCGCCAGGCGTTCTTCGGCATGGACGACTACGAGGCGGGCAAGATTATCGGTGAGGAGCTGGCGAAGCTCATTAACGGCAAAGGCAAAGTGGCTATCCTGTCGGGTGTGCAGGGGGCGCAGAACCTGACCACCCGCATCCGGGGCGTGCAGGACGCCCTCAAGAACTATCCCGACATCCGCCTCGTCACCACCGTCTACTGCAACGACGACGCCACCCGCGCCGAGTCGCTCATCAATAGCGTGATGCAACAGCATCCGGACCTCGCCGGTTGGGCGATGGTGGGTGGTTGGCCCCTGTTCACCAAGACGGGGCTGAATGGCATCAAGCCCGGCGTGACCAAAGTGGTGTCGGTAGACCCGCTGGAAGGAAACCCCTGGACATGGATCGAGAAGGGCTACGTGCAGATGTGCATCGGGCAGAAGGTGTTCGACTGGGGAGCCAAAAGCGTGGAGATACTCTACAGCCTGGCACAGGGCAGAGGCGTGCCGCAAGCGGATGAAAAGGGCTTTGTGAACTCGGGACTGGACATCGTGGTGCTGGACAAAAGCAAGTTCGCCGATCCGGCACGCTACATCTCGCTGGAGGACTACAAAAAGATGTTCGAACAGCGCAAACAGGAGGCGCAGGGCATCGAGGCGAAACAATAGACCGTTATTCCCCACTGAGGAGAGAGCAGATGGCGAAAATCGGTGTGATCCACTATAACTGGCCCGGCTTTTCGTTCGAGGAGTTCCTGAAGTTTGCGGCGGAGACGGGCTACCAATACGTGGAACTGCCAATCAACGACGTTTGGACGCCCGACGACGATAACCCCGAACGCAACGCCGAGCGCGTGCGCAAGCTGGTGGAGTCTTATGGACTGCAGGTCTCCGCGCTGGCGGCGGGCAACGACTTCCTGCAGGTGGACGAAGACGCCATCCGTTATCAGGTGGAGCGGATGAAGCGGTTGTGTCGCCTGACGCGCATCCTGCATGAGCAAGCCGTGGTGCGCAGTGAGGGCGGTGCACCGAAAGAGAGCGTTCCACGTGCCAGGTGGCTGGACGCGCTGACGGAATGCTTCCGCCGCTGTATGGAGTTTGTGGACGAGATGCAGGTTGCGCTCGCTATCGACAACCACGGTTACATCACCAACGACTACACCCTCCTACTGGCGCTTCTGCAGAGGCTCAACCACCCGCTTATCGGCACCAACCTGGATACGATGAACTACCGCTGGTACGGGCACGACCTACAGGTGTGTCGGCGGATCTATGAGCTGATGGCGCCTTACGCGAAGCATACCCATTTCAAAGACGGCTTCGGGAGCCTGGCGGAGTACCGCGGCGCCGCATTGGGTGAAGGAGAGATAGACCTGCTGTATGCCCGAGATTGCCTAAGGAAGGCGGGCTACAACGGCGTGTACTGCGCGGAGTACGAGGGTCCCGAAGCGGCGGGAGGTGTGGGCTATGCGAAGTGCTACCGCTGGCTGAAGGAACATGTGTAACCGTTTCTTAACGGCTCACTACGTCGGCTGAGCCCAAACCTCTTGTCATGCTGAGCGCCAGCGAAGCATCTCGTCCTTCAACGATGGGGATTCTTCGCTTCGCTCAGAATGACAAGAGGGGAAGGCTCCGAATGACGAAACGAAGCAGATCAGGACGGCGTGTATGTTGGGTCGTGTCTTGAGCGGTGTAGAATGTGATAGAATCCACGCAGGAGGTGAACCGAGGATGAGCTTTTGGGAGGCATCTTTACTTTTCTTCGGCATGGCGTTTGGCGTGGGTGCACTGGCGATCTTCTTGGAGCATCTGCAGAAAATGGCGGCGATCAAAGCGCAGGCGAAGAGCCGACATGACGAAGAGCTCAGGCGCAAGATAGATGAGCTGGCTCAGCAGGTGACGGAAATCCGGCAAATGCACACCGATCACGTGTTGAATCTGGACAGCCATCTTCAGCATCTGGAATACCAGATCTCCGCCCTGCAAAGCCGATTGGACCAGGTGGAACAGGCGCAACAGGTACATCACTGAGACAGCGCACTATGCAGCTTCCTGCTGTCTGTCCGTCAGCAACGGACGTACACAATTGCGCCCGGAGCATTTGGCTTCGTACAACGCCGCGTCCGCCACTTCTACCACCTCGGAAGGTGCGTGCATGTAAGGCATGTACTCCGCCACGCCGAAACTGGCGGTAATCTGGCGATAGGGCGTCTGTGCTTCGGCTACCGCCGAGCGCAGTTTTTCGGCGACGTGAATCCCTTCGTTTAAGCAGTAGCCCGGCAGTAACACAGCAAGCTCTTCTCCACCATAGCGGGCAACGGCGCTTTCGGAAGGCGCGTGCTCACGCAGTAACTGCGCTACTATTCGCAACACCTCATCGCCTGCGCGGTGCCCGTAGGTATCGTTGAATCGCTTGAAGTGGTCGATATCCAGCAGAATGAAGGCGAAGGTTTGCTCTCCGCGGCGTGCTTGCGCAAAGATTTCGGCGAGCCGGTCCTGCAGGGCACGGTGGTTCAGCAGTCCGGTGAGCGCGTCGGTAAAAGCTAGGCTCTCCAGTCGCTCGTTCAGGGCGCGCAGTTCCTGCTCATATTGCACACGCTGGGTGATGTCCACGCTGGCACAGATTCCGCCCACCACTTCTCCGCTGGCTCCGTGCAATGGGAAAAGGGCACGTAGCACATATCGCGTGCTACCATCCCGGCATCGGTCTACGTGTTCCACCGTGATGTTTTTCTCGCCGTGCATGACCAATCGGATGATCTCCCGCATAGATTCCTCGTTTTCGGGGGTGATGATGGTGCGAAACATGGAGGCAGAGAGCATCTCGTATTCCCCCCAGCCGTAGAGGTGCGTAGCAGATCGGTTCCACTCGTAAATGGTGCCCTCGGCGTCAAAAGTGAAGCACGCAACGGGCACGTTCTCAAACAGTTCTCGGAAGCGCAAGTTCGCCTGTTCAATCATCTCCTGCGAGAGCTCCAAAGCCTGCGTTTTGAGCTCCAGATCCTCCTTCTGCTCACGCAGGCGCTGTTCCATGTCCAGAATGCGCCGGGCGACGCTCAAACGCGATGCCAGTTCCGCGCGGTCTAACGGCTTGGACAGGAAGTCGTCTGCCCCCGATTCGATGGCGTGCAAACGGTCCTCCCGGGTGTCGCGCGCGGTCAACAGAATAAGATAGGTATAGCCCCTGTCGGACCGGGTGCGGATGCGCCGGCAGAGTTCGATGCCGTCCATGCCCGGCATCATCCAGTCGGAGATGACCAGCGGAAATCCTTGGTGCTGGAAGGCCTTCCATGCTTCGACACCGTCTTTTACGGCATGTACCGTATAGCCCAGGTCTTCCAGTGCCTTGCGCAACACGATGCGCGAAACGCCATCGTCCTCGGCAATCAATACTCTCATGCAGCACACTCCTTGTTCGCTTCCTGGCTTTGCTCGAACATCTCCGCTAATCGCAAGAGGTCTTCTACACCCTCTATCAGATCGGCAGGAGGTTCCACCGATAACCGTTGCTCGATGCGGTGACACTGCTCTTCCACGTCCTTTGCGCCGACGGCGATGCTCAAGCGTTTAAGGGACCTCAGCACCTGCCGAGCGTCGTTGACGGCGCCTTCCTGCAAAACCCGCGAAATCTCTGCCACCATCCAGCGCGCTTCCCGGGCAAGTCGTTCGGGCGTCTGTTCCGTCAGCGGTGCATGTGCCCGCCGACGTATCGGGTTCCACTTCTCCAGCACCTGCGCCAACTGGTCTATTTTCACCGGCTTGCTCAGGTAGTCGTCCATGCCGGCGGACAGGCAACGTTCGCGGTCGCCTTCCATCGCATGGGCGGTCATCGCGATAATGGGCAGGTGGTAGTGGGTGGACAGCTCCCGCTCGCGGATTCGGCGCGTCGCCTCGATGCCGTCCATCTCCGGCATCTGCACATCCATGAACACGATGTCGTAGGCACGTGCGGCGGTCATTTCCACCGCTTCTCGCCCGTTGGTAGCGCCCTCCACTGAACACCCCAGCCGTTTCAGCATGTGCAAGGCGAGTTTGCGGTTGACCTCGTTGTCTTCCACCAGCAGAACCCGTATCCCCGACGCACGCCGCTCGACGGTGGGACCTTTGGACGGAGACATCCCGTCCGCAATCCCCGTCACCTCACAAAGCGCGTTGTACAACTGCGAGCGGCGTACGGGCTTAGTCAACCATACGTCCACCGACGCAGACTCCGCTTCCTGACCAGCCATCACGCCAACCGATGACAACAGGATAATCTTGCACCTGCTGGTGGGTTGGTGGGAGCGGATCTGCTTTGCCAGATGGACCCCGTCCAGTCCGGGCATTTGGTAATCTAGCACCACGACATCGAACGGGCAGGGCAAGGTCGTGGTCAGCTGTTCCATCGCTTGCTGTCTGTTCTCCGCCTCCTGCACGGAACAGCCCCACGATTGCAGGTGCTCGCATAGGATGCGGCGATTGGTGGCATTGTCATCCACCACCAGCACATGTAGGTTGGCGATGTACGGATAGGCGTCGGCGGACTGGACGCGCGTCGATTTCTGCAAAGGCAGTTCCACCCAGAAGGTGCTTCCCTTGCCCGGCTCGCTTTCCAGTCCGATCTTACCGCCCATCAGCTCCGTCAGCTGTCGGCTGATGGTTAACCCCAGCCCGGTGCCGCCGTACTTGCGGGTAACCGAGCCGTCTACCTGAGTGAAGCTTTCGAAAATCCGCGCCTGCTGTTCTGGCACGATGCCGATGCCGGTATCTTTGACTGAAAGGCGTATCCGCGCGACCTCGTCCGTCTCGTGCATTAACTCGACGCTGATCATCACCTCCCCTTTGTCCGTAAACTTGACGGCGTTCGAGGTTAGGTTGGCGAGTATCTGCTTGATGCGGATGGGGTCACCTCGCAGGGCAGTGGGGATCTGAGGCGGAACTACCGTAAGCAGTTCGATGCCCTTCTCGTGAGCATGGCGGGCGAACGAAGCACCTACTTCCTCTACCACGCTACGCAGGTCGAAGTCCACCTGCTCGATGGTCATCTTGCCCGCCTCGATCTTCGAGAAGTCCAGGATATCGTTGATGATAGACAGTAGGGCGTCCGCGCTTTGTTTGATGGTCTGCGCGTATTCGCGCTGTTCGGGGCGCAGGTCGGTTTGGAGTAGCAGTTCGGTCATGCCGATGATGCCGTTCATGGGGGTGCGGATCTCGTGGCTCATGTTGGCGAGGAACTGCGACTTCAGCCGGGATGCTTCCAGTGCAGTCTCGCGTGCCTGAAGCAGTTCCCGTTCCGTTTTTTTGCGCTCGGCGATCTCCTGCTGTAACTGCTGAGTGCGCGCTTCCACACGCCTCTCCAGTTCGGCGTTCAGGTTCTGCAAGGCGAATTCGCGCGCCTTGATCTCCGATAGCATCTGGTTGAAGCCCTGCGCCAACGTGCCGATCTCGTCACGGGTGGGTATCTCGATATGGACGGAGTAGTCTTTCGTTTCCGAGACGTAGCGCATCGCCTTTTCCAGCTTGAGAAGCGGATCGGTAATCCCCCGCTGGAACCAGCGTGCCAGCAGCAGCGCCAGCCCTGCCGATACCAACAGCAGAAATCCCAGAGATTGCGCATACCGCCACAGATGTTCGCTCCAGCCAAACAGGTCGTATCGCAGGTACAGCGTGCCGAGGTTCTCCAAGCCGTTGCTGATGGGTAACAGCACGTCTAGATGATCGGATAACTGGAGCCAGCCCTGCGATCGCTTGGATTCTGTAAGCACATTGGGCGAAACGCCCGGACGCAGGTAGTGGGCGAAGAGTTTGCCGTCGGCAGTGTATATGGCAACCGCGGCCACGCTTTCGTTGGCGTACAGAGAAGCGAGCACCTCCTCACAAGCTTGCTTATCCCTGAAAGCGACCGCTGCGGTCACGTTGGAAGCAGCTATCCGAGCGGCAGACAGCGCAGTTTGCATCGCGTGGCGACGGTACGTTGCCAGGTCGTAAGCGACCATTGTTGCGGATGCCATCAGCAGAGCCAGCACCGAGCTGGCCAGGCTCACTAGGGCTATCTTCCATACCACAGACAATTTGAACCGGTGCCACATCGCTTGCTACTCCTTCTGTCCTCCCTTCACGATTCGCGCTAGGCTAAGCAGTTTGGAGCTGATGGTTAGGTGCGCTCTTCGGGCGGAATCCACGTTGATCTCAAATCGCAGGCGGTTCTGCTCGGTAAAGAAGCCGATGGTTCCCCCTCTGCTGGAGAACCTCGCGCTTTCACCGACCGTCAACACGGGCGCACCCTCCAGCTCCTCCAGCACTTTGGGAAGGTTTCGCGCTTGCTCCTCGGGGATGAACAGCACATGGCACTGGCGCAGTTCCTGCCCCATGCTGACCTGTCGCTCCACGATACTTCTTCCATGTACGTTTTTTCCACGAACTGCCTCCCGCAACGCATCGATGATGGCGCTTCTGCCCAGCACGCCGATGACGAAGGGAGCGGTAGGGCTACCAAACGCACTGGCGGGGTATTCCACGTAGTGCGTGAACTGGAAAACAAAAGCCGATTTGACCTCCGTCTCGTTATATGCCTGCGCCAGCAGGAGCGCGGGCAGGGCGGCGATGAGCAATCCCACCGCTTTAGCCTTCCTCGACACCGAGCAGACAGGCCCGTCCGCTTCTACAACTGCCACAGTAATCTCCCGTATATCGCCCGTTCGGGGATGCTATCGCGTTCCCAGAGCGGATGTTCGAATTCGCGTTTGTTGCGCTTGAGCAGATTCTGCAGGGTCAGGCTCAGTTGCCCATCTTTGGTGATATGCCACCCGAACGAGAGGTCCAAGCGATAGTAGCCAGAGATGAAATCCATTCCATACAGCCGGTCCACCACGAACAGATATGCATCCATGCGCCACTTGCCGGGCAGGTTCAGGTGTGAACTGATAATGACCTGATGGCGCGGGGTGTTGCTGGTGCTGTCGCTGTGGAAGTTGAAGGGGTCCTTGCTATCGGGATCGTGCTGGAGCCGGTAGGTCAGGTTCGCGTAACCCAGCCGCAGCGCCCAGAAGTCGGTAACGTTCCAATTGGCGGAGACCTCGAAGCCATAGGTTCTGCCGTGCAGTTTGTTGCTCATGTAGACGGGCAGAACCAGATGCGGTACCGGGTCGGTTTCGAGGAACGGGTCTGCGGGTTCGAAGCTTCGCAGGTTCCGATAGACATTGTAGAACGCCGAGATGTCAAGCGAGAGCCGGGGGTGCGGCTGACAGCGATAGCCCAACTCGTAGGCGGTAACCTCCTCCGAACGAAAGTCCGGGGTACCGTAGACGCGCGAGAACATCGGCAGTCCACTGACCATGCCCTCATAGGCGGTATCTTGAAACTCGGTCAGCTCGATGGGGGAGCGCGCCTCGTGGCTATAATAGAGGTGCACTGTATCGGTGGTCGCCCCCCGCTCGCGGTTCCACGTGCCCATCAGGTAATGTCCCGAGATGGTGTAGCGGTCGTCCACGATATGGTCGCCTGGCAAGGTGGGGGTCGGGCAATCGCAACCGTTGACTGACGCGCCCGGTATAGACCTCACCATGCAGGATGAAGCTCTCGTGCTCGGAGCGGTTCCAGTCCGCGCGGAAGCCACTGCGCCGAACCAGCCAGCCATCGTGGTTGGGGGTATATACCTATCCTCCTCCAGGTTGTCGTACTCCTGATAGAGTGTATACACCCGATAGCAACCGTTCTCACCGAGCGGACTGCCGACGCGCACCCCGCCCAACGCCTTCTGCTCGCTTCCGCCGCCTGCTACCCACAGCGTACCCTGCGTCTCTTTGGCGGACTTAGTGATGATGTTGATCACACCGTTGACCGCGTTGGCTCCCCACAGCGCCGCGCCGGGTCCGCGAACCACCTCGATGTGCTCGATGTCCTCCATAAACAGAGGCGGTTGCGCATCCCAGTAGGTACCTGAAAAGAAGGGCGTGTAGACGCTTCGCCCGTCGATGAGCACCAGCAGTTTGTTGGAGTATCGCCCGTTGAAGCCCCGCACTGCCACCGCCCACTTGTTGGCATCGATCATTCCCACGTGCACGCCGGGCACTAGGCGCAGGGCTTCGGGGATACTCGTTGCCCCGAATCGGCGGATGTCGTCGTCGATAAGCATGTACACCGATGCGGGCACATCGTGCAGAGGCTGTGCCTTCTTGGAGGCAGTGACCACGTCCACCTGCATCAGTTGCTCGATGCTGAGCTGGGTCAGGTCCTGCACGTTTGAGGGCGCGTCGCCGAAAGCGACCGTAGCCATCATTCCCAGAATGGCGCTGAAAAAGCCCGCAGAGCGCATGGATGGATGCCCCCATGTTGTGAAAACTCCACTACGTATTTTCGGCAGAAGCCGAAACGCGCTTTACGGTCACTTTCAATCGCAGGACTTCCTCAACGCTTGACACTGTATCACGTCCTCTGTATACTATTCACGGTGAATCTCGGGGATTGTGTCTATCCTACCGTCGATAACCAGGAGGGACTCCTTACTTGGAACGGATTATCATTACCGGGGGCGTACCTTTACAGGGCGAGGTCTGCGTGAGCGGAAGCAAGAACGCCGCGCTTGCCATTATGGCAGGGGCGGTTTTGGCGTCTGAACCCGTCATTTTACACAACCTTCCCCGCATTACCGATATCTACACCATGATGGCGATGCTTCGCCGTCTGGGCACGGTGGTGGAGTTTATCCATCCGCGCTCCCTGCTGATCGATGCCAGCCGAATCAGCCACCTCGAAGCGCCCCATAACCTAGTCACGCGCATGAGGGCATCCTTCAGCGTCACCGGTCCCCTCGTCACCCGGTTCGGCTTTGCCCGGGTGCCCTTGCCGGGAGGATGCGACATCGGTGCGCGTCCGGTAGATTTCCATATCAAGGGCTTGCGCCTGTTGGGAGCGCGCGTGGAGATGGACGGCGATTTCGTGACCGCCGAAGCCACGCGACTGAAAGGCAATACCATCTACCTCGATTACCCCAGCGCGGGTGCCACCCAGCATCTGATGACCGCTGCCGTGCTGGCGGAGGGCACTACCGTGATCGAAAACGCCGCCGAAGAGCCAGAGGTAGTAGACCTGGCGAACTTCCTCATCACGCTGGGCGCGCGCATCGAAGGACACGGAACCCGGCGTATCACCATCGAGGGCGTGTCGCGCCTGCATGGCGGCGAGTATACCATCATCCCCGACCGGCTGGAGGCGGCAACCTACGCTATCGCCGCTGCGATGACGCGCGGGAACGTCCACATCGCCAACGCCAACCCCGAACACATGACGCCGGTGCTGTTGAAACTGCAGGAGGCGGGCGTGCAGGTGGAGGCAAATGAGACCGGCGTGCATGTTCAGTTACAGGGGCGACCTAAAGCGGTCAACATCAAGACCATGCCCCACCCCGGATTCCCCACCGACATCCAGCAACCGATGACCGCTCTGCTGTGTGTAGCGGAAGGGGTGTCCGTGGTGACCGAGACGGTTTACGAGCGGCGCTTCCGCTATGTGCAGGAACTGCGCAAGATGGGCGCGGACATCGAACAGGAGAACCGCACAGCGGTGGTGCGGGGTGTAGAGAAGCTATATGGCGCGACCGTTCGAGCGACGGACCTGCGTGCGGGAGCCGCGCTGGTCATCGCCGGCCTCGGTGCCGAGGGTGAAACCACCATCGAAGACATCTACCACATCGATCGCGGGTACGAGCACCTGGTTGCCAAGATGCAGTCGTTGGGGGCGCAGATTCTGCGTGTGAGCCGTGTGAGCAATGAGCCTGCTTTAGTTCCTGCGCAAGAGGTGCCGGTGTGTTCCGCCTGACACCTGAACTGGGTATCGATCTGGGAACGGCGAATATTGTGGTCTACCTGCGGGGCAAGGGCATCGTTTTGCGCGAACCGTCGGTTGTTGCCATCTCTACCAAGAACAAGAAGGTACTGGCTGTTGGCGAGGAAGCCCGGCTGATGCTTGGGCGCACGCCCGGACATATCGTTGCCATTCGCCCCCTGTCGGACGGGGTAATCGCTGACTACACCACCACCGAGAAGATGTTGGAGTATCTGATCGCGAAGGTGTGTGGCAGGCGGCGGTTTCTCAAGCCGCGGGTGCTGGTATGCGTGCCTTCTGGAGTGACCAGCGTCGAGCGACGAGCGGTCATCCAGGCGGCGCGGGAGGCGGGCGCGGGAGAGGCATACACCATCGAGGAGCCGATGGCGGCGGCTATCGGCGCAGGACTGCCCATCAGCATGCCCGGCGGCAATATGGTGGTGGACATCGGCGGGGGCACGACCGATGTGGCGGTCATCTCGCTGGAGGGCATCGTGATCAGTCGTTCGGTGCGGGTGGGGGGCAATAAGATGGACGAGGTCATCTCCCGCTACATCCGCGCGCAGTACAACCTGATGATTGGCGAGCGAACTGCCGAAGAAATAAAGATAAAGGTTGGCTCTGCCTACCCACTGGAACAGGAGCTGGAGATGGAGGTGCGCGGGCGCGACCTGATAGCGGGCCTGCCCAAAACCGTTACAGTCACCTCTGAGGAAATTCGGGAAGCGTTGCAGGAGCCGATTAACGCCATCGTGGAACGGGTGCGCTCGGTGCTGGAGGAGACTCCGCCCGAACTGGCAGCGGACATCATCGAGCGCGGTATCACCCTGACGGGCGGCGGCGCCCTGCTTCGGGGAATAGACAAACTGCTGGAATCCGTGACCAATATTCGCGTGCAGGTGGCGGAAGACCCGTTGTCCTGTGTGGCTATCGGCACAGGGCGCGCCCTGGAGGAGTTCGCCGCCATTCGCGAAAGCAACGTGGTGTCGGCAGAGTTTTGAACAAGAGGAGGTATTCTCACATGTTCCGCACGGCTCGTTGGATAGGCGCGATAGCCATCGCGTTGGCAACTCTGCCAGTCTTCGCCCAAACTACAGCGTTCAAAGATGTGCCACCGGACCATTGGGCAGTGTCGGCGGTGAAGGAAGTGGTGGCAAAGGGCATCATGAAGGGCTTCCCTGACGGAACCTTCCGCGGCGACCAGCCCGTGACCCGCTACGAACTGGCGGTCACACTAGCGCGATTCATGCGACAGGTGGAAGAGAGCCTGAAAGACCTCAAAGCGCGCACGCCGAAGGTGTCCTTCAAGGTGCCGGTGAAGCCCCAGCACTGGGCTTTCGCCGACCTGCAGTTTTTGGTGGAGCACGGCTACATTCCCGAAGATTCCCCGCTTCTGAAAAACCTGTCCAAACCCGTTGACCCCGACACGGTCAGCGCGGCGCTGGCGCAGGCGATGATTGGGCTAGTGGAGCGATACACTATCTCGCCCGAAGAACTGCAAGTGCCCGAAGCGGGTCCGCCCTACCGGGTGGATTAGCACATCGGTCGGGTTTTGCGCCAGGAAACGGGGGTGGGGTTTATAACTGCTGAACATTGAATGAACAATAAACGATCCGACTGGGCGCGTGCCAACGGCATATCGTACAAGACCGCCTGGCTCTGGTGGAAGCAAGGCAAGCTGCCCGTCCCAGCGCGCCAACTGCCGTCGGGCACCATCCTGCTTGACGTGCCGGAGCGGAAGGTGTAGAATGATACCGTTTCTGTCATGCTGAACGCAGTGAAGCATCTCGGTTGGGATTCTTCACTTCGCTCAGAATGACAAGAAGAGGGGGCTCGGAATGACGGGGATAAAGTGACAAAAGCATATGTTATAATCATGCAACCCTGATAATATCTCCTACCCTCCTTTCGCCCGCCGTAACGCCTCGATATATTCCTCCGGCAGACGGAGGGGCTTGCCCTCCTCCGACCACCATCGCGGCGTCTCGGAGTATATCCATACATACTCATCTGCTACCCTCAACGCCTCGCGCACAAGCGTCTCAAACTGCGCGGGGGGATGCGGGTTCTTGTTGGGGTCGTCGGTGTGCCAGCCGCTGTTGGGCCAGTCTAAGTCCATCCAGATGCCAAAAGAGAACGAGAACACCCGGGCATACTTGCGCGGGTCCGCCACGATGGGAAGCAGTTCCCGCTTCATCGTCTGATAAGCCTTGGCGAACAGCGCAGGCTCACGGAAGCCGTAGGAGAGCTCATGCCCATCGATTAGGCGCGCTCTGCCGCTGACCGCATCCACCATACCGTCCAGAAACGGCGCAAGCAGTCCGTAATCGCACTCCTTCAGCGGTCGCTTCCCACCCTGCGACTGCGCCCACGGCAGACAGTAGCCGAAGGTCAATAGCACCTTCAAGCCGGGGTAACCCTGCTGGAACGCCTGCATCACCTCCCGGCCCCGCCGGCGCACCTGTGCTGAGTATTCCTCCCAGGACTTCGTCCCTGCATCGCGCTGGCGTTGATAGTTGAACAACGGCTCGTTGTACTGCTCGATATCGAACAGAACGCCGGCGCACTTGCCCTCCCGCGCGATACGTGCCGCTAGCCGGGCGTTGTTCAGCACCGCTGAGAAGTCGTCGAACCAGTCGATATCGGCAGGGACGGTGTTGAAGCGGAGGAAGTTGTGCTTGAACCGCCGGAAGCGTGCAGCTTTCAGGTCCTCCAGCGCAGGACGCAGTTCCGCTTCGGTAAAGGCACGTTTGCCCCAGCACTCCCAGGCGAAGTTCGCGGGCTTCCCCTCCGAGGTGGTGTGGGTCAGATGGAACACGCATCCGTCAAAAGGTGTCTCCTCCATTTGCGCGGCGTGTCGGCGCATGAAGGCGGTGTCCGGCTCGTCCCAGCCGAACTCGATAAGCTTTTTGGTGACCGTGCGTTGAGAAGCCTGCATGGTGTCGCCCTCCTCGTTACCCCAGTGCTAGGCGAGTCTGCTATACACTCTCGCCCGATACGTGCACTGGCGTCATTCCCTATAACCGTTCTATGCCGAGCCAAGCTATCCTGCACGTCAAGGGGCACGTGCAGATCTCCGCCGATACCTGCTTCCGATACGGCTATTGCGACAGTGCCTCTACTGCCTGCGCGATGCGGGCGATGCCGTTGCGGATGGTATCCAGTGAGCAGGCGTAAGACAGGCGAATGTTCTCGTCCGCGCCGAACCCACTGCCAGGAACCACCGCCACGCGCGCCACCTCCAGCAGATACTCCGCAAAGGCATCCGAGCCGTTGATCACGCGGTCGCCCCAGCGTTTGCCGTACAGCGCAGAGACGTTGGGGAAGGCGTAGAACGCTCCGCCCGGTTGCGCACAACGGAAGCCCGGGATGCTGTTCAAGCCGTCCACAATCACCCGCCTACGCTCGGCGAAGGCAGAGACCATCTGTTTGACGGCATCATCGGGTGCCTGCAGTGCCGCCAGCGCGGCTTTCTGCGCGATAGAGGTCGGGTTGGACGTGGACTGGTCCTGGATGCGCGTCATGGCGGAGATCAGTTCGCGCTCCGCCGCGGCGTAGCCGATGCGCCAGCCGGTCATCGAGTAGGCTTTGGACATCCCGTTAATGAGGATGGTGCGCTTTTTCACCTCCTCACCCAGGCTGGCGATACTGCAGTGCTCGTGTCCGTCGTAGACCATCTTCTCGTAAATCTCATCGGAGATGATATAGAGATCATGCTTCAGAGCGAGTGCGGCGATTTGCTTCAGCGTGGGGCGAGGGAACACCGCGCCCGTCGGGTTGCACGGGCTGTTGACGACGATGGCGCGGGTGCGCGGGGTGATCTTCTCGCGAATGGCTTCCACCACGGGCACGAAGTTTGTGCTTTCGTCGGCGTAGACGTACACCGGCACCCCCTCGGCGAGTTTGACCATTTCGGGATAGCTCACCCAGTAGGGTGCTGGGATAATCACTTCGTCGCCGGGGTCGCAGATGACTTGGAACGCGTTATACAGCGCGTGCTTGCCCCCGCAGGTGACGATAATCTGGTTCGGCTCGTATTTCAGCCCGTTATCGCGCCAGAGCTTGTCGCAAATCGCTTGGCGCAGGGGTTCGATGCCCGCCGTGGGCGTGTACTTGGTGAAGCCGTCGCGCAGGGCGGCGATAGCAGCCTCCTTGATGAACTCCGGCGTGTCGAAATCTGGCTCCCCCGCCCCAAAAGAGAGCACATCGACGCCCTCCTCACGCATCTTGCGCGCTTTGGCGGTGATGGCAAGGGTGGGAGAGGGACTGGTGCGTTGCGCACGCTGGGAAATAAACATGTCAGTCCTCCTTACTGCCCAAGATAGCTGTTTGTCTGGTCTTCGGATGCGGGTTGCACGCGGGCAAACTGCTCGTATATCTCGCGCAGGGGGATACCCGGACGAAACCGTTGCCGATACTGCGTCTGCGCGTACTGGAATACGCGGGCGATCAGCGGGTCCCACAAGTGGTATACCTCTTGCACATCTTCCGGCGCGATGAGCAGAACCCCTCGCGACTCACTGCCCTCGGCGAGGGGGGCAAAGTGAGCCACCTCTCCGACGAATACAGGCGCGTACCAGAGCGTTCCGTCCGGTTCCTGAAGCCGATACACCCCCAACCGCAGGAGCCTGCTCAGCATGATGCCCGCCTCTTCTTGCGCTTCGCGCCGGATCGCCTGCTCGGGGGTCTCGCCCTCCTGAATGTGCCCGCTGGGCACGCTCCAACCGCGCCCTGCGATATCGCAGAGCACAACCCGTTCACCGAAAAACGCGAACAGAAGCACCGCGCGCAGGGGCTGGATGCCCCGCCAACGACGGCGCGGGTGGAAAGTAGCCTGTACCTTGCCCCAACACACCGTTGGGAAACCAGAAGCCATGATTACTCCTCTCTCGCGGTCTTACAGCATATTATCCCTCTAAGCACGCACGGCGTCAAGCGCCTGTGTTGACAAATCAGACGCGTTTCTTCCACTCGTTGATCTTCAAAAGGGCTTCGATGGGGGTCAGGGTGGTCACGTCCAGCTTCTCCAGCTCCTCGATCACCGGATGTTTCTCCGCCTCGAACAGCGTGAGTTGCAGTTTCTGTCGTTTCACTTGCGAGACCGCCTCCGGTTCGGGCGCGATGGCACTGCTCATCCCGCCGCGTTGCGAGGAGAGCCGCTCCAGCTCGCGCAGAATCTCCTGCGCCCGCGCCACCACCTCGGGCGGGATGCCCGCCATCCGCGCCACCTGGATACCGTAGCTTCTGTCCGTTCCCCCCGGCAGAACCTTATGGAGCCAGATGATCTGGTCGCCCTGTTCTTTCACTGCCACGCGATAGTTGCGCACGCCGGGAAGCAGGTTCGCTAGCTCGTTCAGGTAGTGGTAATGGGTGGCGAACAATGTCTTACAGCCGATCTGCACCAGCGCCTCCGCCACCGCCCACGCGATCGCCAGCCCGTCGTAGGTGCTTGTCCCCCGCCCGATCTCATCCAGCACCACCAGACTGCGCTCGGTGGCATGGTTGAGGATGGTGGCGGTCTCGGTCATCTCCACCATAAAGGTCGACTGCCCGGTCGCCAGCTCGTCGTGCGCGCCCACGCGGGTGAAGATGCGGTCGATCAGCGCGATTTCGGCTTCGTCCGCAGGTACAAAACTGCCGATATGCGCCATCAGGCAGATGAGGGCAACCTGCCGCAGGTAGGTGCTCTTACCGCTCATGTTGGGTCCGGTGAGCACAATCATCTTCTGCTCGTCGTTCAGCAGACAGTCATTGGGGATGAAGGTCTGCGTGCCGAACCGTTCCACCACCGGATGCCTGCCGTTGCGGATGCGAATATGCGTGCCCGCGTGCACTACTGGGCGATGGTAGTCATGGCGCACGCCGACCTCGGCGAAGTTGGCGAGCACGTCTAGCTCGGCGATTGCGCGGGCGATCTGTAGGATTTCGCCTGCCTGCAGTGCCACCTCCTCGCGCACCATGCTGAACAGCTCCTGCTCCAGCATCAGCGCACGCTCTTCCGCTCCCGTTAACTGCGCCTCCATCTCCTTCAGCGCGGGGGTGATGAAACGCTCCCCGTTGGCGGTGGTCTGCTTGCGCATATAGTCGGGCGGCACCTTGGACAGGTGCGGTTTGGAGACCTCGATGTAGTAGCCGAAGACCGCGTTGTAACCGACCTTCAGCGACGGGATGCCGGTACGCTCGCGCTCCCGCAGTTCCAGTTCGGCGATCCATTGTTTGCCTTCGCGTTGTGCGCGGCGGATGGCGTCCAGTTCGGCATGGAAGCCGTCGCGGATGACGCCGCCATCCTTCAGCGTCGCCGGTGGGTCGTCCACAATCGCCCGCGCCAGGAACCCTGTTAGGTCGGGTAGCCCGCGGATGGTCTCACGCAGTTCCTGCAGGCGTGGTGTGCGCAGGGTTTGCATCGCGCCGTGGATTTCGGGGAGCACCATCAGCGATTGGCGCAGAGCCGCCAGATCGCGCGGCGAAGCCACCCCCGTCGCGGCACGAGAGGTGAGCCGTTCTAGGTCGCTCAGCCGTCCCAGCTGATGCCGAATCTCCTCCCGGCTCAGCGAATCGCTGACCAGTTCCTGCACGCACTGCAGGCGCGTCTCGATGGCGTCGATCTCCTGAAGGGGCTCATCCAGCCAGCGCCTCAGTAAGCGCGCTCCCATCGCCGTGCGGGTTATGTCTAGCACCTCGATCAGCGTGCCCCGGCGCGAGCCGTCCACCAGCGAACGGGTCAGCTCCAGATTGCGGCGGGCGGTAGCGTCTAGATACATGAAGTTGTCCACCGAGTAGGTCGCCAGCGTGCGGATATGCTGGAGCGCGGACACCTGGTTGCGCCGCAGGTAGCGCAGGAGCATCGCCGCTGCCTCCAGCCCTACCGAGAAATGCTCACACCCGAAGCCCCTCAGCGATTGTGTCTGGAAGTGCTGGAGCAAGAGCTGGCGGGCGGAATGACGGTCGGCGTACTCTTGCGGGTCGTACGGGGTGACGGTAGCATTGCACGCCTGCTCGATCGCCTCGGCGAGCTCGGTGGCGTCTTTGGGCACCAGTACCTCCGCAGGCTGGAGACGCACAATCTCCTGCACGATACGCGCGATGCTGGCTTCGCCCTGGATCTCGCTGGTCAGGAACTCCCCGGTAGAGACATCCACCACGCCCAGTCCCGACAGCGACTCGCCCGCCACCGCCGCCACCAGGTAGTTATTGGCGCGTTCGTCCAGCATGGAGTCTTCCAGCACGGTACCTGGGGTCAGCACGCGGGTAACCTTGCGCTTGACCAGACCGCGGGCGAAGCGAGGGTCCTCCATCTGGTCCATCAGTGCGACCTTATAGCCCTTTTGCACCAGTCGCGCCACGTACCGCTCCACCGCGTGGTAGGGCACGCCCGCCATCGGCACGCGCCCGTTCTTGCCGTCATCGCGCCCAGTGAGCACGATCTCCAGCTCGCGCGCGGCGATCTCAGCATCCTCGCCGTACAGCTCGTAGAAATCGCCCACACGCATCATCAGCAGAGCCTCTGGGTACTCCGCCTTCGCCCGGAAGTACTGCTGAAGCATGGGGGTTTTTGCCTGCATGGTGTGTTGCCCTGACATCCCGCAAGAAGTCCTTTCCAGTGAAACCTGCATCATTCAGTGTATCACATCCGCAGGCACAGGGGCAACTGAGGGTCTAGACGCAAATAACGCGGGCTGTATCCCTATCACTGTGCACCGAGCAATCAGGTCTTCAGCATAAGGCTTCACTCCCTTTGGGCAAGGAACCGCTGTAGTGTAGCTGTTACGTGGTTCGCTCCACGTAGCACAACCATCGCAAACACGGCCGCCGCCACGTTGAACAACCAATCCCCCGAGAAATTGTGCACGAGCGCGCAGGTGGCTATACATCGCATCTGTAGGAATGTGTATGGATACCTTGCACAGACCTCGCTGGACGCACATAGCGGCATGGCGTTGTTAAACTGTCCATAAAGGTAATATGCTGAGAGAAACAATGCCGCAATGCCCCAAAACACTGCCCACATACGGGCACCGCTATACTGTCGAGGCTCCTCCTCTCCCGATTTGGCCATGCTCAGTAAGAGCACGACGATACCGACGCCTACCACCCAAGGGTCTGGAGTAGCCGCTGTCACAAACACCACGAAAACGAGGAACCAGAACCATACGCCAGAAGGCAGAGAGAAGGCAGACTCTAAGCATGCCAGCACGGCTCGCGGTCCTACTAGCAGTGCCAAAAGCCATGCCGCGGTCATATCGCCCAGGAAAACTAGCCCCAAGAAGAGCAAAGCACTGTATCTCACTGTGCGTTCCCTCGCTTCAGGACGTAGCTGAGCATAGACACGCAACCCAGCACCCGCCAATGCTGATAGCAAGAGCACAACATGCAGTTCTATCCAGGATCTACCATAGTTGTCCATCCCCCTGCCATCCCACATCATGTAGCACAAAAGGGACAGCAATATGAGTAGCACGTTCAAACCAGGATAGTTGGGGAGTGTGTGCATCGTCGGTCCCTTCCGTCACATGTGTTCTGGAGCCCTATCTGAATGCTTGTTTTGCAGGTTTCCATTTCCTGACGGTATCCCACAGCTTCTTGCAGAGATCGCGTAAGGCTGGGAGGCGCGATAAAGCAAGTATACAACAGCCGCAGCCCGCACACATCACTGCGTTCACTTTGTTCTCCCCACACGCCTCCAGAAGACATCCTACCATGCAGGTAGTTGGCGTTGACGAACTCTCGCAGCTATTCAGGCACTGGTTCCAGCGATCCCATATCTCCAACGCCGCCCACGTACATGCAACGGCACACAGTCCAATGACTATCACGTTCATTGGTCGTATTTGCCGTGATAGAGTAGCAAGACCCCGGGCAGGGTAGGCGAAGTGTTCGTTCACGTAGGTGAGTTCTTCTTCTGCCTGTGAAAAGGTTTCCCACCTCCACGGCGTCTGCGCACTGCCCTGGGTATACCTTAAGACACCAAACGCATCATACAGGTTGTTACTCACCACCGACGCCGAACCGTTGGTGACCACCCCTGCCGTGCCCAACGGGTCAAAGTGATGCCACTCACTATTTCGACGAACCAACGAAATGCCACGCAAATACAAGCCACTGGTCGTCCACTGAGCACCACTCAAGTCCGAAGTCTGCTCCACTAACTCCCCAGCGCCACACCCAACCCCGCACGGATACCGCTTTGCGTACCGACGCGCTGGGAATCCCTTACCTAAGACACTTTAGGCACACCGGTGTCGGAGAGTCTCTCGAGCCATCTCACGACCTCGCCCATAAACGACAGTATGACCAACATCATGCCAAACCAATCGTTCACTTCCTCTTGTGGGATACGACCGTGACTCAAAAAGCTCACTATAATGAAGTACAATGCATGGCAAGAAAGCAAATAAAACTCATTATCCGACCAATCACCCAGTCCGAGTACGAGAATAGGGCTCGCACCTACTACAACCAGCATACTTGGACCGATCCAATCTAGAGCTAAGAGTACTCCTGCAAGCGCAATGAGACTGCGCGCGTAGACCTTAGCCGCAAGCGGTGGTAAACGGCGGTAAAAAAGTCGCAAAAATACACCCGGGGCTAAACTGAGGCACGTTACTGCGGTTAAGTTAAGTAACGTTGCCTCCCCTCGCGCTACCCGGCCAAAATCCCACACTAGGTACGCCAGTAACATTGGCAGGGCTGCTACCCCATCTACGAACGCGAATACCGCGAATGCCACCACACGCTTTCTCACCGCTCCCCCTCCCCTCGTAGAAATTTCCACCCGAGCAGAGTGCGCACAACTTGCTCCACCACCCTGCTCTTCAGTGAGTGCTACCCAGCCATTTAAGCACCTTCCTAACCCACTTTGTCACCGGGGCAGCATCTAGCCCGCAGGCAATGCCACAGCCCCGTAACGCTCCCCTGCAGAACACGTCCCGATAGCATTCTTCTATGAAAGCATCCCAGTATGTGTTAAAGCAGTCGCGCCACCCAGGCCTCCAAGGCCATCCGCAGTCTGCAAAGTACGGAATAAACAGAGCTAACGAGGCCAAGCATCCTATACATGCAGGACCAGACCACCTCAGGATAAAGTCTCTAAGACCTGGCAACCCATATCCTGGACTTGGCTTCCGAGCCTTTTTGGCCAGAGCCAGAGCATTGGGCAGCGCGATCGTTCCTACTGCAGTTGCGGAATAGTAATAGTAACCTAGCGAATCTACTTGCAAGGTCAACGGTTCATCACCTGTGCGTCCGAACCAGAACCTCCACGGCGTCTGCGCACTGCCCTGGGTATACCTTAACACTCCAAACGCATCATACAGGTTGTTACTCACCACCGACGCCGAACCGTTGGTAATCACCCCTGCCGTGCCCAACGGGTCAAAGTGATGCCACTCACTATTTCGACGAACCAACGAAATGCCACGCAAAT
>Ga0209989_100015_pt1 | contig 33687 bp, 23 predicted proteins | sample Antgeofumaro1A2B_FD_188083 | JGI IMG/M metagenome (GOLD analysis project Ga0209989, IMG submission 188083) | Geothermal fumarole subsurface microbial communities from Mt. Erebus, Antarctica - 1A2B (SPAdes) (version 2) | ecosystem: Environmental > Terrestrial > Volcanic > Fumaroles | place: Mt....
GTTTGCAGGAGATGGGGACATGAACGAAGTTGCACAAGCGGATCCCTGGTTTCAAGACCTGTTTGCAGAGCGCATTGGCGGCGCCCAATACGGCAAAGGCCTGCACGATCTTGGCATGACCGGCGACAAAGGCCATGCGCCAGCCGATCATGTTGTATCCTTTGGACAGCGAATGCACCTCGACCCCGACTTCTTTGGCGCCCTCGATTTGTAAAAAGCTCAGCGGGGGCCCCTGATAAGTCAGCAAAATATGCGCCGCATCTTGGATGACGACGATCCGATGCCGCAAAGCGAACTCGACCACGCGCCGATAAAACTCCGGCGTTGCTACTGCACCCGTCGGACTGTTCGGATAATTCAAAACCAGGAGCTTTGCCCGCTCGAGGACCTCCGAAGGAATTGTGTCCAGGTCCGGCAAAAACCCGTTTTCCTCCACCAACGGCAGCGGATAGACCCTGCCGCCGTAATACCGCGTGTGGGTGCCGGCCACTGGATACCCTGGCACGGTCATCAAGGTAATGTCTCCCGGATTGATAAACACCGCGGGCAGCATGGCTAGTGCCGGCTTCGAGCCGATCGCATGATTCACTTCCCGGACAGGATCTAGGTCCACCCCGAACACTCGCTTCATAAAGGCAGCCGCTGCATCTTTGAATTCCTGGATGCCGTTGTCGGCGTATCCGCGGTTTTCCAGCTTGTCCACTTCGCGTTTGAGGGTTTCACGAACGATGGGATCTGCCATATCGTCGTTTTCGCCGATGCCGAAATCGAGCAAAGGCCGTTCCGGATGCGCTGCCAAAGCGGCCCGTTTGGCCCGCTTGATCTTTTCGAACTTGTAAATGGAGCTACCTTTGCCGTATTGGGCGCCGCCAATGCGCTCTGCAAACAGGTCTTGAAACCAGGGATCCGCTTGTGCAACTTCGTTCATGTCCCCATCTCCTGCAAACCCCTACGGCGTACAGGCTTCCGAGTCGAGGGGTACGCACGCTCATGCGCCCATCGGACCAACGCCAGGACATCCGCCACGAGCTGGCGCCCTAGTGACCTCGCACTTACCATCCCGTCCGATAGGGGTCCTGTTTCCTTACCGATCCCGCTTCACGCCGCAGCGGCTATACTGCCTTATGGCCAAGTGTAAGAATTATCACCCGGTGCTGTCGCCTACAAGCGATGGGGAGACGTGCGCCGGCAAGGGACTGGTAAAGCCATGAGCGCAGCCGAACGACGACAGCGACAGACGATCTATAGCGGTAAAAAAGTGACATTGATCGTCGAAGAAATCACGACAGCGCACGGGAAAGTGCTACGGGAAACGGTGCAGGTACCAGGTGCCGTGGTGATCGTCCCTGTTTTGGCAGACGGCAAGGTCTGCCTTCTGCGCCAGCACCGTCCTGCAGTGAACAAGACGCTCGTCGAATTGCCCGCAGGCACACTGGAACCTGGAGAGATTCCCATCGTCGCCGCCAAGCGCGAATTGGCTGAAGAAACTGGATACGATGCCGAGCATGTGTATCCTGTCATCGAGTTCTACCCGTCGCCTGGGATCCTGACCGAAAAAATGTACCTCTTTGTTGCAGAAGGCCTTCGCCCAGGTCCGCGGCAGCTCGATGCCGACGAGGAAATAGAAACTTGGCCGATCCCCTTCGAACAAGCTCTGGATTTGATTCGCACCGGCACGATCGAGGACGGCAAGACCATCGTCGGTCTATTGCTCTACGCCTGGCAAAAGGGAATGATTTCCTCGGCATAAAGAGGCTAGTCGTTACAGGCCTAGGGCAGCACAACAGTCGGCCGCTCGAGGATGGCTGGCAGACCTGGCTGCCACCTCCGTTGCTCACCGGACGTTTAGCACTGGGATGCGTCCGTGCTTGTGCGAGGACGGATACAAATGAGAGCTAAAAAGGTTCTGTACTTTCTTTGCCTTTGATTTCGCACTAGAATAATGTCATGATTGTGAACGGGTGGCAGGCACAGACATAAGGACCATGTCCTCGGGATCAGGCAATGAGCGGCGCGCAAATGTTTTATGTCCCCGGGGTTGAGATCATCCCGGGCTACCGCCTGCAAAAATTCCTGGGCCAGGGCGGATTTGGCCAGGTCTGGCAGGCCGAAGCGCCAGGCGGCACGGAAGTCGCCATCAAAATACTCAGTTTGGAGAACACGCAGGGCCTGAAAGAGCTGCGCGCCATACAGCTGATGAAGCGCATGCGGCACCCCAATCTGGTTCCCATCATGGCCATCTGGGTGCGCGACGACAGGGGCCACATTCTGGACAATGCCGAGATGGAGCGGTTGTCCAGCGGCGAGCCGCTCACTGCCCGACCGGCCGAGCTCATCCTAGCCATGGGGCTGGGTGACAAAAATCTCAAGCAGCGGCTACAGGAGTGCCGCGCCCAAGCGCTCGAAGGCATCCCGCCGGAAGAGTTGCTCCGCTACATGGAAGAGGCAGCCAAAGCCATTGACTACTTGAACGATCCGCAGCGCTCCATTTTGCACCGCGACATCAAACCTCAAAACATCATGATCGTCGGGGACGCTGTGCAGGTGTGCGATTATGGCCTGGCCCGAGTGGTCACAGCGGCGGCGCGAAGCACAGCCGCCTGGGGCACGCCTGCCTACGAGGCGCCAGAAGCCCTCGCCGGCCAGCCAGCTGCCAGCAGCGATCAATACTCCTTGGCTATCACCTATGTCGAATTGCGCACCGGGTACTTGCCTTTCAAAGGAGAAACGCCTGCGGCTATCGTCTACGAGCAATCCCGTGGCATCCTCGATCTGTCCCGTCTGCCCGAGGCGGAGCGACCGATCATCCGCCGGGCCACCGCACTCGACCCGCTAGCTCGCTATCCGACCTGCACTGCGATGGTCTACGACTTGAAACGGGCCATCCTGGGCATCGAGGCTGGTCTTTCTACAGTCGGCAGCGCCTTGCCCAGCAGGGTTAGCTCTAGCGCCGGGGCCAAACCCGAAACGGGCTTCGATCTGGCCAAAACGCCCGACTCAGGACAGACGCGGCGTTTCTTTGCTGCAGCACAGGCGCAAACTCCCAAGCCAGCTTCGGCGGAGCATGTCCCAGCAGCGGTTACTCCCGAATCCGGTAAAGAAACTCCTCTCTCAGGCGACCAAAGCCAACGGGAAATGACAGAAACTTTACCGCCCCGAAAGCCTTCGGGCATCGGCATGGAAGCGGCGCAACCGCAGCCTGCCTATGTTCCTTGGTCCGGTGAGTCGCCAGGTCCCGCTCGACCCAATTGGGTTTACTTGTTACCTGCCGGCGCTCTGGGCACTCTTATTTTGATCGGCGCTTTGTATTACTTTCGACCCGCGCCCGACGTGGTTTCTCCCTCGAAAAGCAGTCCTCCTTCCACGCCGACGGTTGCGTCAACCAGCGGGACACAGCCTGGGACTGGCGACAAGCATGAGCAGCAAGGTACTAAAGATGGATCGCGCGACGTTATTCCTCCGCGACCTCCGCCTATCTCCGGCAGGGAATTCGTGCGCCTAGTGCGCTTGCCAACAGATTTGGTCACGCTATGGGGTAAGCAGAGCTTGCAGGGTATTGGTTCCATCTGCGAGCGGGTGGCCGGCGACCCGCGTTTGTCACGCTTACAGGACGCACAGGAAGGTTTGTTGATCGTCACCGGGTTGTATATGGCTGTTTATCCGCCCGGTGACACGTTGCTGCTGCGGCTGACGCGGGCACAGTGTTTGCGGCAGACGCGACGTTTCGAGCAGGCACGCGCAGAACTGCAAAAAGCTCAGCGGCTGGTCAACACACCGCGGGAGCGAATGGAATTGATGCGTGCTCAAGCCGCCATCGCTGCCGACGATCCCCGAGCAACCGACGAAGAGTTGGCCCAACTGGCAGGTCGGCTGGCCCTCGCGGCGCGCACAGACGACGAGCTGGCCCGGCTGTATGCCCATGTATTGCTCCAGCGAGTAGAACGCTATTGGATCCTGCGCTTCGACGAACGATCGGCTTTGCCTCTGGCCAAGGAGTGTCTGGCGCTCGATCGCCGGCATGTCCATGTCACTTTGCTCGCTTTTGGCGCCGAAGTCTTCTTGCACAACAAACACGACCCTGGCGTCGGACTAGCAGCTGCCGAAGAAGCTCTGCGGCTACAAAACACCGGCTATCCGGCCTACGTTTCGGCACTGTATTCTGCGGAGGCCGGCAAATGGGCCGAAGCCGCTCAATACCTAATGGCTGCATGGAGTGCTGGCAGTTCCTCGGGAACCGAATGGCTGACCGAGACACGCAAGCGCCGTGCCCGCGACGTCTTGGCCCGAGCCATTACAGGCGCCGTCTCTCCGGACAGCCGAGCTTTTTTCGCCACACTGGATGTGCCTGCCGACCAGGTCGCCCGCTGGTGGACTCTGTACACGGGCCTCTCTTCCGACTCTGGCCGTGGTGAACCGGAACCGACCTTGATCAATCTGATCGGGCAACTGGCACGCTACCACTCGAACGACCCGACACACACCAAAGCCGGCCGAGAATGGCTGGAAAAAATCTCTATCGGCGATCTTGCTTCCTTTCGCTCGGACGCGCCGGCTCTTTATAGAACCGTGCTTTTGGAAAAAGCTCGGCTGTCGGTCGGCAGTGCTCGAAACAAGCAAGCTTTAGCAGCTTATCACAGCATCTTGACGAGCTATCCTCAAGGCCGTGCCCAAGAAGCCAACGACCACCTGTACCGCGAGGTGCTCGCTCCCGCAGACAAGTTGATCGCCGAAGCGGTCGCCAAAGGTTCGGGTTCGATCGCTGTCGAGTCGCTGCGGGATTTGTCCATCGCCTCGGGCGCGTACCTGTGGCACAAGAAAAAAAAGGCCGAGGCCTATGAGCGCTTTTTGCGGGCACTACAGATCATCCGGGCTAGTCTCCCCGACGCCGGCATCCTCGATCCCAACATGACCGACCACCAGTTGGTCAAGACGCTGCAAGCCATCCGGACCGTCGGCCTGAATGTAGACGAAGAACAAGACCTGTTCAAGCGGTATTGGGACTGGGTCGAAAAGCCGCACAAAAAGGACCTGCCCCTGCTCCTCAAAGAATTGGAAAGTTACACGACGCACACCGTGTTGGTTCAGCGCGATTGCCGGCAAGAGCGCAGCCGCTGGCTGCAGGTGCTGAATACCATCGAGCAGCTAGCTGACGACAGCGCCATTAGCGTCCAGGCCCATATCAGTGCCGTGGGGATCAACCGTATCATTCTTGCCAACAAGTGGCAACCAGCCGATCCCGAGCTGACTGACAAAGTGGACCTGTTCTACCGAAAAATGTTGGAAGCAGTCTACCGGGACTTGCTGCTCAAGGAGACCTACCGCTGGGCGGGGGCAGGCAAATACGCGCGCGATTTGGTTCAGGCTTACAAAAAGTCGGGTGTCGAGGAGTTCGTCGAGAAAGCTAAAAAGCTGGAAGAAGCATTGGGACAATACGACCGCACTGTCCCTGAGGAAAGGAAGATCGGACGATCGAGTGCCCCCATCAGGGGCTAAGCTCCTCGACCCAATCCCCCGTGTACGCCTGTTATCGGTTGGCCTAGGCGATGAGCGAAAAACCTGCTAGCTCCGAGCCGGTGAAAGCCGCCTATCTGGTTTTCGACACGGAAAGCATACCCGATGGGCGGCTTTTGGCCAAAGTGAAATATCCGGAGCTGGAAAACGACCCGGACGAAGCGGTCGAGCGCGCTCGTCAAGAGCAGCTGCGCCGAACCGAGGGGGTATCCGATTTTCTGCCGGTATCCTTCCAAATTCCCGTGGCCATATGTGTCGCTCGTGTGGGTAGCGATATGCGGCTCCAGGCCCTCAGGCTCCTTGACGAGCCACACTTCCGCCCGCGTGCCATGGTCGAGTCGTTCTGGGCCGGCTTGGCCCACTACGGCGAGGCCTTCTTGGTCAGCTTCAACGGGCGTCGTTTCGATCTGCCGCTGTTGGAATTGGCGGCGTTTCGCTACGGTTTGGCTCTGCCTCACTATTTCGGGAGCGAAGCCAAATGGCGTCGTCGCTTCAACTCGTCTCACATAGATCTTTTGGACCTACTCAGCAACTACGGGGCTATCCAGGTGCATGGCGGCTTGCATCTGTTTTCCAAGCTGTTGGGCAAGCCGGGGAAAATGGATCTGACCGGCGCCGACGTGTATGCCCTGTACCGCCAGGGCCGGGTCCGCGAAATTGCCGAATACTGTTGCTTCGATGTACTCGACACCTACTTTGTCTTCCTCCGTACCCAAGTGCTGTGCGGCAGGTGCACACTGGAGCAAGAGCAGACGCTCATTGACGAGGCACGCTCCTGGCTCGTGCACCAGGCGGAGCAGAAGCCTTTTTTGAAACGATACCTGGAGCGCTGGGGCGCCTGGGAGCCGTGGCCATAGGATCGGCGCAGGCTTGTGCGAAAGTCCTGGTGACAGTTCGGCAGCCGCCACGGTGCCACGTCGGCGCATCGGCCCAAAGCAATCGGCTCGCGCATATCCCAATTTTCATTGCCCTGGTCTGGAATTGCGCAAGTACTCGATGATGTCGGCGACGTCTTGTGGACTCAGCGTTTTTTCCAATCCTTCAGGCATGAGGGATGTACCCGTCGAGCGCAGTTGGGCGATGTCTTTGCGCAGGACGACATCTTCGACGCCTTCAGCCCGGCGCAGCATCAGGTGCGAGGAAGATTCCTGGGCCACGATGCCTGTCACAATGCGGCCGTCGCGCGTTTCCACCAAGTAATTGGCGTATCCGGGTGCTACGACCGCGTTGGGATCGAGGATGTCTTCCAACAACGCTTCCGGCGTCCGCTGGGCCACATCGTGCAGGCTGGGTCCGACCTGTTTACCCTCGCCATGGAGCTGGTGGCAAGTAGCGCAGTGTTGCGTGAACAGCCGATGCCCACGCACCAGGTCCGGGGGCCGGTGCAGCGCTTGGCGATAGCTCGCCAGCACCGCGCGACGCTCTACCGAGCTGCTTCCCAAAAGCTTTTCGAGCGCGGCACGGTCTGTATCCGATACACTTTCCAATAACCGCTGCCTGCGGGAGGCATCCAGATCGCTCCCTTTGATCTGGCCGGTTTTCAAGGCTTCGACAACCAGAGGCAAACGATCAGCTCGGCGGAAAAGCATCTCCAGCGCTTCGCGTTGGACCGCCGGCGCCAGTTCGGGCCAGACCTGGAGGGGCAACCGGAGCATAAGCAGCTCGTCCCGGGCACCGACCAGGCGCAGTGCTTCGAGCTGGAGTTCCAACGGCTGTTCTGGCTGCAGTACTTTCTGCACGAGCTCTGTCGCCCGCTCCGAAGGAACGAAAAGAAGCAATCGCAAGGCTGCGACGCGTCTGTCCAAAGGCACCCGGGCATCGAGTGCGGCACCGCTGGCGCGCTCCGCCGTGCGCGTGATCGTGTCCCGGGCCGCAGCTGCAGCGGGATCGGTACCCAGCCACTCTTCGAGCCGTTTGCCCCGCACCAGCATGCCCCTGGCCAAACCCTTGAAAAAGGCCAAGTGTAACTCCTCGGGTGGAGACGCCGACACCATGCGCTGTGCAGCAGCCCGCAATTCATCGGCACGGTAGCGGGTTGCCAGGACGGCGCCGATTTCCTCCACCAATGCCTCGCGCACCTGGCGCACGGAGTCCGAATCGGAACGCTGCCCGGTGTTTTCCAGGACGTCGCGCAAGAACGGCACGGGCGCACGACTGCCGGTCACCAGTAGCGCCGTGCGGATCCAGGGATCGTCGCCGCTGCGCCATGCGATCCGTGCCAGAATCGGCGCGACCCGCTCGGCGTCGCAGGGCCACAAGCTAAGAGCCAACTGAAAACGTACCCGCGCATCGGGATCGTCTGCCAGGGCTTGCACACGCTCGAGAATCTGTCCGCCCTCGGGTAACCATGTCTCGGCCAGAACCAGTGCATGTTCCCGAATGCGTGGCATCGGGTCTCGGAGGGCCTGGAGCACATGATGCCGCTCGAGGGCTCCCAAGCCATCCAGCGCCCATAAAGCCCGCAGGCGTACCTGCGGCTGATCGTCCCGCAAAGCCTCGATCAACGCGGGAACGGCACTTTTGTCTTGCCGCTCGAAGAGAAGCCGGGCTGCCGTTTCCACACGCCAGCCGTTGGTGCTCCGCAGTTCCTGAACCAGCTGCGCAGCAGACATATCAGCCAACGATCGCACGCGCTCCGGTGTACGCGTGCGCGGATAGATGCGGTAAATCCGTCCACGGTCCGCGCCGGCTTTCAGATTCAGACGCTTTTGCACTTCCGGGGGAATCCACTGGGGATGCTCGATCACCGCCCGGTAAAAATCGGCGACGTAAAGAGCTCCATCGGATCCCGTTGCCAGAAAAACGGGCCTGAACCAAGGGTCGGTCGCAGCCAGAAACTCTTGGTTATCCAGAAGGCGCGTTGCCCTGACCACTACCCCCTCGTCGCGCAAACGGCAGGCGTGGACCAAATTGTGCACCGGTTCGCACACAAAAGCGGCCTCGGCAAACGGTGCCGGGAACAACCCGCCGCGGTAGATATGTAGCCCGCAGGCGGAGGTGAAAGAGCCGACATGATCATAATCGTTGAAACGCTCTTGCACCGGGCTGATTGGATAAACGCGCGCGCCTGTGTGGCCATAATCGGCTATCGGCGTCACTACCTGGCGCGGCGCATAATCTGGACTCCTGCTGAGGTACACCTCGGGCAGCACGGGCATGTAAATGTGTTGCCTATTGTTGCACAAAAAGCGTCGCCCCCAACGGTCGAATGTGTGCCCGAATTGCGACATCCCCGAGACCGGTTCGATCAGACCTCGGTCTGGCCGAATGCGAAAATCGCGGCCGTTGATACGCACCGCAGGATGCTGCGGCGCCACCGCCGAGGAAACTTGCCCACCGCTATCTCCGTTGGCACCGTAGATCCAATTGTCCATGCCCCAGCACAGGCCGTTGACCCGATGCTGCTGATTGCCTTCGTGAAATCCGCTGTACAGTATGCGTCGCTCGTCGGCCCGACCGTCGCCATCCGTATCCCGAAGGTACCAAATATGAGGCGCGGCGGTGACCAAGAGGCCTCCGCGCCAAGGAAAGGCTCCCGTGGGAAAAGGCAAGTCCTCCGCAAACACCACAGCCCGATCCATTACTCCGTCGCCGTCGTTATCCCATAGCAACTTGATCCGTCCCCCCGGCGGTCCGTTCGGATAGTCTCCCATTTCCACGACAAAAAGCCGGCCTTGCTCGTCCCAGGTCAGCGCTACTGGATCTTGGACCAATGGCTCGGCAGCGACTTGCTCGACCACGAACCCCGCGACGACGCGCAGGCTTTGTAGCGCTTGCGCCGGCGGTAGGGGCTCAGGGAAACCGCGCGGCAAACCTGGTTGTTCGCTCGCTTTGATCGCCAGACACAGTCCCAACAGCGCCGTAAGCATCTGCCCGCTCCCTCGCTCTCCAGGTGGCATATTGCGACAACAGAGGCACAAGGCCCCCTGCCGGTCTTGTCCATTCGGTCCAGTTGGCGACCGTGCATGAATCCCAAGCGGCGGGTCCGCGTATAGATTACTCCGGCGAGGTGGCCCATGCCAGCCATGCGCACGCCTCTTCGCGTCCACCACGCAACAGGCATACCTTCGGAAGTCCGCTTTCGACCGACCGAGCGCGCCGTTGTCCAGGCGGAACAGGTTCTCAGTGGATCGCCGCGGCGTCCAGTCGTATGATCAACGTCGAAGGTCGTCAGGAGTGGAATTGCGAGGGCTTGCCGATGCATCTTCGCTGCTTTGTTCTCGCTGCTTCAGCGCTGACTTGGGTGACCGCGACAGCACGAGCCGATCAGTATCTAGCGGGCGTCGGTCGCGCCGACATCACGCCGCGCAAGCCGATTTGGATGGCCGGATACGCCAGCAGGCAAAGGCCGTCGGAAGGCGTGGACCATCCGTTGCAGGCCAAGGCACTGGCCCTGCGCGACATGCAGGGGCACACTACCCTGTTGTGGCTGTGCGCCGATATCATCGGTTTTCCCCGGGAGGTGTCGGACCGCATCGCTCAGCGCATTGGCGAGGAATTGCGCGTGCCACGGGAATGCATCGTTTTCGCGGCCAGTCATACCCATACAGGCCCGGTGATCGCCGGAAATCTGATCGGCATGTTCGATCTACGAGGCCAGGAACTTGCGACCGTCGAAGAATATACGCGCTATCTCGAAGAGCAGTGCTTCCGCGCTGCCCGGCAGGCTTGCTCCGAGCTGGTAGAGGTCACGCTGGCTTATCATCGTGGCGAGGCCGGTTTTGCCATGAATCGGCGCGTTTTCTCCGCCGCCGGTACGCAGTTCGGCGAAAACCCGTTCGGACCTGTGGACCACGAAGTGCCCGTGCTGCGAGCCACCAAAAAAGACGGCCAGCCTTTGGCGTTGCTTTTCGGGTACGCCTGCCACTGTACGACGCTGGGGGGCAATTATTACCGTATCAGCGGCGATTGGGCCGGTTTTGCCCAGGACTTCGTCGAACGGGCCTTTCCCGGCTGTACGGCCCTGTTCGTGACCGGGTGCGGCGCCGACGCCAATCCGGCACCGCGAGGCACTTTGGACCTGGCACGTCAGCACGGTCTGGAGCTGGCAGGTGCGGTCTCCAAGGCCTGCCGCACGCCCGGCATAGTTGTGGCCGGTCCGCTTCGGGCCCTCTATGCCCACGTGGATTTGCCTTTGACACGACTGCCCACGCGCGCCGAACTGGAGGAGAGGAGAAAACACAAAGACGTCTTTCAGCGTCGTTTCGCCGAACGCATGTTGGCACACCTGGATCGAGAAGGCAAGCTTCCGACTTCTTACCCCTGCCCGGTGCAGATCTGGAAATTGGGCGACCGGCTGACTTTTATCGCCCTAGGTGGAGAAGTCGTCGTAGACTATGCTTTGCGCCTCAAACGCGAATATGCTGGTCACACCCTATGGGTCGCCGGGTATTGCAACGATGTCTTCGCCTATGTTCCTTCGGCACGCATCCTCATCGAGGGCGGCTACGAGGCCGACTACAACCTTGTTTATTATGGCTTGCCGGGACGCTTTACCGGAGAGACCGAGCAAATCTTGGTCAGCAAAATCCGAGACATGTTGGGCAGTCTAAAATAAGCTGTCCGAACCACGCCCGCTAACGATGACGTTCTGGCCTGGCCTAGACCTGGGCGAGAACGTCAGTCCGGGCGAGCCATGTGGCGCTGACGCCGTGGGTGGCAGTGCCAGGTGATCGGGTAAGGAAACATGGAACAAAAAGCGATGCGGCACGTGCTTTCGGCGCTGGTACAGAACCAGCCTGGGGTCTTGGCTCACATTTCCGGTATGCTGGCCTCGCGCGGCTTCAATATTGACAGCCTTGCGGTCGGCGAGACCGAAGACCCCAATCTGTCGCGCATGACTTTCGTCGTAACCGGCGACGATGCCACCCTCGAGCAAGTGCGCAAACAACTCGAAAAGATCGTCACCGTCGTCAGCGTCCAAGATATCAGCAGTGAAGACTACGTCGAGCGCGATTTGATGCTCATCAAAATCCATGCGCCTCCTTACAAGCGCGTGGAAATACTGCAGATCGTGGAGATGTTTCGCGGACGCGTGGTGGACGTAGGCGTAGACACCTTGATGATCGAAATCAGCGGTCAAGAACGCAAAATCGAGGCCTTCATCGAGCTGATGCGTCCTTATGGCATTCTGGAACTGGCACGGACCGGACGCATCGCCCTGGTCCGTGGCAACAAACTGGGGCGCAAGACAGAGGAGTGAGCTTGCATGTCCCGACCGGTCCGTTACCCAGAAGAGCTGCGTCCTGGACAGCGAGTACGTATCGTACATACGATCCGGGTGGGTAAGCGGCAGTGGCAGGCGGAGATCGTCGGTACCGTCCGCGATGTCAAGGTTCTCGTCACGGGCCTGACCACCGAGCGGGCCCAGGACGATATCTTTGCCGTGCCTGCGGTCCACATTGTCAAGGACAATGGCGAGCTGTCCAGTATCGTCCCCGGCCCGCTGACGCGCATCGAGGTCCTCGACGACCTGCCTCCTAGCTAGGCTGCCCGTGACAGGTTCGTGCCCTGCAGCGCCTGAGCGATCTGCTGGAGCGTATGTCGAGCATGCCCGTTGTCCGCTTGCTCCACGCCCATGCTCTCGACGAGTTCCACTTCGAAAAGGCACGTTGCCACGCCTAAACGATCGCCGGCGTGTAGAGGGGCCTTACCGACTGGCTTTCCGTTGACATAAGTACCGTTCAAGCTACCTAGATCCTCGACCATCCACTGCCCGCTGGTGGCATCGAAATACAGCCGGCAATGCACTCGGCTGACGTTGGGGTGCGCCAGATGCAGATCACAGCTGGGATGTCGGCCGACTGTGATCTCTTGCGCAGGGGTGAAAAAATACGCTCCTTCGCCCAGAAATGCTTTCAAACGCAAGATCTTGGCGTGAGCGCAGTCAAACCCACCACAAGCCGGGCCAGCCTCGTTGGAAATCCCAGTCATTTCTCTCTTCCACAATAGTAGCTAGGATAGCCAGGGCGCAAACAGCGACAGTGGCCAGCCCGCAAACAGCGCCAGGCTGGGTATGTGCTGAACACCCTGCCGATACGTGCTCAGTGCCAGATCAACGAGAAATACTTAACGCCGTGAAAGCAACTCGATCTCGAATGCTGCCTACGTGGTCAGTGCCAAACCAGGCCTAGGAAGCCAACCCGCGCTGGCTGCTTGGGCCTTGGGAAGGCTTTTCTACTGATACATGCCTTTTTTTCCGTGCTCCAAACTGTCCAATTGACAAATCCCGCACGATTTGCAGCTGAAAAATTATCGGCAAGGGTGCCCAGCACAGATGACATTGTGAAAAATGTCACAAGTTTCCTGACCTATTCTAATTCCCTAACAGCTTTTCGCAGAATACCTTGGGAGCGTATGGCTCAATTTTCCCAGATAGGGTCTTGATATGTGCTTTTGTAGTTTTTACAATTAAATTTCCACACCTGGGAAGGTGCACGAAACTGGAATTGTAACCCGTAAGTTGCGAAAAACATGCGAATTTGTCCCGGGAAGGCGAGTTCGACCAGGGGCAGCCGCTTGAGGTCTTGCCCTAAAGTGCCTCTCCAGTTCGCCCACTTGCGCGCCACTAGGAAGGTTGAAGCAACGTGGGTCCTGCCATTCGAAGCTGGACGCGCAGTACGGAAGCTGCCCGGCTGACGGATCGAGAGGTTCATCGCCCACGGGTTGTGGTCGCGAGGATTTACGCAGCAGCCGAAACTTGACACCTTTGCGCAAGATAACTCAGAGCCAGACTGTTACGCCCAAGAGGTTTTGGTGTTGCGTCGGGTTCGACAGACTTGAGCCGCGCCGGATCAGTGGCTCCGGAGGCGGTTTAAATGCAACCGAGGCTCGAGGGAAAGGACACTATGAAGGCTAAGAGACGCAAGCGCCGTACGTTGACGCGCAAGAAGGTCCCAGGCACGCCGACAATGATTTATTCCTCTGATTTGCTCACTCCTGACGAAGAGCGCAGGCTACTGGCGGAATTCTGGGATTGCAAGCGCGACCTCGTCAAGGCGTTGATTCAGCAATTTCCCAAACTGCGTTGCTACCGTCCGCCCATGGAGCCGTGGCCCATGGCGCAATTCATCCGCGAACACTGCACCGAAGAAACCCGCAAGGTGCAAAAAATTCGCAAACTCCACGATCGCTACGTGACCTACAAGCATCGCCTGGCGTCGGCCAATATTCGTTTGGCAGCCCACGTGGCCAAGCGCTTCCGGCACCACGCACTGAGTTATGCCGACTTGCTCCAGGAAGCTGTGTGCGGCTTGATGCAGGCTATTGACCGCTTCGATGTCAGTCACGGTACGCGATTGGCTACCTACGCCACCTGGTGGATTCGTCAGACCCTGCAGATCGCTGTCGCCCGGCAAAGCCACCTGGTCAGTCTGTCTCCCCATCACTTGCAAGAACTAGGACTACTTCAGCAGGAGTCCGAGGCTCTGGCCCACGGCGGCAAACACCTCCCCACAACCCAAGAGCTGGCCAAACGCACGGGCAGCAGCCTCGAGCACCTGACCCACTTGCAGACAGCTACCCGCACCCCTGTGTCCCTCAACGCCGTGCTCGACGACGATAGCGACTTCAAGCTCACCGAGGCTATGCCCGACACCCACAGCAACGTACAACAGGAGAACTCCGAGCGCCAGGAGGCACTGGAATTCCTCATGGAAAACTTGCGCCCCCGCGAGCGCAAAGTCCTCAATTTGCGTTTCGGCTTGACCGGCAACGGCGCCCACAGTCTGCGGCAGATCGGCCATCTGTTGCGCATCAGCAAAGAGCGCGTGCGGCAGATCCAGAATCGCGCTTTGGAAAAACTGCGCGCTTCCGCTGAACGCGTAGGCTGGGAGCCCAATCTTTTGCTCGGTTGAGCAGGCTTCACGGACAAGGATATCGAGAGCACGGAAGAGTTCCGTGCTCTTTCTTTTTTGTGCCTCGACGCCCAGAGCCGCTCGAACACAGGACGCCACTGCTGCCAATGTCGCAAGGGAGTCTTACAACAAGTACAGCGGCTTGCCATAGTACGCGCCTGGCACAAGGCAGCCAGAGTGCTTTGTGGGGGTCGTTCTTTTGACGAAAGGAAGCACTATGAAACCGGCTCTGCGCGTAGCAGTCACAGGCGCCGCCGGCCAGGTAGCCTATGCTCTTTTGCCCCGTCTGGCGTCGGGCGAGGTTTTCGGTCCGGACCAGCCTCTGATTCTTCAGCTGCTGGAAATTCCCCAGGCCATGGCCATCCTGGAAGGGGTCGTCATGGAGCTGGACGATTGCAGCTTCCCGACGTTACAAGACGTCGTCCTGACCGATGACCCGAGAAAAGCGTTCGACCGCTGCAATTGGGCGCTCCTGGTAGGTGCTTTCCCGCGCAAACAGGGCATGGAGCGCAAAGACCTTTTGGGCATCAACGGCAAAATCTTCGTCGGCCAAGGACGGGCGCTAGCCGAGTGCGCTGCATCCGATGTGCGCATCGTCGTGGTAGGCAATCCCTGCAATACCAACTGTTTGGTGGCTTGGCGCAATGGCCGCGCTATCCCGGCGGAGCGCTGGACAGCCATGACGCGGCTGGATCACAACCGCGCGCGCACCGCTTTGGCGCGCAAAGCAGGGGTGTCCGTGGACCGCGTCACGTGTGTGACCATCTGGGGTAACCATAGCAATACGCAATACCCCGACTTTACCAATGCCAAGATCGGCGGCCGCCCGGCGACGGAGGTGATCAGCGACCGTCAGTGGCTGGAGAACGTTTTCGTGCCGCAGTGCCAGAATCGCGGGGCCGCTGTGATCAAGGCCCGCGGCTCCAGTTCGGCTTTCTCCGCAGCCCATGCGGCGCTCGACCACATCAAAAGTCTGCTCGTCCCCACCCCTGCCGACGACTGGGTCAGTGCCGCCATCGTTTCTCAGGGCCAATACGGCGTGCCCGAGGGCCTTGTGTTCAGCTACCCCTGCCGCAATCCAGGCGACGGGCTGTACCACGTTGTGCCAGGCTTGCACCTGGACGATTTCGGACGCCACAAGTTCGAGCTGACTCTGCGCGAATTGCTCGAAGAAAAGGAGATGGTGCGCGATCTGCTGCCGGATTGAAATGGCGCGCCTTTATGCGATAAGTCACGAGCATTGCGCCGCGGCGTTGGGCCGTCAGTCCCTTCCGGAGCGCCGGTGCACGTGCCAATAAAGCGCCGGCAGTGTTTGCCGATGGTGACCCTGGATGTAAAAGCTCTCCGCGCCGTCGGCGACCGTGCGCACTAGGATCGTTTTCCAGGGGCGATAGTAATAGCGCGGATCGTGCCGCGGCGCTTCCTGACGCCAATCGGCCTCCAGAGGCAACACGTCGAATACCGCAGTGGTAATATGGCAAATCCGCTCTCCACGGCGATGGGCGACATTGCGCGCCATGGCCAGGGCCTTCAGATACACTTCCGGCCCCATGACGGCACTGCCGCAATTGAGCAGCACTCCTTGCTCCAGCCGCCGGACCGATTCGGCAAATATCAAAAAATCGCGATAACTAGCCAACCCCAAGGCCGCGCCGTCGCAATTGGGATGCTCGTGAATGATGTCGTATCCGATGCCGACATGGACCGTCAGCGGTACTTGCAGACGGGCTGCCGCAGCTAAAACGCTTTTGTCCTTGTAAGGGAATGGACCGTGGAGGATAGCTTGCCCGATGGCTTCGCCCAGGCCCAAACCCTGGGCCACGCCGGCGACGATGGCCTCGTTGATGCGACCGGTCTCTTCCCATAAGCCGAATTCGCCGGTGCGAATGTAGCGGGCTACACTTTCGGTGGTGGCGCCTATCAATGCCAGCTCCCAATCGTGTATCGGCCCGGCACCGTTCATGGCGATATGCGTCACCCAACCGTGTCGCATCATCTCGATAAGGTATGGGCCGACCCCGGCCCGCAATACATGCGCTCCCATCATGAGGATGACCGCTGCTCCGTGCCGACGCGCTGCAACTATGCGCTCCGCCAGGATGGCCAGAGCTGGATGTTCCCAGGTCCCTTCTTCCGGCAGCACGTGCAACAAATGGTCCACGGTCATATCGTGTTGCCGTTGAGCAAGGGGTTTAAGGAGCAGCTGCTGGCGGTCGAATTGGGGAAAGGGCATAGCAAGCGCCTGTGCAGTAGCTTTAGGGGTTCGGCTCGAATTCGCGGACATCCACGAAATGCCCGGCGATAGCCGTCGCGGCCGCCGTCTCCGGGCTGACCAAGTGAGTCCGTCCCGCCGGCCCTTGACGTCCTTCGAAATTGCGGTTGCTGGTGCTGGCCGAGCGTTGACCCGGTTTGAGTTGATCGGGATTCATACCCAGGCACATACTGCATCCGGACTGGCGCCATTCGGCTCCTGCTGCGATGAACACGCGGTCCAGTCCTTCTGCTTCTGCCTGCGCACGCACGCGCTGGGATCCAGGGACGACCAAAACGCGCACGCCGGGCGCGACCTTGCGACCGCGCAGTATGTGTGCCGCCGCCCGCAAGTCCTCGATGCGGCCGTTGGTACACGATCCGATGAACACCACGTCCACACTGATGTCTTGGATCGCCGTTCCCGGCGTCAAGCCCATGTATGCCAACGCTCGCTCCACCTGCGCGGGCCGCACAAAAGGCACCTGATCCGGCTCGGGCACTCGACCAGTGACGTCGGCGGTCATGGCCGGCGTCGTCCCCCAAGTCACTTGCGGCGCCAGATCGCCGACATCCAAATGCAAACTCTTGTCGAACTCGGCATCCGCATCCGTGTGCAAAGTGCGCCAATAATCCAGCGCCTTGTCCAGGGCTTTGCCGCGCGGAACGAACGGTCTGTCTCCTCGCAGCACGTAATCGAATGTCGTGGCGTCGGGGGCGATCAATCCTACACGTGCGCCTGCCTCGATAGACATATTGCACAGGGTCATGCGACCGGCCATGCTCAGCTTTTCGACCGTCGGCCCGCGGTATTCCACGGCGTATCCGGTAGCGCCGCCCGTGCCGATGCCACGGATGATCCGCAGGATGATATCCTTGGCACTCACATGTCGGGGCAGCTCGCCTGTGATGGCAATACTGTAGGTGCGCGAGCGGGCACAGCACAGCGTCTGGGTAGCCAACACATGTTCCACTTCGCTCGTGCCGATGCCGAACGCCAGGCACCCGAAAGCCCCATGCGTGGACGTATGGCTGTCGCCGCACACTACCGTTTGGCCCGGCAGAGTCAGTCCCAGCTCCGGCCCGATGACATGCACTATGCCCTGCCAGCCGCTGCCCAGATCGAAATATCGGATACCGAATTCGGCACAGTTTTTTCGCAGCGTCTCCACCTGAGCGCGCGAAAGCGGATCGGCAATCGAGTCCCGCTGTGGGTCGGTCGGCACATTGTGATCCGCTGTCGCGAATGTCAGATCCGGTCGTCGCACACGCCGACCTGCTAACCGCAGCCCGTCGAATGCTTGCGGACTGGTTACCTCGTGCACCAGGTGCCGGTCAATGTAGATAAGTGTCTCGCCAGTGGGTAGCTCAGCCACCGTATGTGCTTCCCAAATTTTGTCGTAAAGCGTCTTGCCCATCGTTCGCCCGTCATTCAGTTGGTGCAGTATTGGCCTGTCCTCGGCGCTCAGCCGGTGGGCTTGTTTTCCGGATACTTCGACCGAAAGCAGATGACAAAGAGATTGTAGAGGACTTGCCCAGCCCTTACAACGCTTGGCTTTAGGCGACCCCCTTTCACTATGGCGCATTATATCCGCTACATCCCAACGAATTTTACCGCCTGGAAATAGCCTGCAACTTTGACCGACCGGATTGTACGGCAGTCCACTTTGTGTTGCCGGAAACAACGTCGCTTGCCGATAATACGACTGATCCTGGTTTCGATAAACCCCGCCAAAGGAGCGTCACGATTATGGTGCCGAGATTATCGAGCTTGCAAGCGGCGTTCATCGAGCTCTCCCTGGCTGCCCTTCTTTGGGCGCTGGCCTGCCCACCCGATATATTCGCTGAAAGCCAGTCTGAAAAAGATAAGCCAGCCGATCCTTACGGAGTCGCGTTGCCCGACCAACTGTCCAGCCCCATCGCCCTCCCGGCAGCGACCACGCCTGTCGCGGCTGAGTCGAAAAGCCCATCGCTGCCGCCTGCTCGCCCGCGTCCCTACAGGCCGGTGTTCTACGACAATGATTTTCGCTACTTGGATCAGCCGGACAATCCTTGGCAGGACCCCTTCGACGTATTCAAAAGGCTGCGACCGATTGCCGCTTGTGATTTGGTGACCGACATCGGCGGGGAATTCCGCTGGCAGGGCAAGGTAGAAAACAACCGCCGGCTCAATGGAAACAACAACACCTATAACCTGTTCCGCGAACGGCTTTATGCCGACACCTGGTATGCGGACGTAATACGCTTTTATGTCGAAGGTATTGACGCCAGCAGTGCCAACGAAGACGAGCCGCCTCTTGTCATCGATGAAAACCGCTGGGATTTGCTCAATATTTTCGGAGAAGTCCTCCTTTGGACGGATGGTGAGCACGCGGTGAGCGTACGCTACGGACGACAGGAATTGCTGTTCGGCGAACAACGCTTGATTTCTCCTCTGGATTGGGGAAATACCCGGCGCACCTTTGACGAAACCGTGCGTGTTCTATGGCGCGCTTCGCGTTACAGCTTGGACTTCTTTTGGGGCCGCCCGGTGATTCCTGACGTCAACAATTTCGATCACGGCGACCAGAGCCGGCAGTTCGGCGGTTTGTACGCCAGCTTCAAACCAAGGCCGGAATGGGTCTACGACGCGTACTTTTTGGCCCTTTTGGAGTCGGACGACCTCGTCCCCGGACGACGCATCCCGTTCGGCGACTTCGAGGTCTACACACTGGGCGGCCGATGGAAAGGAACTTGGCAGGATTGGCTCGGAGAAATAGAAGCTGCCGTCCAATGGGGCCACCAAGCCGATCTAGACCGAATCGCCGGAATGTTTACCATAGGCGCCGGTAGACGTTTTCCCAGTTGCTGCGCCAAACCGGAACTTTGGATTTATTTCGATTGGGCCTCAGGTGACGACGATCCCAACGATGGTCGCTTCAATACATTCAACCAGCTCTTTCCTTTAGCTCACAAGTACTTTGGTTTTCTGGACATCGTCGCCAGACAGAACATTCGTGATCTCAACATCTTGCTGACCATGACTCCCCTTGAAAAGGTGCGGCTGCTCGCTTGGTACCACCGATTCTGGCTGGAGGAGGAGCGTGACGGGCTGTATAACGCCGCCGGCGTCCTGATTCGCCGCGATCCGACAGGCCGTGCAGGCACGGATGTCGGCCACGAACTCGATCTTGTCCTTGAAATCCTCGTCAACCCACACACCGACTGGCAATTTGGTTACAGCCATTTTGCTCCTGGCAATTTCATCAAACGAACCGGCGTCGGCGGAGACGCCGAATTCTTCTATACTCAGTTCGTGTTCAGATTCTGAGCTAGTTCGAGAACCGGCGTTGCCCTTGATGTGTGGACGGCCAAAGACCCATCACCGCGGGTGTTTGTCTCTAGAGCTGTGAACCTTAGACGCGTAGTATACAATAGCCGCTGTAAAAAAGCGGCGCAGCATCGTCTGCAGGCAGACCGAATGGGATTGTGCGCCTCGATCGGCTCAAGTCGCAAGGGGCGAGAGTGGCGGAATTGGCAGACGCGCTGGACTTAGGATCCAGTCCCGAAAGGGGTGAGGGTTCGAGTCCCTCCTCTCGCAATAACCCGTGCCCATCCTGCGCGCCACGCACGATGCAATTCGTCCAGCCTGTGTATGTGGCACTCTTCCCGATACGCCATAAATCATTTTCAAAAAGCAAGTTACAGAAATACTTGTGACATCTCCAAGAGCGACATAGCCGGCTTTTGCGGCTGTGACCCACACGTTAAATGGCTTGGTGTTGGTCGCTGACAGTCAACATCACTTGTGTTAAAATAATTAACATAAGTAAAACAGAAAAGCTATTAGCCATTCCGGCCTTGTAAACAACTCTGAAGTGTCTTAGAATTGAACGGTTTATGAAAAACGTCCTTGTGGCAGAGCCCAGGGCCGAGTAGCTGGCGATTCCCTCTACGCTGGTCGCTTGGACAAGTTGCCATTCGTCGGTCCGAAAACATGGCGGCCTTCGCTAGTAAATAGGGAAGAAACACATTGCCAAATAAGGAATTACTACTGTCCCAGGCACGGACTTCTTCAAAGACAGAACAGGGAAAAGGTGATGCATAAGTATTCCCTCAGTTACGCAATTGCTTTTCTTAAAAGTACTTGCGCTGTAGTCAGCATCTTGGCTTCGGCCCAGGCTGGCCTACCAGTAGATTCAATCAAAGCCTCTTGGTTGCCGGACGACCTCGTGCCGGGGATGAAAGGTTATGGTTTGACTACTTTTCGCGGCGCCCGTGCCGACAGGTTCGACGTAGAAGTCATCGGCGTCTTGAAGAACGTCAGCCCAGGGCGCGACCTAGTTCTTGTTAAGTTAGCCGGATCCGACCTCGAGCGCACTGGTGTCATCGCTGGCATGAGTGGAAGTCCGGTATATATCGAGGGGAAACTGGTCGGCGCCATCGCTTACGCCTGGGCCTTTGGCAAAGAGCCGATAGCCGGCGTTACGCCCTTTAGACAAATGGCCGAGGCGGCCGACACCGTTGCCTCCACGAGCAAAGCCGGAGCGTCTTTTCCCAAAGGGCTGAGTCTTCCGCGAGAGGGCGGCAGCGATGTTTCGGGTGGTTCAGCCGGCGTGACCACTGCAAGCGGATGGCTCGTACCGCTGCGGACCCCAGTAGCCGCCAGCGGTTTTACTGCGCGCAGCCTGCACATGCTGAACGATGCCTTCAAGGGTTATGGCCTATTGCCTGTTCAGGGCGGCACCCTCACTGGGCCTTTGAGCGATGCCGAGCGGTTAATCACGCCCACCCCAGGAGCGCCCCTGGCCATAGGCATGGTCGTCGGCGATTTTGACCTCTCCGGCATGGGCACCATAACCCACATCGAAGGCAAGCGCGTCTACGGCTGGGGCCATCCTTTTCTCGGACTGGGACAGTGCGAGTATCCCATGTTGAGCGGCTACGTTCATGGAGTACTGCCTCGTTATAGCTTGAGTTTCAAACTAGGTTCGCCCGCACGTCCCATCGGGACGATCACCCAGGACACGACAGCAGGCGTCGCCGGGTGGCTCGACAAACCGGCTGACCTTTTGCCCCTGCATATGACTGTGGCGTTGAGCACCCAAGATCGGACGCGTCATTACCACGTGGGCATCGTACGCCACCGCAACCTTACGCCACAATTGGTCCTTACCTGCTTGAGCAACGCTCTCGATCTGGAAGGAGAACTGCCGGAAGACATCACTCTAGAACTCAAATTACGTTTGCAAATTGCCGGCGAGCCGGACCTGGTTTGGACCGACTTGTTCGCAGGCAGTGGATATGGAGGCAGTCGGGCAGCTGCTAACCTCTATTCCCAAGTCGCCGCTCTGCTGCAAACGCTTACGGTGCATGCTTTCGAGCCGGTGATTATCAAAAGCATGGATTGCACCACGCGGGTCCAAGAGGGACGCCGAAGTGCAGAAGTGGTCGGCGCCCGGGCCGACGCCGACGAAATCGCTCCTGGCAGTCCTCTGTTCATAACCGTCTATTTGCGGCCCTACCGCGGCGAGATCGTCCGGCGTCGCATGGTCCTGTACTTGCCCGAAGACCTCCCCGATGGGAACTACCAGGTTGCCATTGTGGACGGGGTCACCCACGCCCGCCAGACGATCGGCGAAAACCCAGCACTACGCTATCCGACCGATCGCAAAGCGCTGCTAGACGGTGTGCGATTGATAACCAACAGTCGGCGCACAGATTTGGTGGCACGCCTTTCATTGCCTGGTAATTCCCTAGTGATCCACGGCGTGCACTATTCTGGCCTGCCAGGCAGCATAGCCGAGGCGTTGGCGGGCAACCGCCGGGCCGGCGCACAGACTGTGCCCCTGACGCTTACGGCTCGCCTGCCCACCGGCTTCGTCATCCAGGGATCGGAAACCATCAAATTCACAGTGAAAAGACGATGAGCCAGCCTCTCGCCGACGGAGATTCTTAGCCATGCGTACTGCTCTCGCTTGCACAAGCCTAGTGACCCTGCTCACCTGCACGCAAGCCGGGCCGGTCAAGACCTGGCGCCACGACCAGCCGGCGCACTTTGCACGCGCCACTTTTTTCAATACGGCGATCCGGTCCGATGGCGCCTTGTTTCTGGGACGACCGGCTCACGTGCTTCCGCATCTGACGGCTGAATTCGTTTGGGCAATCGCGCCTCGGGGTGCCGACCATATCTACGTCGGAACCGGCCAGCCGGGTATGCTCCTCCATTATAATAAGACTGGCAAATGGACTTCCCTGTTTCACGACAAAGCCGCCCATGTCACGGCTCTTGCCCCCCTTGGCGATGGAACGATCGTTGCCGCCGTCTGTCCAGGAGGCCGACTCATCAGGATTACACCGACACATGCAGTACAGGAATGGTGCCGTTTGCCCGCCGAATATATATGGACCCTTGTCGAGTCGCGTCAACACGATAGCAGCGTTCTTTTTGCAGGTACAGGACCGGGAGGTCTTATTTACACAATCGCGTCCGATGGCACTGTCAAGCCGTATTATAATACGCGCCAAGAGCATGTTCTCGCCCTCGCTTTCTCACCTTCTGGCGATCTTTATGCCGCGACCGAAAACCGTGGCCGCGTCTATCGCATTTCGGCGACGAATCAAGGATACGTGCTCTTCGAAGCGCCACAGAACGAAATACGCTCTGTCATTATCCTTAAAGATCGCATTTACGCTGCCACAGGAGCCCCTCGCGACATGCGGGTAGTGCGGTCTCGCAGTCAAGCTACTTCACAGCAGCTGAGCCGAGCACCCCAAACTGGCGTCTCCGACACCAGACCGGACCGATCACTTGCACCCGAGATACCGGTCCTGCCTCTTCCGCGATCTGCACACGTCTCCACTGGCTCGTCACCAGAACCACAAGCTGCCGTTACCTCAGGATTCAACGCACTGTATGCCCTCGACTCTATGGGGCGCACGACCGAATTGTACAAATACAAAGGCATTCTCTGGTCGCTGGCTGCGTTGGACGAGCGTCTCTACATAGCGGCTGGAACCCCCGCCACGGTCATTGAATTCATACCTTCGACACGTGCTGCGACGGAACTGTTACACTTGGATTCGCGTCATGCCACTGCTTTAGCGACTCACGGTTCCAATCTCTTTGTAGCGACCAGTGATCCCGCAACAGTTGTGCATCTCGACGACGGCGGCTTCGCCAAACGCGGCACGGTCGTTTCGCCGCCTTTGGATGCCGGTGTCGTCAGCACCTGGGGAAGCATAAATTGGTATGCAACTCAGCCCACGGGCACGCTCGTTACCGCTGCGGTTCGCTGTGGCAATGTCCCCGAGCCTGATGACACGTGGACCGAGTGGAGCGCGGAGATTGTCAAGCCTGGTAGTAAGATCACCGGATTGCCTCATAGTCGGTATATCCAGTACCGCCTCACACTCACAACGGACAAGGGTGTTCTGAGCCCACTTGTTCATTGGGTCGAGCTGCGATACGGCCCCATCAATATGCCTCCTCATATCGAGAGCATCGAAGTCACTACAAAAGTGGCCAACGATCCTAGCAAGCTTCGCTTCAAATGGAAGGCGTCGGATGCTAACGGCGACACGCTCGAGTTCCACATTTCTTTACGACGCACCGATTGGTCCCAATGGATTACCCTAGCCAACCGATTGACGGCATCCGAGTTGGAAATGGACAGCACGACGCTACCCGATGGCGTCTATCGAATTCGTGTCATGGCGAGCGATCGTGGCATCTGGGGAGAAGCCGAAGCCCTGCAGAACACCGCCGAGAGCGCTACTTTTCTCGTAGATCACACGCCGCCTACCTTGGAGCTGCAAGCACCCGTCGTTACAGGCGACAGTGTCACTTTGTCTATACGAGCCACCGATGCCCTTTCTTGTTTGGAAAGTGCTTCTTACAGTCTAGATGGTGGGCTTTGGCGCCCAGTTTTTCCGATAGACGGGCTTTGTGACACTCCTTCGGAAGATTGGCGCATCCAACTCAAAGACCTATCGCCGGGGCTTCATCTCCTCATGTTTCGCGTGCAGGATGTTGCCGGAAACACGGCTACGAAAGATGTATCTTTTTCCGTAAACGGCAAGACAAAAGCCAGTAGAGAACCCTCGACAACCCCTTCAGAGAAAAAATAAACCCGGGCAGTGCACGCATGATCCTGTCCTTTCCCATGGGCATTTCATTGCGAAATGCCCAAGGCAACGCGCAACCTGCGAATCTGCTCGTCCATGGGAAAAGGCGCCCGGGGGGTACCCTGACCTGGCCTATAATCTACTTTGAGCCAGATAAAGACCGGTCCCAGCCCGTGCAGCGCTTCCTGCGAGCCAGCCATCCACTTTTCCAGCGTATCGAAACGATAAGTTCGTGCGATCCCTGCCCCTTTTGCGATCATCGTATAATCCACGACGCCGGCGCCGGGCACAGGCTGTCCGCCTGTAATCTCGTATGCGCCGTTGTCTATCAGAACAAGATACATCCGTGGCTTTTGTTCGGCTATTGTCACCAATACTCCCAGGTTCATCAATAGACTTCCGTCGCCGACGAGTGCGATAACACCTCTCTGCGGATGGGCCAAAGCCAACCCCATAGCTAACGCCGGTCCCTGTCCCATACTCGATGGCAGATAAGCAAAATCGAGGGGTGACTGTGATACCTCCGACCACACACCTACCGATCCCATAGTGCTTATTACTATGCGTTCACCCCGATGAAGAGCTATTACTTCCAGGGCAGCCTTGTGGTCCATAGGTTACCTTTTTGGATTGTTGCACTTGGTCATTTTTTTACGTCAATGTTGTCTCACTCGGGCAGGCATACGACAAATGCTTTCTGTTCCGCCCAAGCTCTTTTGTAATGATCTACTATATCGCCTGCGGTGTGTTGTATATCGAGCACTACATAAGGCAGACGCCACGCACACAGGATAGGCTCGACAAAAATCGGGCATGAATCTGTCGTTCGACCGCTACGATAGGCCTGGTAACTGCGTAGGCCGAGGATGACGAACAGAGGTAAGTGCAAGTCGTGGACGATATTGCGCAAGGCGTCGCCGGCCTCGAAGAAGCCGGTGCATTGCATAGCTACGACTGGCTGCAAACCTCCCAGGAGCAACCCGCCTGCGATGCCAATGGACTCTCCCTCGCGCGTAGCGCGAACAAGACGCAAAGGGCCCGTTCGCAACGCCTCTTCCCACTGGCCCATTGCGCTATCGGGCACCCATAAAAAATGGGTGGCTCCCGCCTCGGCTAGACCCTTCACCAAATCATGACCGCAAATCATAACAGCGCATCTATATAGGCCGCACTACTTTCGAGGAACAACCCTATGCGGCGGTGAAACAGTAATAATGAAGGTCTAGGCTGCTGTTTTAGCAGTCAGTCCTGGCTAGCTTTCCAGACCGAAGTCATTGGGCAAGCTTCTGTAGCAGCTATGTATGTGATTAGCAGGATTACCTGCAGAATCATTTTGTACATTGAGAAACTCGATGACGAAGGTAGGTCCTTGGATGCGATAGGTATGTGGCACACCGGATCGCTCCCCGCCGGCAAAGGCAAAATGGATGGTCTCGATGCCCGCCTTGCGGATACGTGCCATCTCGTAGGTGGCAATGTCCTCGGGCAGCCGTTGTGTGTAGTCGGCGATCAACTTCAGCAGGAGATCTCTCTGGGCTTCGCTCATTCGGGAAGCAGGCAATCCGACAGGCTGCGAAACCGGCGCCCGGCGCGTGCGCCCACTAACCTCCGGAAAGTGCTTGGACTGCAAGGCCACACGACGCTGCTCCGGTTGCAGCGAACGGAAAAGCTCCAGTGCTAGATCTTCGGCCAAAGGCAGCGTGCGAAGTCCTTTACGTTCTCCGTACATGACCGTAGCTGGATTGGCGCCGAAAAAGCACGGAGTCGCTGCAATGACTTTATCACCTTGCAAGGTGAAATTCACCGATAGGTGGTGTCCTTCGATACGCCATCCCCACGGGCCGTCTTTGGACGGATCGCCGAAAATGGTCACGAAGTACCAGTCCGGATTGCGCACCGGCCCCTTGCCTTTTTCCAACTCGTGCAAAATGGCTTCCAAGCTCATGATGGTCGTGGCTGCCCGATACCCGGCGGAGCTGGTTCCCGAACGCAACAGCGCCAACGCTGACTCCCGCTGCGCCTGGTTCATTTCTTCAAAAGCCAAACCCTTGCGCGTCGGCCGCTTGTGCGCATCCTCCAATGGTACGAAATGCCAGTTGAAGCGCTCGGGGTGATCGAAGGCAAACACGGCCTTCTGGCGCTGCTCTGCTGTCAGAGCAGCTAAAAACCTGGTGGCGGCGTGCATCATTCTGGTGCCCGCTGGCTCGTTTCGCTGCGCCACCCAGGCACTCGCCCAGAGTACTAAGGTTGCCATCGCGGCCAGCGTCACTTTTCGTGCAGTCATTCGCGGTCCTCCTGCTGGTGGGCCATCTCGGATTTTCGGAGGGTCCCAACGGCTTTGCTACCGCCTATTATCGTCCTACAACAGACGCTGTCCATTTGTTTCCAGCAGAGTTTCTGGAAAAGACAAAGCAATGCGACTGCTTGTGTGCGCGGCTGCCTAAGTTTTTCTGGTGAGCAAAGCGCCGGCTCCGAAGTAAAAATTCAATCAAAGACAGCCACGGACACACTTGCATATAAGTTGGCGACGACGCACTCGAGGGCTTTGTGCATGGCGTTTGGGAGCTGCAGCGTGGGAGTTATTATCCCAGCGCTGAACGAAGAGACGGCTCTTCCTTTGGTACTCACAGAAATTCCACCTGAAGTGGATCGAGTCGTGGTCGTTGACAATGGCTCCACCGACAGAACAGCGCAGGTGGCACAGACGCAAGGCGCTCATGTAGTGCGAGAAGAGCAACGAGGCTACGGCGCCGCTTGCTACGCCGGACTGCTCGCTCTCGGGCCACACGATATCGTCGTCTTCCTCGACGGGGATTACAGCGATTGCCCGTCGGACATGCCGCTTCTTGTGTGGCCCATCGTGCGCGGGGAAGCGGACCTGGTCATCGGCAGCCGCTTGCTCGGCACCCGCGAGGACGGAGCCATGCCCGGCCACAGTCTGTTCGGTAATCGGCTCATTTCTGCTATCCTACGACGGCACTTTCGTATTCCCTGCACCGACCTCGGGCCTTTCCGAGCGATACGGCGTAACGTGCTCGATCAGCTGCAGATGCAAGATCGGGGCTATGGCTGGACGTTGGAAATGCAAATCAAGGCCGCCCGCATGGGACTGCGCATCCGCGAAGTCCCAGTCCGCTACCGCAAACGCTTAGGACAAAGCAAGATCAGCGGTACGCTCTGGGGTAGTATCCGCGCCGGTACTACTATGCTTCGTTTGCTCGCTAAACATATCGTTCTGCCAGTTTTATGCCCCTGAGGATTGGCACAATGGTGCTCGGTGAGGTATAGGGAATTAGCGCGAGCTCGGCCAACGTTCACGGTTTTCAATAATTGATCTGTAAAGCTCCTTTGCGGCGCAATTACTTCGATCGGCGCACCCTCGAAGCAAATGCCTCGCGCGGATTGATCACCATGATTTGCTGGATCTCTTCCTCGGTCACACCAGCAGCTTTCAAAGCGGGAATGAACTGGTTGAATATCGTAGTATATGGCCTATACTTACCTCCTCCTGGCTCTCCGACGTGGTACCAGCCTGCGTCCTGAGAAATAAGAACGCGATGTAATAAACCGTGAGCCTTCATCGTGTTCACAAGCTGGATATGTCGGTCTATAGTCTGAGGTGCTATACCGTCGAATTCGATCCATGCCCCAGCACGAGCAGCACGCACATGTATGCGGGAGTCTTGCTCGTTCTGCGCGTGTACCCAGACGAAAGCGCAGCCCTGGACACCCTCGTCCGCGAGCACCTCGAGCTGCGCCAGCGCGGCTGTTCCATTGCCCGTATGTGCGGCAATTGTGAGGCCGCTTTGCAAATGAGTGCGGCATGCCGCCTGCACGAGCTTTCGAGCGATTGCCGAAAGCGCTCCTGCGTCAACACCGATTTTGATGAACCCTGGCTTGATACCGGTAGCGCCGATGCCTTCGCGCCATTCTCGCAGCCAGCAGGCGGCTAACTGGTCAGCACTCTCGGAAAAAGCATGACGCGGCAGATATTTCTCCATGCCTGCCGCATAGTATCCGGTGTTGGTTACGATGTTCAGGCCGGTCAATTCCGCCAATTTCGCCAGGAGCACTGGATCCCGGCCTAAATACGCTGGCGTGCACTCGAGGAAAGTACAACAGCCGCATTTTCGGGCTTCTTTTAAATATGGCTCGACTACTCGAATAACTTCGGATGCATTGTATCTGTGCGGACCAGATTGTTCGGCACCGACGAAATCAACCAATATGTGCTCATGTACTAGAGTCGTCCCCATTTTGGAAATGCGCACAGGACCCTTCACCGTCATAATAGTTAGCTCATGTGAAATTGTTGTTGTTGCACCCGTGTTGTAGTCGGCAACGCCGCCTGGAGTGCAAAAAGAGCAGAGCAAATTTCTAAGAAATTCACGTCGCTGCACAACTAAGCCCTTTTCGGATACGGTTGCTCGGAGAAAACAAATTAGTTATAGCAGTCATTGCGACCCAGGCAGTATTACGACGGCAATAAGGCTAGGATTGCCAGCTCCTCTGGCGGCGGCTGGATCGTTTTGGGTGTGGCCGTAACGCCAGTGGGCCCGGCAGGATTCGAACCTGCAACCAAGGGATTATGAGTCCCCTGCTCTGCCGTTGAGCTACGGGCCCTGGGAAATCACCGGCAAGTGCCGCAGCGAGCCAACTGCCAACCTTCGAAGGCGTGGCGCACCCTGCCATAGTGACATATGCTAAATTATTGTACCTTATCCGCGATTGGGCGAAAAGGTTGCCGCCTCGGCTGAGAAACTCACACACAGACCTTTTTGGCCAGCATCGCACAGCGGTTGCGGCTGCCTTGCTCTCCGGCCGATCTTTAGCACAGCCCGGATGCTCGCGGATCCACGGTTCCCCGCGATTCGCAAGCGACATGCTTGGGCACTCAATGGCCAGCAATGGGCTGGTGCCCTTGGTCCTCTGGGGCATGTCCTGGGCTAGTCTGTTCCACAGACTCGAAGTCCAAGCCTGCCGGCTCGATCCCCCAAACTCGCTGTAACCACCCACAAAACAGTGCTATGGCCACCCATCCGGCTACTGCTGATAGCTGAGCCAGACCTACAGGAATAACGACCACGCCGAAGACGACGAAATCGGCGGGCACGATAGCCGACCAGGCTAAGCCGATGATAAGGATCAGCAATACCACAGGTGCCCAGGCACCCTTGCCGAGGACAGGCCACAGGCGGCGCCAGTCCGCTGCCAGCAGCCACCATCCAATCCAGACTGCTGCAAAGAAGAACTGAAGTACTAGCACCACAAGTCCCACCACCAGACGGCTACTCGCCGCTAGGACTTCCCATGCCGCACGCAATAGCTCTTGCCAGTCGTACATGTCGCTCTCCAGCTCGATTACCCTGGAATAAAAACTATCGCACAGCGCCGGACGGTCAACACCTGGCGACTATGGACCTATGAGAATTCAAGCGCACGGACTTGAGACGACGCAAGCGCTGAGCCGATCGGTTCATTAGGGATGTATGCCCGTCAGTACGGATACATGTTGCGGCGTAGGGGATCGGCCAATTTGGCGGTATTGATCGGAGCGATGGCATCAGCCACGCCGGTCAGCAAACTTGCCGCGCTGGTCCTCTTTTCGAGCAAAGCACCACCGATAGGACAGCCGGATCCGATGTGGGCTTCAGCGAGCGCTAGCGCCCGGTGAATGCATGGGTGAGCCGCTGCCAAGAAGCCGTGCGCCAATCGGCCATCGGAGCCAAAAGCTCGCTCGCTGTGTATGGCGCCGGCAAAATAAATCACAGCAACGGCGACAAAGTCGGCAAAACAACCAAATGCCCGATAGCACAAGCGAACCAGCCTATCCACGAAACACAATTCCTGTTGGAGCAGATAGTTATAATCTGCGAGCGCTGACGCGGGGGGGAGCGAAGCGCATTCGGAGAAAATCTGTGACAGCCGATGGATACAGAGCAAGGTGTGGGCAATACCCGTGCTGAAAAGTGGGTCCACGAAGTAAACAGTGTGGGGCAGCATAGCCCACCCGGCGCCGGATGCAAGCTCGATTCGACGTTGGAGACGTCCTGTTTGCACCAGCGGGCGGACCGCTTGCGCCGAACAAAACTGCCGTCTGAGCGATGGGTAACGCCCCAAGGTTTTTTCCCAAGTCGTGCGTGGATCGGCGTCTTGCGGACCGACTCGCGAGCAGTCGAACATGACGCCGGCGCTGGTTATCCCATTCCGAAAGGGTAAGACCCACATCCACCCTTCATCGAGGAGATGATGGAGTGCCGCCTCGTGGCTGGGGAACGGATAATCGCTGGTATCAACACCCAAACTGTGGAGCACCTCGGACCAGGGAACGACTTCCACGAAATGGCCATAGACACTCCAGGCGGCAGTTAGAAGATCGTTTTGGGGGCGCAAGCCCAAAGTCTCAGCCAATGCGGCGCCGGTTCCCGTGGCATCTATCACGAAATCTGCCGCCCACACGTGTTCCTCGTCGCCGCGCCGGACTTGGATTTGCCAGCCTCTATCCCTGCGCAGGCATATTTGGGCTTGGTCCATGGCCGGCACATCCGCTGCCAGCACCTGCTGGTACAAAAAATGATCGAAATGCTCGCGAAACCAGTGGGTATCTGCTTGCGCACGGGAAGGATTGGCGGCTACCAATAACTCGCAGGCGTGGTCGCTATTGGTGGAGAACTCTCGAAAGGGATAGTGCTTGAAAAAGCTGAAGCCCCGTTTCGGACCGACATTGACGGCTGGATACGCCTCGATCCAGGTACCATATTTGCAGAACGGCAATAACCACGTCAGGCGGTAGCGACGAGCAAGATCCGCCAAAAGAAGATTGGCCAAAGGCGTGGACGACTCGCCGATGGCGAAACGCGGGTGACGGCCCCTTTCGAGAAGCACGACAGAACGACCGAGCGCCTTCAAAATGAGCGCCATCAAGCAACCGCCGAAGCCGCCACCCAGTACAGCGACATCTGCACGCCTGATCACGGTCTTAATCCTCTCTGGACATCTTGTTCGGTTAGCTTAAGAACCGCGTAAGTCGAGCAGCGGATCAATTAGATCTCCGGCGTCTTCGGGCCTGTGGTACTGGGTGCGAACGACTCTAGCCCGAACAGCGTCGCCTTAAAAGAGACCGCGCCTATCGGTTACCGGCGACTGAAATCGGCCATCCAGGCAAGGACCACTCTCTTCTCCATAACAGCAGGCGACATCGAGGCATGCGGTGTCACGCACCGTTGCATTGCCTATTCGGCCTCGAGCAATGCAGTTACTCTCATATGAAGTCGTCCCTCAGCCTACACATGATCCCGTGACCCTTCGAGGGGTCAATTAGTGCGTTATCAGGGGTTATCAGCAGTTCGTCGGTTGCTGTAAGAACTGCAATGGGTTATCGAACACTGGTCGTATTTAACGTCATCCTTCAAAGCAGAGCACAAGATATTCTTTTTTCCTTGTGCGGCTAGCCATCGGTTGTGCTGCGAATTACTCGTGCGCGTCCACGTGAACCGGATTATACTCACCGGTTTACGCGGAGCACAGGCGGCAAAGCGAGGTCCTCGGCGCCCTAGGCATGTTCAGAATCCGGTGCAGGTGGGCGTTCAGGTGGTCTCGCCCAGGCAAGTCAAGCCGATAGTATGACCCTCGACATAAAATGGAAGCAGCAGTCAGGTAATCGGAGAGGTGCCGGAGTGGCTGATCGGGCCGGTCTCGAAAACCGGTAGCACCGCAAGGTGCTCGCGGGTTCGAATCCCGCCCTCTCCGCTAAATGATTGTGCAATATGTCGCGGCGAACCGCATGGAGAAGCGTTAACCGCTATCCCGTCTTCATTTTCGGCGTCCGGCTGCTCTTCCCTGCGATTCCCCACGGCTGGCTGCTGCGCCGGGTTTTGCGCCTCTGGTGCGCCGTTTTTTGCGCCGCCTGCGGCGCGCTCGAAGTGGCCCTCGGTCGTCTGGGCGTAGTGCCTCAAACTCACCTTCGCGTCGTGCCCCATCCACCCCGCCACGACGTGAACCGGGAACTCCTCCAGCAGCTCGGTTTCCCGGCTCGACCGCAGGTTGTGGAACAGGCGCGGCCACGGCTCCAGCCCCGCCCGCCTCACGAGCTTCCCGAACGCCGTCCGCAGGTTGCAGTTCTTCCACCCCGTCGGCCCGTTCGCCTTCGCCAGGTGATCCCCGCCGACGACGTGCGTCTGGCCCGGCTCGGCCAGCTCGAACGCCTCTTCCAGAAAGGCCCTCAGCTCGGGGAACAACGGGATGACCCGGCTCCCCTTGCCGTCATAGCGGGCGGTCTTGGGGCTGGGCACCGTGACCCGGTTCTTCTCCCAGTCAATGTGGCGCCACTCCAGGGACAGCACCTCCGACGGGCAGCGCAAGCCGCCCAGGCGTGCCAGGGCGATGATAGTCCGCCAGGCCGGGTTCGCGGCGGCGAGCAGCTTCCCCAGCGCGGCGCGGTCGATGAACCGCCGGCGGCCGCTGGCGTCGGCCGTGGGAATCTTCACCTCGGCGAACGGGTTCTCGTCGATCAGCTTGTGCTTGCGCGCGACATGGAAGAACGTGCGGGCGAACGACAGGCGCTTGGCCACGGTGGCGCTGGCCAGCTCCCGGGTCAGCAGCCAGGCCCTGAACTGGTCCGCGTCGCCGGCCGTGATGTCGCGCAGGGGCTTGTCCGCGCCGAAGAACTCGGTCAGGTTGCGGCAGGGCTGCCGCCAGACCTCCAGGGTCGCGGGCTTCACGTCCGGGCGGGAGAGGATGAAGGCCTTCAAAAACTCGCCAAGTAGCGCCCGTCGGGGGGCCTCGACCAGCCCGGCGCGGGACAGCTTGGCGCGGAGTGCTGGGCCGATATCCGCCAACCAGGCGGCCGTGCCCCTGGGGACAGGCTGCCCGCCGATCTTCGCGGCCAGCAGGGCTTCGACGTGCCGGCAGATACTCTCCGCGCCCTTGCGGTCGATCTTGCCCAGCCGGATCGTCTTGCGGCTTT
>Ga0209989_100016_pt1 | contig 33393 bp, 24 predicted proteins | sample Antgeofumaro1A2B_FD_188083 | JGI IMG/M metagenome (GOLD analysis project Ga0209989, IMG submission 188083) | Geothermal fumarole subsurface microbial communities from Mt. Erebus, Antarctica - 1A2B (SPAdes) (version 2) | ecosystem: Environmental > Terrestrial > Volcanic > Fumaroles | place: Mt....
TAAGTGGCTACCTCTTGTGACGAGTGCACTGCTGTGTAGTCGCGCGGCTACGACGTTCGCTGCGCCGACCGCGGTGCCGGCGACCGACCCGCCCAATATCGTGTTTATCCTGGCCGACGACCTGGGGTACGGCGACCTGGGATGCTACGGACAGAAACGCATCCGCACGCCGGAGCTGGACCGCATGGCGCGTGAAGGCATGCGCTGGACCCAGTTCTACGCCGGGTCCACGGTGTGCGCCCCGTCGCGGTGCGTGCTCATGACCGGTCAGCATACGGGCCATTGTTACATCCGCGGCAACGCGCGTCACGACCTGCGTCCCCAAGACCGCACCGTGGCCGAAGTCCTGCGGCAACGCGGGTACGTCACGGGCCTTATCGGCAAATGGGGTCTGGGTGGCTTCGACGCCGGTACCGGTCATCCCAATCGCAAGGGCTTCGACTTTTTCTTCGGCTACCTCGACCAGGTGCATGCCCACAATTACTACCCCAGTTTTTTGGTGCGCCAAAGCGAAACGATACGGCTGCCCAACGAAGTGCCCAACGAGGGTCGCTGGGGCCTCCTAGTTGAAGCTCGTTGACGCTTCTTTTGGCTCCTATCGGGTCATTTCCCCGGTCGTGTTTGTGTACAGTTCTTGCGCCTTGCTGTGCCGCCGTTTACCTTAGATCTGGCTAGACATGAGGCGCCGGGCGGCTCGTAGCAAGGGGCGATAAAATCCACCGCCCGGCGAAGTGTGCGGCCAGTGGACGTGACACAATCGCAGCTTTCCTGCGAGGAGCCAAGCATCGGTGGGCAAAGCGCAGGGAATGGGAGATCGGCCAGCGCACACGGGAGCCGATGTCGGTCCGGGCGGACGGAGTGCCGATCCTAAGCACCTGGCAGGTGTGCGCTGGGGACCGGCGTCCGAGCTATCTATGGATCGGCGCGCGCGTCCCTGGGAACGCGTGCCGGGTGCGACGCCCCTTCTGCCTGTCGCCGTCTGTGCTACTCTGGGAGCGATCGCCGACCGCTACTTGGCCGTCCCGGCGAACGCACTGGTACTGTGTGCCCTGGTTCTTCTGGTGGCTTGGGGTGTTCTCTATGTACGTGGTGTGCTGGCGGCTCGTTGGGCCTTGTGGCTGGCGGCGTTCTTTTTGACGTGGTGCTGGTCCTGGCAGGATCGGTGGCAGGCACCCGACGATGTCACCCGCGGGCTCACGGACCAGCCGCAGTGGGTTCGGTTGCGCGGGGTGGTGGTCAGCGATGTGCGTCATTACGCGAACAAGCCGAGGCCTTTGGCCACGCGCGTGCCCACCCAGGGCACGACATTCACGCTACAGGTAAGTCATGTCGTTGTGGATGGCCAGCCGCGGTCGGCACGTGGACGTGTGCGGGTGCGACTCCGAGGAGAGCATCGGCTGGCCTGGGGGGACCGCGTGGAGCTGGTAGGCCACCTGGCACGACCGGCAGCACCGGCCAATCCTGGGGAGCGCGATAGTCGCCAGGCGCTTCTGGATCAGGGGATCGGGGCTGTCTTGCAGGTCAAATCGCCCCAGGGATTGCTCGCACACGAGCCGCACTGGGCGCAGGACCTGTCCAGTTTCCTGGCCGCTCTACGCCGACGGGGGGTACAGGCTCTGGGACGGTATCTGGACCAGGACCAGGCAGCCTTGGCTGGGGCTTTGATCTTGGGGGATCAAGAGGGGGTAGACCCGGAGGTGCTGGAGCGTTATCGGCGCACGGGGGTGTTGCACGCCCTGGTCATTTCCGGACAGCATCTGATCATTTTGTACGGTGGCATCATGAGCTTGGCCCGTCTAGCGCGCGTAGGGCGCACCCGGGCTGCTCTGGTGGTATTGCCGGCGATGCTCGGCTACGGGATGCTGACCGGTTGGGAAGCGCCGGTGGCGCGTGCGGCCCTGGTCAGTTGTGTGCTGTGGGCCGGGGTGTGGTTGGGCCGGCCCTACGTTTCGGTCAACGCCTTGTGTCTGGCTTGGCTCGTTACCCTGTGGTGTCGGCCGACAGAAATCTTCCGGCCGGGATGTCAGCTCTCCTTCTTGTGTGTGTTGGTCCTGGTGTGCCTGTACGGACCGCTGCGCGAGGAGTGGGCGCAGCGCCGCGAGCGACGAGTGCTGCCGGCACAAGAGCACTCTTCCTGGGTGGCTCGGCTGCTGCGCTGGTTGGGCCGAGAACTCCTATGGAGCTGGCTCGCATCGCTGTGCATCTGGGTCGTGGCGGCACCGTTGTTGGCGGCACGCTATCAGTTAGTGACACCGATCGCCGTTTTGCTGACTCCTTTTGTCGTCCTGTGTGTCACGGTGGCGCTGCTGGCGGGACTGTTGCTCGTGGTGTTGGTTTTGGTGTTTCCCTGGGGAGCACAGGTGTGTGCTGTACCGCTCGCCTGGGCCCTCGGTGCCAGCGACTGGCTGACGCGCCGGGCCGAGCAGTTGCCTTTGGGGCACTGGTTCGCCGGTGGGCCTGACGAAGTGTGGCTGTGGGCCTTTTATGTACCGCTGCTGGCCGTCATGCTTTGGCTTCCGGCCCGCAGGTATTGGCGCATCCCGTTGGGTCTGGCGCTAGCCAGTCTTGCGGGTGCCTGGTTGGCGAGCAGTGCGCCGACCGGAGAGGCACTGCGTTGCACTTTTTTGAGCGTGGATCACGGGCTGAGCGTGGTCCTCGAATTGCCGGACGGACGCACGATGGTCTACGACGTGGGTAGCCTCGGCGGACCGGAGCGCATCGCGCGCAGCGTGTTGCCCTTTTTGTACGCCCGCGGTCTGCATCGCATAGACGAACTGATTGTCTCCCACGCCGACGCCGACCATTTCAATGGTTTGGCCGTGTTGCTGGAGCGGGTGCGGCTGGGCGGCGTCTCCACCAATCCTTCGTTCGTGCGGGCGGGCACGCCAGCTGTACGGCAGGTGGTAGATTTGTTGCAGGAGCATTCTGTGCCGCTGCGTACTTTGCGCCAGGGAGATACCGTCCGTGCCGGGGAAGCTGTGCTGCAGGTGGTGCATCCCCCCGGCGAAGGACCGATAGGTCCAGAAAACGCCCGCAGCGTGGTGCTGTTGGTCGAGTACCAGGGTCGGCGTATCTTGTTGACCGGAGACCTGGAACCGCCCGGGCTGGACCGGGTAGTACGCCGACCGATCCCGCCGGTGGACGTGTTGTTGGCCCCGCACCATGGCTCGCCCAATGCCAATACTCTGGAGCTCGGCAAATGGGCGCGGCCCAAGTTGGTCGTCTCATCGCAGAGCTGGCAACGCGAGGCACCCCAGGTTTATCGCAAGCTGGGAGCCACGGTATGGTCCACTGCGCGCACAGGTGCCGTCCTTGTGGAGATCCGCAAGGGGCAAGTCCTGGTCCGTGCCTGGCGCACAGGGGAGGAGTTGCGCTGGTGAACGGCATCATGCCTCCGTGTGTACCCAAGCCCAGCCCATCGCTGCCCCGCACCCCATGAGCCTTGGCCGTTGGAGGTCGGCGTCTTCACGGCACGCGGGGCAACCGCGCGGCGAAATCTCGAAGCATACGCCATTGCTCGAAAAAGTCGTGTTCTTCGGTCCCCATGGGGTTCTTGAAAAAGCAAGCCAGGGGTACGAGGACACCGCGTTGGCCCGCCCGATGAGCTGCCAGCACCAGCCGAGCTAGGTCAATGACCAAAGGCGCCGCCAAGAGCGAATCGCACCCTTGCCAGATGAACTGCACAACCATCTTCGTGCCGAAAAAGCCTTGGAAGTGAATATGATCCCAGGCGGTCTTCCAGTCGTCGAGCGATTCGATGTATTCGATGGTCACCAGGGTCTGCGGGTGGTATCCGAGGATGTGGGCGATGACCTGGTCTTTGGTGCGGATTTTCGACTCTTTGTTGCGGGGATCGTTGAGGACCCAGCCGTCGCGGTTGCCGAAAATATTGTGGCCGACCCAGCTCAAAACGCGCAAATTGCGGGCCGCGAACAGAGGGGCCAGGACCGATTTGAGCAGCGTCTCCCCAGTTTTGCCGTCCTGTCCGGCCAGACACACCCGTTTTTCTTCGGCCAAAGCGATGGCGGCCGGAAAGTTGGCTCCCAGAGAAGGGGTAAAGTTGACATAGCTGCATCCGGCCAAGATCGCGCCCAAGGCGTAGAGACTGCTGGCCGGCACCAGGCCTTCCTGATCCTTATCCAGGAGTTCTCGGAGGAGGTCGGCTGCCCCGTGCGCGGGCGGCTGCGGCACAGGCGGCTCGGTGGAAGCCACGTTGATCACCACCACCTGCTCCAGAGCGTGCCGCTCGCGGAAGGCTTGTAAGTCGTCCTGGATGCGCCGCACTGCCGAACGCGGGCTGTGCAGATGGTGCGCTTCGGGCCACTGACACAGGCTCGCGATCGTTTCGCCGGCCCCCGACAGCGTGCCCGGACGGACATGTGCCGACCAGGCGTCCAAGTCGGGACGGCAGGCTGCCAGGATCTGGGGCGAGAACACACCTGCGCGCCGGTGCAGCTCCTGGGCAGCCTCGAAGAAACCCACCGGACGGATATCGTGCCCGCCGACGACAAAAGCGGCCGGGTCGTCGAGGTCGTGCCCCGCCCACTCCGGTCGGGCAGTGACCAGTCCGGTGGTCGGGATCAGGCCGCGACGCAACGATGCCAGACCGAGGGCCACGGTGCTGCCTACGCCGCCGTAGGCACCTATCAGCCACAAACCGACGCGACGAGTCATAGTTCGGTTGGTTCAGGAAGCTAGCGCTGCGGACTGGCCCGGCCGGTGCGCATGTCGCGCAATACAGTCGCCAAGCGCATCAGCTCCAGCCGCAGGGACGCGTCCTGAGTCTTTTCTATGGCTTGAGCAAGTTGGTGGACGGTAGCTAGTTTGAGCAAGACGCCGTATCGCTGGCACAGAGAGCGCAAGGCACGTGCCGCGGCCACGCGAGCGCTCGGCGGACGTGCACTATCCACCAGCAAGGCTGCCAGTCCCTCCTGAGGAACCGGGCCGGGCAGATGAGCCAATGCCTCGGTGGCCGCCGGAGCCAAAACATCCGAAGACAATGCCCCCACCAGTGCCTGGGTGGCTTCGGTGAAATCCAAGCCCGGATGCGGAACACGTGCCAGCTCACCCACCAACTCGATGGCGCGCGCCGCGTAATCTTGCCGCTCTTCTTTGCTCAGAGGCGGCTGAAAACGATCCTGCCGGAATTCGTTGAGTCGCGCTTGAAACAGTCCTGTGCTCATAGGAGGCGGGGACCAAAGCACCACCGGTCCGTAGGGCTTGGCCAAGTCGCCGATGCGCAGAGCGTCTTCGCTGCGCGGGACCAGCAGGATCACGGGCACGCCGCCGTCCTCGGGACTCTGACGGATCTGGCTCAAAAGATAGAGCCATTCCGGATCGTCCCGGCGGGCTTCCAAAAAGACCAATTCGACGGCCATGTCGCGGGCCAACGCGTGGAGCAAGGGCTTGCCCGGGCGCACCGCCAGACCCGCGAAATTGCTTTTGTGCACGTGGTCGAGGTAGATAGCCGCCAGCTGATTGTCGTAGCAGGCGACCAAAGCACGCGCGGGGCCATCGCTGCGGATGGCACGCACGAGTATGTCCAGGAGTCGGCCGCCGCCGGGCAATCCCGTGGCGGGTGGCATGAGCGCCAGCGTTTCGGCAGCCGCCAGCTGCACGCGTCGGTCGGGATAGCTCAGGGCCCGGACCACTGGGGCGGCACCGCTGTCGCACCCGTGCAAGAGCCGCCGATCGCCCAAGGGAGCAAGCACTTGCAGCGTGCCCAGTGCCACGGCGGTGCGGCGTTCCCGCAGCGCCCGATCCAGCATCGTCGTCAGCACTTCCAAAGGCAGTGCCGTCAGTCGCTGGTAGAGATCCTCGTGCGACTTGGCCAACGGCTGCTGCACACCGGTTCGTTCCAGGGCCTTCTCCAGCCGCAAGCTCCAGAGCACCACTTGGGCCGGGAGATAGCCGCGGTCCAGCTCCAATGCTTTGTGTGCCCAGAAGACGCCGTAGTGCTCTTCGAACTCGCTCGGACTGCTCGGACGCATGCTCAGTCCTTCTTGCTCGTCGAAAGTGAAAATCGCCAGAGCGGCACCCGTAGGCACAGGCGCTTGGTGCCGGTAATAACGCTCTGCTTCCTCGGTCAAGGCACGTCGGGCATCGCCGAGCTGCTCCACCGGGCGGCCCAAAAAGCGAGCCAGCTCCTTGGCCGCGCGCGCACGTAACGTCGGCGGCATATCGGCATGCCCATAGAAGTACCACAGCCAGGGTATGACACGCCGGTCGTTGGTTTTGATGAATATGTCCAACAAAGTGCTCCGCCAGTTGGCCGGCGACCGGCCATCCAAAGCGGCCAACAGTGCCAGCCGACCTTCGTCACCGATCTGCTCCAAAGCGTAGATCACGTGCGGGTGGTCTGCTTTGCGATGCACATTGCGCAGTACGGCTACCAGCCGCGGCACCGCCGCCGCACCGGCCAAGCGCAATTGATGGATGGCATAGGCCCTTTCCTCGGGCGATTGCCCCAGCCGACCGATGAAAAAATCCAAACGTTGGACATCGGTGTACCGTTTGGCCAGTGCCCGGTTGAGACGCTCCAGGAGTGCGTCAATAGCTGGCATCTCCTTTTTGCCGTCGGCCATTTTGACGCGTGCCGCGCGAATTTCCGGTACATTCGCCAACCGCAAAAAAAACGACAAACCGACGCGGTCGTGCAGTCTCAACAAGACGTCGTCTTGCTGCTCCGGGTCGAGTTTTGTCAGGCTTTCCCAGAAGCCGGCCAGCATTTTGCCGGCGCGCACATAGTTGCCCAGGTCAATCTCGTAGCGGGCTGCCGCCCAGAAATCGTCGGTCGTTTCCAGCTTGCGCAAGTAAGGCAGGACATAGTCCTGGGCTGCTGCCATAGGCGCGGCTAAAGCCACCATAGCCACCACGATCGAGGTGCGCCGATACATAGCTGCTCCTGTACTTTGGCTCGCAACGATTCGTCCACCAAGCGGTGGTAGCCTGCCTCCTGCAAGTCGCGCGCGTCATGCAGCCGACACGATATCTTATTTGAGTTTAACTTGCGGGCTGGGCAAACTCCAGAGGTCACCTGCAAGATTGTCTGCGCCAGGGACCGGCGGGGGTAGCAAATTTGCATCCGGCACGCTTTACGACGGTCTGGTCCTGCGCCGGATCGGCCGCACGACCAGCCGGGTACCCCTGCCGATCCGGCACCAGAGCCGACTGCCTGCCGTTCCAGCCCGCGCCGCTTCGCCGACTGTATGCAGGTCAGGGATCGGCCCCGCAGTATAGCCAGCCGAGGGCGGACACCCATCTTCCTTCGTGTCAGAGTGTTACTCTTCCAAACGCACCAGGTCGGCGTAGGTTTCGCGACGGCGGATGGTGCGAAAACTGTTGCCTGCGACCAAGACCTCGGCGGCACGACACCGGCCGTTGTAGTTGGAACTCATGGCCATGCCGTAAGCGCCGGCACTGAAAGTGGCCAGCAGGTCGCCACGCCGGACCGGGGGGAGATAACGGTCGCGTGCCAAGTAGTCGCCCGACTCGCACACGGGCCCGACCACGTCGCACAGGACGGTACCCGCGTGTGCTGCCTCGGGATCTTCCGGCCATACCGGCGCGTCCGCTGGCACCTGCACCGGCCAGATGCGATGGAACGCCTCGTAAAGCGTCGGGCGGATGAGATCGTTCATAGCCGCGTCCTGGATGACGAATCTACGGCCTCCGGACTCTTTGACGTAAATGACACGACTAACGAGGATGCCGGCATTGCCGGCGATGTAGCGCCCCGGCTCCAGGATCAGCTTACACTGGAGAGTTTGCACAGCGGGCACGATCGCTTGGGCCAGAGCAGCCAAGGACAGTGTCTCGTTGCGCCGATAGGGGATACCGAAGCCGCCGCCGGCGTCGAGGTAATCCAGCGCGTGTCCCATGCGCCGCATGGTTTCGATGAGCGGTACGATCCGCTCGATCGCACGTGCGTAGGGGTCCACGCTATAGATGGGCGAGCCCAGATGCATGTGCAAGCCCCGCACGTGCAGCCAGGGGTGGTCGCGGAGACGTGTTGCCAGATCGGTCGTTTTGGCCCAATCCAGGCCGAATTTGCTGCCGCGCTTGCCCGTAGTGGTTTTGGCGTGTGTCTGGGGATCCACGTCGGGATTGACGCGCAGAGCGATGCGTGCAGGCTGTCCCTTGCTGCGTGCCAGATCGGCCAGGGCCTCTAGTTCGGCTTCGCTCTCCACGTTGAACAGCAAAACGTCGGCATCCAGGCCCTGGCGCAGTTCCTGATCCGTTTTGCCGACGCCGGCGAAAACGATCTCGTGGCCCGAGGCGCCAGCCCGCACAGCGCGATACAGTTCGCCGCCGCTGGTGACATCGAAGCCGGCGCCGGCTGCATGCAACAGCCGGCAGAGGGCCAGGTTCCCGTTGGTTTTCACACTGTAGCAAATCAGCGGGGACACGGCAGCGAAGTGATGCCGGATTTCCTCCAGCCGCTCTAGGAGTGCGCGACGACTGTAAATCCATACCGGCGTCCCCACGGCGGCGGCGATGTCCGCCACCGGCACCTGTTCGCACAGGAGTTGCCGATCCACATAGGTGAAGGCATGCGTGTCTTGGATCATGACCTATGCCCTTGCGCGGCAGAGCCGCTCAAAAACCGGCGCCAGCGGTCGAGCTGCTTGTGCACTTCGTCGGGCGCCGACGAACCGCTACTCGCTAGGACCGCGACGGCAGCTCGGGGTCCGAGCACGTTGGCAACCTGGGCCGCCAACCCCGTCTGTACCGACTCGAAAACCTCCGCAGGTAGATCGCACAATCGCAGTCGCTGCTCTTCGCACTGCCGAACCAGACGGCCGACGGCTTCGTGCGCCGCACGCAAGGGCATGCCGCGCGCTACCAAAAGCTCCATGAGTGCGGTGGCGTCCAGAAAGCCCTCGTCCAGTCGGGCGGCGAGTGCCTCGCGCCGTAGCCGCGTCCGCTCGATCAGCGCTGTCGCAACACGCACGCTGTCCAGCACCGTGTCGTACGCCGCAAAAACCGCCAGTTTGTCCTCTTGCAAGTCGCGATGGTAGGCAAGTGGTAGTCCTTTGAGTACCACCAGAAGGTGCTGCAGCGCTCCCAAGACGCGCCCGCTACGGGCGCGGATCAGTTCCAGAACATCGGGATTTTTTTTGTGCGGCATGATACTCGATCCCGTGCAAAAAGCTTCCGGTAACTCGAGAAAGCCGAATTCGCAAGTGCTCCACACGATCCACTCCTCGGCCCAACCGCTCAAATGCACCGCCAGGAGCGCCAGATCGAACAGAAACTCGGCGACGAAGTCGCGATCACTGACCGCATCCAGACTGTTGGTCATAACTTCGTCGAAGTCCAGCTCGCGACGCACAAAGTCACGATCTATGGGCAGCGAAGTGCCGGCCAAGGCGGCTGCCCCCAGAGGCAACTGGTTGACCCGTCGTCGCGTATCCCGCAGTCGGTCGCGGTCGCGTTGCAGTTTTTCGATATAGGCCAAGGCATAATGCGCCGCCAGCACCGGCTGGGCGCGCTGCAGATGGGTATACCCGGGCACGATCGTGGTGTGCTCGCGTTCGGCAAAGTGCAAGAAAGCGCGCTGCAAATCGGCCAGGGCTGCGTCCAGACGATCCAGTGCCTGCCGCACCCACAGCCGCAAGTCGGTGGCCACCTGGTCGTTGCGACTGCGCCCAGTATGCAGTTTGCGCCCTAGGTCCCCCAGACGCGCAATCAGCTCGTGCTCGATATGCGTGTGAATATCCTCCAACTCGGCGCGCACCGGAATGCGTCCCTGACGAAAATCCTCGGCAATCCGCTCCAGGGCCAGAACCAGTTGCTCCGCTTCCGCCGGGCCGATCAAGCCGACATGCGCCAGCATACGAGCATGCGCCTGACTGACGCGGATATCTTCCTCCAGGAGCCGTTGGTCTACGCTCACCGACTCGGTGAACTTTTCGGCCAGCGGATCGGCAGGCACGGCGAAACGACCGCCCCAGGTTTTCGATGCTCGCTCGTGTGTTTGGGGATCCTGGTCCGACATGGTTCGCTCGCAGCTCCCGTTCTCCAGGCGTTCCGCGGTGGGCACGGCGCCTTTTCGTGCATTATAGATAGCTGGGGCAGCTGGACAGCAGCCAACGGTCCCGTAGCCGATGCGTCGGCACAGTCGCAAGCCGAAAGACGCCCGCCGGGGCAGCGGCCTCGTTTGTCACCCGAAGAGGATGACCAGAGGGTTGACCCGCGCACGCAGGTGGTGGAAAGGGAGCATCGGGAACTCAGGGACCGAGCCGCGGCGCGTTCGGGGGCTGGTACGCCCCGAGCTGCTGGCCTTTCCAGCGGGCAAACTCTTTTTCGCCAATCGCGACGAAGCGCACGCGGTCTCCTGCACGGATGGGAAAAAAGTCGCGTTGCAGATCGGCGATGACTAGCGGGGTCTGGCCGATGAGATGCCAGCCTCCCGGGGTTGCCGCCGGATAGATTCCGGTCTGTCGGCCGGCGATGCCCACGCTGCCGGCGGGGACGCGCACCCGCGGTCGTTCCAGACGCCGAACGACGCCGAAGACCTCGGGCAGGTAGCCCAGATAGGGAAACCCCGGCACAAAACCGATGGCATAGACGTAAAACTCCTGCGCTTGGTGCAAACGGACGATGTCCGGCACAGACAGCCCGGTCAGTTGGGCCACCCGAGGCAGATCGGGCCCGCGCTCGTAACAGCACGGCACCCAGTGGAGCTGCCCCGGTGCCGGACGCGCCTGGCCCCGGTGCCCACGCAGTGCCTGCAGCGCTTGCTGCCCGACGATGCGCAAGGCGTCGTAAAACACCGCCACCGTGGTATAGGCCGGCACGATGTCCGTGATCCACTCGGGCCGGCGTGCGCTCAAGCTTCGTGCCCAGCAAGCTGCTTCGGCCTCGGTGCGGAAACGTGCCAGGATGGCTTGGTCGCCCAGGTGCTCCAGGTCTATCGGTTGCCCGCGCATGCTAGAGATCTAGGTGACGGGCGGCGATGCGCCTAGCCAGCCGGTTCGTCGGCACGCAATAAATGGATAAAAACCTCTTCCAGATTGTCGGAGCCGAAGCGCCGGCGCAGCTCCTCCAAGGTGCCGCTGACGAGCATACGCCCGCGGCTCAAGATCACCACCCGGTCACAGATCAGCTCCACTTCTCGCATAATGTGCGTGGAGAACAAGATGCATTTTCCCTGCTGCTTGAGTGCCAGGATGGTCTCCAAGACGTTGCGTGCAACCAATACGTCCAGGCCAGCGGTCGGCTCGTCGAAGATCAGCACCGGGGGATCGTGGACGAGGGCGCGTGCGATCGAGGCTTTTTGTTTCATGCCGGTGCTCAGATGGGCGCCCAGCACGTCGCGGCACTCGTGCAGTTGCAAGCGCTGGAACAGCTCGTCCATGCGCCGCTGCAGCGCCGCTCCTTCGAGCCCGTGCAGTCGGGCAAAATGGGCTACGAATTCCCAGGGCGTCATGCGGTCGTAGACGCCGGTCGTGGCCGAAAGAAAGCCGATATGCTGGCGCACCAGTTGGGGCTGGGAGACGACATCGAAGCCGGCTACGCGCGCGCTGCCGCCGGTGGGCTTGAGCAGCGTGCACAGGATGCGCATGGCCGTCGTTTTGCCGGCGCCGTTCGGACCGAGCAACCCGAAGATCTGACCCGGGCCGCATGTGAAAGTCACATTGTCCAGCGCCACCACGCGGCCGCGCTCGAGGTCCCAAAAGGTTTTGCTCAGCGATGTGACTTCGATGGTCATGCCGTACGGGCACCGATCCCAGTCACCTGTTCGCAGTCTGGGATGCTTGCAGAAGCCGCTGCAAGGTTTCGATCACCTGACTGACCCGCAGCGGTCGCACCAGCACGGCGACCATGGGGCCATTGCGGATTCGCTCTTGCCAGGCCGCCTGATCCTCGCCCAGCAAAACCACGCTGGGGCAGCGCAGGCCTTGCTTGTGGGCCCGCTCCAGCACCGTGTGCAAAGCCTCCAGGCCTTCTTCGGCTGTCGTGCCTACATCTACGACCAGCCCGGCGAAAGGCTGCTGCTGGAAACGCGACACGGCCAGGCGCGGGTCGGCAGCCACGAACACACGATAACCGAGACGGCGCAGCCGCTCGCGTAACGTTTCCTGCAGTCGCGGATCGCGCTCGACGACGAAAAGACTGTGCACGGGAGCCGTCGTCTGCCCCTCCGACCGGCCGTTCAATGCAGCTAGGGCGCGTCGGATGGCGTCCAAACATTGCGCCGGAGTCTGGAAGCGCCGGCGTGGGTCCAGCGCCATCATGGTTTCCACCAGTGGTAGGACCGTATCCGCCGGGCCTTCTATGTCCTCGGGGCGCAAAGGTGGCACATTTTCGAAGCGCCGACGATGCATGCGCGCATGCCGATCGCGCGTCGGCTCCAGAGGCGGCCGACCGCTCAGCATTTCATAGAGTATGCATCCCAGAAAATAGATGTCGCTGCGGATATCGCCGGCCGGCACGCCCGTCAGACGCTCCAGACCGGCATAATCTACGGTGCGCTGCACCTGAATATCGTCGGCCAGCCCCGATTGCATCGCCGAGTACAGACGCGCCAGGCCGAAATCCACCAGCTTGGCTACTCCCTGGGTGGATAGAAGCACGTTGGTCAATTTTAGGTCACGGTGGGCGACACCGCGCGACCAGGCATACGTTAGGGCTTGGGCCATGTCTCCGGCCAGCTTGAGTGCTTCTGCCGCCGCAAAGCGCCGGCGAATGGCCAGCACATCCCGCAGATTACCCCCCTCCACGAACTCCATGACGATGTAATATTGCCCCGTGGCGGAGTCTCGGCCGACTTGCAAAATCTCTACGATATTGGGATGGCGCAGGGACATCCCGACGCGCCCCTCGCGCTCGAACAGTTCGATGGTCGTCGGGTCTTCCATCCAACGGCGGCGCAGGACCTTGATCGCCACCACTCGGCCGCTGACCGGATCGTCGCCACGATAGACGCGCCCGAAGGTACCGGAGGCAATCTTGTACAGCAAGCGGTAGCCGCCCAGGAAAAAACCGGTCGTCTCCCCTTTGCGCAGTTTGTCGCTTTGCAAAGGGGTCAGATAACCGCGGCGCTCAAGCTCGCGCAGTAACAGCTCATAGTCCGGCGTGACCCCGCCCAGCGCCTGCAAACACTCTTGCACCTGGGAGGCAGTGACGAGACCCATTTGGACCAGCTTGTGCCCTACTTTGGATTTGTCGGTAGATGCCATGAGACATCCGTTGTCACATCACGCGACCGGACAAGATCGCTGCCGTCGTCGCCACGCTGACTGGCGATCACCCCGAGGAGCCTACTTGCTCCAGCCCGTCCACAAGGGTATTTTAACTCACAGAGCCCGACTTTCCACCGATTATTTTGCGATTTTACTGTCCCGGGCGGCCAGCGTCGTGCGGCCCGCGACCAAAATCCCGTACGTATGCCGACCGCGTCGGGTTCTGGAAAATTTTTTTTGCCGGGGACTGGCACCGCACGCGCGTGCCGATGGGCCGCTTTTTCGATTGACAGCGGCAGCCTGGCTTGCGACACTCGAAAGGGGGAGCGGCTAGAAAAAAGAAAGCCCTGCTCGGCGAGGCAGCGTAGCGGGGACTGTGCCTTGGGCCATCGGGCGCGGAGGGCATCGTGGGCGCCATGTCGCTACTAGCCCTGGCATGGGCTGTGAGCATGTCACTGGTCGGCGGAGCCCCAGAGTGGGGCTGGTTGATGCGCCTGCAGCGCGGTCCCAGGCTCGTCTACGCTATGCCCGCGCCAGGTAATTGGGCAGAATATCAATTTCGCGAACAATTCCAGGGCCGTTCCACCGAAGGTGTGCTTCGACTGGCCTGTGTGGGCGCCAGCAAGGAAGGCTATTGGCTCGAATGCCGTCTGGATCAGGTGCGTCCCGAACCGATGCGGGCCACGCTCAAACTCCTCGTCTCCCCACTGCTGTCCGATAATGTCTCCGTAGGCTATTTCCAAAAAGCAGGTCAGCCGGTCGTCCGGCTGACCGAACAGGAATGCGAACATACTTGGTTTTTGGGGCATCCCTTGCAGCTCCGGGGTCCGATCAAGATCGAAGTCGAACCTCAAGAAGTGACCACCTCCGCCGGCAAGTTCGCTACCCGCGTCGGCCGCCTGACGCTGGGCGACCAAGCCCCAGGCGGTATCTTTGTGGGGGGCTTTCCCATGATCCAGATAGCCCACTGGGACTATCGCGTTTGGCTCAGTGCCGATGTCCCCTTTGGCTGGGTCAAGGCCGAAATCCGGCACGATGGACAACTGCTCTTACAGGCACAATTGGTGCGCCGAGGCTCAGGTGCTCGGAGTGAACTGGACGAAACGCAAGCGCCTGCTCCCGTGGTCAAGTCGCCCCCAAAACACACAGGAGAAAAGAAAAAATGACGCCGCCGAACCATGCATGGTCGCGTCGCGATTTTCTGTCTACGAGTGCTTGTGCCTGGGTGCTAGGGATCGGTCCAGGCGACACCGGATCGTCTCCGCTGCCCCAGCGGGTGCTGGGCAAGACCGGCGTGCGCGTGCCGGTCCTCGGCCTGGGTACCGCGCCTGCCGGATTTCGTCCCGAAAAGGAAGCGGTCGCCTTTTATCATCGCTGTATTGACGCCGGCGTCACCTATCTGGACACGGCCCCAGAGTTCACCGGCTATGGAAAGGCCCAGGTGTATCTCGGCCAGGTCTTGAAAGAACGCCGCCGCGAGGTCTTCGTAGTCACCAAATGTTTCGAGTCGGACGGAGACAAGGCGCTGCTGTTGTTGAAGTAAAACCTCAAGGAACTGCAGATCGAGCAAGCCGATCTGGTGTATGCCCATAGCATCGGCGACGACCGCATGGCACCGGAAGTGATTTTGGGCCCGCGCGGCGTATGCAAGGCTCTGGACAAAGCCAAACGCGACGGTCTGACGCGCTTTGTCGGCGTCAGCGGCCACAACCGTCCGGGACGCTTCTTGCAGGTCATGCAGGCATGGGACTATGATGTGCAAATGAACGCCGTCAGTCTCGTGGCACGGCACATTTACGATTTCGAGAGTCGCGTCTGGCCCGAAGCCGTGCGCAAAAAGATCGGGCTGGCGGCGATGAAGGTCTTCGGCGGCATCGCCGAGCACCCTAAATCTGCGCAGGGGGCACGTATGCCCCGCGAGCTGTTGCCGAGCGCTCTGCGTTATGCTCTGGGTCTGCCCGGAGTGAGTGTGGTCGTCGTGGGGATGTACGACGACAAGGAACTGGCCCAGGTTTTGACTTGGACTCGTCAGTTCCGCCCGCTTTCTAGCGAAGAGCTGGCTGCTTTGACGCCCGTCACACGCGCGCTGGCTGCCAAATGGGGCCGGGTTTATGGAGAAGCGACCTGAGCGTACGCCCCGAGCGCCGCGGCGACGGCTTGGCCGACGGTGCCATGCGCCAGAAGGTTCGCGTACCAGGGAGGCTGTACAGGCAAGTCGCTTTCCCTTCCAGGAGACCACGAGAGCCTAGGCGGCCGGCAAAGCGATGGGCCGGCCGTGGGTCATTTTTCGGGCAAAGGCTGCAAAATAGTATGGTCGGTTTCCGATCCGGCCAGCGTGCGCACCTGCAAGCGCGTCAGGATCGCCTCCATTTCCGTCAGGTAGAGGTTGAGCAAGGCATTGTCGTAATCGCTGGCGTAGTCGCGGAACGTGTGCCACAGTGCCAGAAAACTGGCAGCTTGTGCTCGGGCACGGTCCACTTCCTGGCGATAAAAGCCTTCTGCCTGGGTGCGCAGACGTTGTGCTTCAATGCGCGCTGCCGAGATGGTGGTCTGACGGTGGCTTTGTGCCTCGCGGATGGCGATGTCTTTTTGCGTGCGGGCGCGATTGACCTCCCGAAAAGCTTCGATCAGTTGGGCCGGCGGCTGCGCATAAGTAACGTTGACGCCGGTCACCCCGATGCCCAAGCCATAACGGTCGGCCAGCGCGGCTAGATAGTTTTCGACCTGTCCTTCTAACTCGGCGGCCTGACCCAGCAGGATGCGATCTATGCGTTGTCCTGCGAGCGCCGCCGCCAGTGCCGACTCGGTGGCACGCACCAGCAGTGGCTCCACACGTTCCTCGGCGAGCACATAGTCGTGCACGCGCCCGGGCTGCACGCGGTAGTGTACGGTAACGCGCAGGTCTATGAGATTTTGGTCGCCAGTCAGGTATTGCCCCATGGGTGCCGGCGCCAGCGTATCCGGGTCGGCCACATAACCGACCACCAATTGTCTTTGCTGGTCCACGGCGACCCGATGCACACGATCCAGACCCCAGGGCAAACCGAGGTGCAAGCCCGGGGTCCAGGGCTCGTCCAGGATGCGGCCGAAGCGACGCACTACTGCCAGCTCGCCCGGGCGCACCTGATAAATGCCTGTGGCCAGGTAGCCCAGGCAGACGGCCAGGATCAGGTAGCCGAGCCATTTCATGGTTTGCCCTCCGGCCTGGCGGGCGCTGGAGCAGCAGGCGGCGCAGAACTACCCGGGCGCGGTGCCTGGGCATCATTGTTTTTGCGCTCGCCAGCGGGCAATTGTCGGAACAATCCCAGCAGCGGGTGATCGAGCGATAGGACCAGTTGGGTTTTGTCGTCGGCGAACATGCGCCGATAGGCTTCCAGGGTGCGGACTATGCGGTAGAAGTCAGGGGCTTAACTGTGGGCCTCGTTGAGCAGGCGCGTGGCTTCGGCACGGGCTTCCCCTTCGCGACGGATGCGATCGGCTTCGGCCTCGGCACGAATGCGGCGCGCTTCCAGCTCCCCTTCGGCCCGAATGGCCGCGGCCTGTTCTTCTCCCTGCAGCCGGTAGTTGTTGGCCTCGCGTTTGCGGTCCTCGCGGATTTTGGCGAAGATTTCGTCGCGGACCTGAGGCGGATGGTTGAAGCGCCGCAGGCCGACGTCCACGATCTCCAGGGCCAGTCGGTGGACGCGCTCGGCCAGACTGGCTGCAGGTTCCTCGCTCCCTTGCCGATAGGGACGTGTGCGCAGCTCCGTCAGCATGGCACCGGTGCGCAGTCGGGACGGATCGGTATTGACCAACTCTTCCAGCGGTACATGGCTGAGTTCGATTTTGAGCCGACTGATGATTTGACTGCGCAAAAATTCCTGCGCCCGCTCCAAGGTGCCGAACGTTTTCACGAACTGATCCACGGCATCCTGGTAGGGATCGTCTGGCGCCGGGGCCGAAGTGATGCGCCAGCAGACGTACAGGTCGAAGGTGAGGGGCAGCGATTTGCTTTCTCCCGTGCGGGCGTCGCGATCGCGGACCAGCAACTCTTGCGTGGGCAGGTCGAAATACTGCAGGCGGCGGTCCAGGCGCACCGCCGTCATGATCGGCCAGGGGGCTTTCCAGCGCCACCCGGCGTCCGTGGCTCCGTCGTAGGTGACCACGTGCCGTCCGAAACAGGTGACATAGACATATTCGGCCTGGTCAACGAAGAGGACCGAGCTGTACAAGCTCCAGCCGGCCAAGGCCAGCCCCAAACTGGTCAAGGAGGTCTTGCTCATGGGTCGGTACTCCAGGTCCTAGCTGTCAGCGTGGCGGCTCGGCCGGGGTCGGTGCTACTTCGGGATCGCGCCGCAGGATCGGCAGTCGGATGCGGAACAGCTCCGGCTCCACCTGGTACAGGTGCAACCGACCTCCCAGTTTGGGATCGCGCAAGATTTTGCGCCGGCCAGCCAGCACGCTTTCGGCAGTTTCCAATTGCAGACGGAATTCGGTCAGTTCGCGGGCACTGTCGGCGGCTGCTCCGGTGCCGTGGGGCCCGGCAGAAGCGGCGGCGACCAGTCGGGCGAGGCATAAAAAGGCATCCCGTTCCCCGCGCGCCACGGCCGTAGTCGTCAGGGCCGCTCCTTGGCTTTCGGCCCGGATCCGCACCGCCGCTGCGGTTTCCCGCGACACCTCGCTTTCTTTGTCGCGACGCGCCTCGGTGACCAGCCGCTCGCGCTCGCTCAAAGCCCGTGTCACCGAGTAATAGGCGTCCACGACCTCCTGCGGTGGGTGCAAGTCCTGCACCGCCACGGCGACCACTTCGATCCCCAAGGGCCAACTGCCGTGCACCCGTCGGCGCAAGCGTTGGAGGATGGCCCGCTGAAACGCTTCGCGCTCGGTGGTCAGCAGCGCCGCGAAACTTCTCCCGGCCACGATCTCCCGCACCACCGACTCGCTGGTCCGCTGCAGGATCTCCTCGGGCGCCGCCGCACCCAGCAGGTATTGCACCGGATCGCTGAGCCGATAATACACTGCCACCTGCAGCTCGATCAGGTCCGCTTCGCCGGTCAAAACCAGTGCTTCTTCGACATGGCGCACCATGCCGGCACTGTGCGGGCTGGCCCAGGTCTGCGGACTGATCTCCGCGCTGCCCGGCATGGATCGGCACCCGACCTCGACGCGGCGCAAAGTGTACGGCTGCAAGCGACGAACCTGTTCCCACGGCCACGGCCAGCGCACATGCAGGCCCGGGGGCAGCACGGCAGCGATACGCCCGCAGCGCTGCACGACGCCCACTTCGTTGGGACCGATGGACGTGAGCGTCGTCGCGCCCCAGGCCAGACCCAGCACGAGTACGGCGCACACGCTCACACCGCGTCTGTGGTCCGCCAGCCAATGGCTCAGCTCGTGCCAATCCCAATGCTCCAAATAACGGTCGAGCCGTGCCAGTGCCTGAAGCCCGCGCTGCCAAGGACCGGGCACGAGACGCCGCTCGGACCACAGCAGTCGCACAGCGTTGAGGAGCACGGCCAGAGAACCGATCTGGTGGTAGATCGCGGCCCACAGCGGTGCTGCTTCTCGTGCGGCCGCCGACCAGGCGGGCATCACCCAGCCGGTCAGCACGATGCCCGCGATGTTGACTGCGAACGCGAAATACACAATGTTCTGGCGGATGATGTCCACGGTGCGGCGTGCTAAACGCACCAACGCGGGCAAAGGCTCGAGGGGTTGCCGTACGAACAGGATATCGCCGGCTTCGGCGGCCAGATCGGAACCGACCGAAGCCAGGGCGATGCCCACGTCGGCCCGGGCCAGCGCCGGTGCGTCCTTGATCCCGTCGCCGACCATGACGACGCGATGCCCTGATCGCTGTTGTCCTGGATCCAGTCCGCTTTTTGCTGGGGCAGCAGTTCGGCGTGGACTTCCTCGATGCCCAAGCGCGCGGCGATGGTGCTGGCCGCGCCGGCGCGGTCGCCGGTCAAAAGAGCGATGCGTCGTATGCCCAGCTGGCGCAGGGCATCGAGTACGCCTGGAGCTTCGGGGCGAATAGCGTCGCGTGCGCCGATCAGTCCCAAAAGCTGCCATGGGACGGCTGCGTCCTGCGCCGGTCGGCACGCCACGGCCAAGCAGGTTTGCCCGGTCCGGTCGAAGTGTTCGAGCATCTGCAAGGCGGCGTCCGGCCAGTGGACGCCTTGCGTTTCCAGGAAACGACGACTGCCGACCAGGATGACGAGCTCGCCGCTGCGGGCCTGCACGCCGGCACCGGGCACGGCGGTGAACTCGTCCACGGACGAAAGGGTCAGACCTTTGTCGCGCGCTGCCTGTGCGATGACTTGAGCGACGGGATGTTCGCTGCGCTGCTCGGCGGTGGCCGCCCAGAGCAGCAGCTCGTCGGCACTCACTCCGGCCGCCAGCGGTACCACATCGCCCAACTGCAGTTGCCCGCGAGTGACCGTGCCGGTTTTGTCCAGTGCGACCACATCGGCTTGGGCCAGGGCTTCCAAAGCGGCGACCCGACGGACGAGTACGCCGGTCCCCGCGAGCCGGCCCAGTGCGGCCAGCATGGCCGCCGGTGTCGCCAGGATCAGTGCGCACGGGCAGGCCACGACCAACACGGCCAAAGCGGGCAAGATGGCCTCATAGATCCCGGTCGTCGAGCCGCGCAGCCACCACCAATGGCCGAGCAACGTCGCCAGGGCCGCGAGCAAAACGACGGGTAGAAAATAACGTGCTAGTCGGTCAGCGGTCCGCTCCAGGCTCGATTTTTCTTCGAGCGCCTGGGCGGTCATCTCCAACACGCGTCCCAGGAACGTGTGTTCGGCGATGCGACGCACCTAGACGACCAAAGCGCCATGCTGATTGAGAGTCCCGGCGAACACTTCGGCGCCGGGTTCTTTTTCGACCGGCAGACTTTGTCAGGGCACTTTGGTCTACGGCCGAATGTCCCTCGATCACGACCCCATCCACTGGGATGCGCTTGCCCGGGCGTACCAAGACGCGTTCGCCGGCACGCAACTCGGACACGGGCACTTTGACTTCTTGACCGTTGCGCAAAAGCAGAGCCATGCTGGGACAGATTTCTGCCAACCGCCGCAAGGCCCTGCGTGTGCGGTCGAACGTGATGGCTTCTAGACACTCGCCCACAAGACCGATGAACACCACCTCGGCGGCTACCAGAGGCTAGCCGATCAGGATGGCGGCCACGACGGCCAGAGCCAGTGCGGCATCGGCACCGACCCGACCAGCCAGCAGACCTTCGAAGACGCCGTACAAAACGCGCGCGCCGCCGAGCAGAGCTGCCAGCAGGGCGTACCGATACTCCGTTCCGAAGAGGGTCAGACCGGTGCCCCAACCGGAAGGCCAAGGGATGCCCCACGTCGTTTGCACCCAGCCGGCGACAGCCGGCCAGATATCCAAACACAGCAGCACACCCACCGCACCTGTGAGCAGGTACAAACCCACATGGCTTTGCCGACGCAGGGACTCACCGACATGGATGATTTCACGATGCACGCTGTAGTCTCCGCACCGCTGGCTCGGTTGGCGTCTGCCGTCTCGGAAACCGGAAGGCAGATAGGCCACTGGTCCTGCGGCCTTATCCTACCTTAGCGCCCGCGCAAGGGGCCTGTCAACTACTGCTGAACGATGTCCCCAGTTCCGGGAACAGGCGGCTGCTTCACTGCGGTCCTTCGAGGATGGTCGTGGCTTCTTCCTGTCGCACCGGCCCCGACGGCAGGGCGTCGCTGGACAACTGGGCGCGGACGCGTACCTTGCCAGGCTTGATCGCCTTGACAGAGATGCGGAACACAGTTTCGGTGCCTCCCGGGAGGGTGAACGGATCGTAGGCGATGGTCTGCCCCTCTTTGCGATGATCCACCGGCCCCTGGACGCGCACAATAGCCAACTCCGGGGGAACGCTAACGATGAGCCGCACATCGGTAGCAGGCTGTTGCCCGCGATTGCGCAAAACCAAGTCATAGCGCGTTTCTTCGCCCAGCTGGACTGGATCCACACTGTCGGTCAACTGCAGCGACAAAGCCGCAGGCGTCGTGGGAGTCGTCGGCGGTCGCGTAGTCGTCACGCAGACGCCGTGCTCGTACGTGACGCGCACACAGTTGTGTACGTCCCCTGGACCGGTGACGGCGACCGTCAAATGGATCTGCTTTTTGCTGCTCCCCGGCAACGTGCCGAGCGCCCACTGCAGCTCGTCTCCCTGCACGGTCGCCGGCGGATCCGAACGGACAAAGCGCGTATTGCTCGGCAGTCGGTCGTACACGGTCAGCCGATAAGCTGGCATCGCTGAGCGGTTTTCCACGAGGATCACATACTCAACCTCTGCGCTGTCACTGTGTGCAGGCGCTTGTACATGGACGACCACGACAGGCGGCGGCACCTCGGCAGCCTCTACCACCCGCGGCACCGCCGGCGGTCCACACCACGGTTTGCGGCACTCTTGTGCCAGCACTGCTTGGAGCATGGACTCCCGCAGCCCATCGAGCCAGTCGGCTTTTAGCAGCATCCCGACGACAAGCGCCGCAGTTACGATTGTCATTCGGGTGTAGCAAGAACGGTCCATAAGATGCCCTTTCGACGATGCGCGACAGTGCCAGTCAGCTTGCTTGCCCGATTTACTTATCTTACCTAGCTTGATTCGCTTTGGCGAGTTGCCATCCACTTGCCTAAGCGAGCAACCTGAGTAGATGCTAGCCAGCAGCTAGACAAAACTTCAGATGCACCGTTTCCTATCGGGATGAACTATGCTCGGGCGCTTCCCTCGAGCCTGCTGCTGGTAAGGGATGTGCGCTGAGAAAGTCATGTAAGGGACAAGTCTGCGCGTAGAGTTGTATGCCATCAAAAAGGCGCTGGACCGGCTGTGCACGAGGACGCTGCCCACCTCATTGCACGAGCCGGCCCAGTAGCACCATGGAATCGGACCGCGACGAACCACCTGCCGTTCACGAGAATTAGATGCACGAGCAGCCCGTTTTATTGGTTCTCTCGAGACGCACCGCCGGAGCACAGTGGTCAGCCGCCTGGATAATGATGGGCCTAACGACAAAAGGTCCTGCTGCTCACGAGTTTAGATCGTTACCGTTACATTATGCCGACCTGGCAGGGCTATGCGGCGCTACTTTTTCGCTGCCTCCGCGGCAATAGTCTGGGACCTACTGGATGGCAGTACGATCCTATGTATCTGCTGACCAGAAGCTGAATCTCACTAGGACCGGGGGCATGCGCCGAAATGACGGTCCCGACAGGGTACTGCTTTTGCCCTGCACAAGCTGGTCTATCCTTCCATGTCGTAGTCCTCTATGACGCTGACTAGAAAACGGCGCTCGTAGAGGACCTGTCCGGCGGCGATTAGCTGGAACCGGTATTCGCCTGGCTCGGGAAATTCACATTCGCAAAAGCCGAAGTTGATCTCGACAACAGCGTTGGGATCGGGGAAATGAACCTCCTGGAGGGTGCCGAAAAGTTCGTGTTCGGTAGCGGCACGAACACATCGGACGCGCATCGGCACCGTACCCAGCCCGTTGGTCAACAGTAGGAACAGGTGCAATTCGTTGACCACACAGGGCAGCGAATTGGTCGCCACGGTGTCGAACAAGCCGATGAGGCTTTTTTTGCCCGAGATGCGATCATCTATGACGAGGTCACAGATGATCATGGCTAACACTTTCGGCATGGAAAGTGGATGCATGGCAGGCGTACTCCTCGCTCAGCGCACGTTCCGTCCCGACGCCCTTGGGTTATCGAGCGATTGTACCCACGATCCCCCAGGGGGTATGATAAAATGATCACTCGAAAGACGCAACGATCATCTACCATGCGGACTTGTGGATTGTCGCCGAGCCAATCTTTGGCCGATCTGAAGCGGGTGCTGCGAGAGCAGCCCGGTTATGAGGAGTTGGCCGCGTGTCTGCAACGAGGCGGCCAGGGTGCCGTCGAGGGGGCTTGGGGCTCGTGCAGGGCTTTGATGATAGCTGCCTTGGCGGAGCTGGTGCGCGGACCGTGTCTGGTCGTTGTCGCCCGTCCTGCCGATCTGATAGCTTGGCAGCGCGACCTAGAAAGTTTTACCGGCGCAAAGCCGTTGCTTTTCCCCGACGTCGAGAAGCTCGGCAGCCAGCCCGACGGCGTCGAGGTCGGTAGTCAGCGGCTGCGTGTGCTGCGGCGACTGGATCGCGCTCGTATGGTATTGACCTCCGTGGGCGCTTTGCTCGCTCCCGTACCGGCTCCCGAAGCCGTCTATCGCTGGGCACTGCGCATTCAGGTCGGCCACGAGCTGGCACTCACGACTTTGATCGGCTGGCTGCTCGAGCATGGGTACACCCGCAGGGATCTGGTGGAGTTGCCGGGCGAATTTGCCCGCCGCGGCGGCATCGTGGATGTCTATCCTGTGGACGCCGATCTGCCGGTCCGGCTGGAGTTCTTCGGCGACCGAATAGATAGTCTGCGCACCTTCATGCCCGAGACGCAGCGCAGCGTCGAGACGCTTGCCGGTGTCGAGGTGCTGGCAATGCATGCATCGAGCGATGGCACGCCGACAGAGCCCCAGGGTGCCACCGGTGAAGTCATGCTGCTCGATTGGCTGCCCGAGTCGGCCTGTGTATTCCTGGTCGAGCCGGAAGAAATCGAGCAGGTAGCTAGGGACGTGTTGACGCGTGTGCCGGACCCGCGCGGCTACTTTACCCCCGAGGCTTTTCGATCGCAGCTGGCACGCCGCCGTACGGTTTATGTCAGTGCCGTACCTCTGGCTCATCGGCTACCCATCACCTGGCACATCCGAGCTACCAGTATCGAGCGTTTCAGCGGCGACGTACGCCGGGTCAAGCAGGAGCTCGAACAGACAGCCAGCCACGACTGCGTTTATATCGCCTGCCACAATGAAGGGGAAATCCGGCGCTTGACCGAGATAGTGTGCGACACTCCGCTGTGGCAGGCAGGGCAACTGCATTTGCTGACGGGCTATGTGCATGCCGGGTTTCGTCTGCCAGACGCAGGCTTGTTGGTCTTGAGCGATCACGAGCTCTTTCGGCGCGACCCGGCCTGGCATGCCGAGCGGGTCGTGGCACGCAAAGCCTACCGACGCTACGAAGCGCGCGCCATAGATAGCTTTTTGGACCTGAAAGAAAACGACCTGGTAGTGCACGTGGCCCACGGTATCGCCCGCTACCGGGGGCTGAAGCTGCTGGAAAGCAAAGGCCAGGCCGAAGAATATCTGTGTCTGGAATTCGCCGACAGCACGCTGCTGTACGTACCTGTGTCGCGCATAGACTTGGTTCAAAAGTACGTAGGCAGTTGGCAGCGTGCGCCGGCACTGTCGCGGCTGGGCAGCGGCACATGGGAAAAGAAAAAAGCACAGGTGCAGCAGGCCCTGCTGGATTGGGCGGCGGAGCTGCTGGAGCTGCAAGCCATCCGCGAAGCGCAGCCAGGCATCGCGTTCCCGCCCGACAGCGATTGGCAGCGGGAATTCGAAGCCGCTTTTCCCTACGACGAGACGCCGGACCAACTGGCCGCTTGGGCAGCCATCAAGGCCGACATGGAAAAGCCGCGTCCGATGGATCGGCTGCTGTGCGGCGACGTCGGTTTCGGCAAGACCGAGCTGGCCATGCGCGCCGCGTTCAAAGCGATGGCAGCCGGCAAGCAAGTGGCCGTGCTGGTACCCACGACCGTCCTGGCCGAGCAGCATTACCGCACCTTCACCGGGCGATTGGCCGAGTATCCTTTTCTGGTTGCCTGCCTGAGCCGCTTCCGTAGTCCCGGGGAACAACGGGAGATCGTGCGTCGTCTCGCCGCAGGACAGATAGATTGCATCATCGGCACCCATAGACTGCTGAGCGACGATGTGCGGTTCGCCGATTTGGGACTGGTCATCATTGACGAAGAGCAGCGGTTCGGCGTCGAGCACAAAGAGAAGCTCAAAAAATTGCGGCATACGGTGGATGTCTTGACGATGACGGCGACGCCGATACCGCGCACCTTGCACATGGCCCTCGTGGGCTTGCGCGACATCAGCAATCTGGAGACGCCGCCGCGCGATCGGCTGGCCATCGAGACGCGCATCGTCCGTCGCGATCCCCGTCTGATCCGCGAGGGAATCGTGCGCGAACTGTTGCGCGACGGGCAGGTCTATTTCGTCCACAATCGGGTGCACACCATCCACACGGTGGCCCGTGACCTACGCACGTGGGTGCCGGAGGCGCGCGTGCTCGTGGCCCACGGTCAGATGCCGGAAGACGATCTGGAGCGCGCCATGCTCGACTTCTTCGACGGCCGTGCCGATGTTTTGGTCGCCACCACGATCATCGAAAACGGGCTAGATTTGCCGCGCGTCAACACCATTTTCATTGACCAGGCCGATCAGTTCGGGCTGGCCGATCTGCACCAATTGCGCGGGCGCGTAGGCCGGTCGCGACTGCGTGCCTATTGTTATTTGCTGCTCGATACCGATCGGCCCACGACTCCCCAGGGCCTCCAGCGCATCAAAGCTATCGAGGAGTACAGCCATTTGGGGGCCGGTTTTCACATCGCCATGCGCGATCTGGAAATCCGCGGTGCCGGCAACATCCTGGGTACCGAGCAAAGCGGGCACATCGCCGCCGTCGGCTACGAACTCTATTGCCAGCTGTTGGAAAGCGCCGTGCGGCGACTGAAAAACCTGCCGTCGCCGCCGCGGCTGGATGTGGCCATCCACCTCCCCTGGCGTGCCTGGATCCCTCACGAATACATCCCCGACAGTCGGCAGAAGATGGAAATATACCGGCGACTCAATCGGCTCGTGGACCTCGACGAGCTGGCCGACCTGACGGCCGAATTGACCGATCGTTTCGGTGCGCCTCCGGCATCCGTGACGTGGCTGTTGCGGCTCCACGAACTGCGCTTGCTCGCCCAGGCCTGGAGTCTGGAAACTATCTACCTCGAGCACCGCTATCTGGTCCTGAGATACCGCAATCGCAAACTGGCCAAGGAATTGGCCCAACGCTCCGCAGGACGACTCAAACTCGTGGACCAGACGACCCTCAGCGCCCGACTGACCACCGAAGATCGCACTCCCGATCGGCTCTACGGACTGGTCAAATCGCTGTTGCAATCTCCGCACCCACAGGTATAAGCGCCCAGGCGGACGCGATATCGGCTCCCTTCGCGTCAGGAGCGTCCTCTGCCAGGGAGGAAAGGCATGGCCTGTAGGTTCTCTGTTTTGTCGCAGAACACAGGGGGTTCGCTCCCCAGACGGAACCTGGACTGGCGACGATCCGGGACCGGACGGCGGGTGCGATCGCTGTATTGGGCCTTGAGCAGCACCGCGATCGCTTGGTGCCTTTCGGGCTGTGCGCAGCTCGACGGCAGCAGTGCCGTCGCTATCGGGCAGCGGATCGCGGCACGGTCGAACGAGCCGGAGCGATCGGAGCCGGCACGCAAGCCGGATGTCCGCTCCGCCGCCACCAAAGACTTCGGCTTGCCCGAGCCGAGCGGACCGATCGTGGCCAGCGTCCTGGCACGCGTCAACGGGCAGCCCATTTTGGCAGAAGAAGTCCTCAATGCCGCTTCTGCGCGTCTTTGGGAAGCGCAGTCGCAAACGCCTGCTGCTCGATGGAACGAGGTCCGAGCCAGGATCTTGCGCGAAGAACTCGAAGAAATCATCAACCGGGAGTTGATTTTGCAGGACGCCGAGGCACGCATCCCGCCCAAAAACATGGAAAAAGTGCGTCAGATCGCTCACAAAGAGTTCGAATCCATGCTGCGCAAGCGCAAGAGTCAGCTCAAGCTCCACTCGGACGACGAGCTGCGCGCTTATATCGAAAGCCAGGGGCTGTCCCTGGACGAAATGCGGCGTCAATACGAGCGCACCTTCATCGCCGGCGAATACGCCCGCGCGCGCATCCGTCCGCGCCTCGAAGCCATCGCCCGACAGGATCTCTACGACTATTACCTCAAGAACCCCAAGGAATTCGAACAGCCGGAACAAATCCGCTGGCAGCATATTTTCATAGACGTGGACCGCTTTGCCGATCGTGAGCAGGCGCGTGCCCACGCGCAGCAAGTTCTCCAGGAAGCCTCGGGCGTAACGCGCGACGAAGAATTCGCTCTTTTGGCACAGAAGTACAGCCACGGCCCCAGTCAATACCGCCAAGGTCAAGGCGAAGGAACGCAGCGCGGGGAAATACGCCCGCCCGAAGTGGAACCGATCTTGGAGACTTTGCAACCCGGGCAGGTAGGGCCGCTGGTCGAGACGCCGCGCGGCTTTCATATCGTCCGTTTGGTGGCGTACCAACCCGCCGGTAAAGTGCCTTTCGAGCTCGCTTCGCCGCAGATACGCCGCAAGCTCCAGGCGGACCTGTGGCAGAAAGAATACAAAGAGTTCGTCAAGGAGTTGCGAGCCCGGGCCTATATCGAAATGACCCAGCTGCGCTGAAGCGCGCCGACGAAAAAAGCCGCGGACGCCCGCTACTGCGAGCGCCCTGGCATCGGGCATCTTTTTAGGACAGCGCCTGTCCGGTTGCAAGCCGGCTGCGACAGGCAGCCGACACTCACTGTTCGTCCAGAACCGAGCGGCCAATGCCCTGGGCGCGCCTATGCTCTCGGTCCATGTGGTAGAGCCGAAGGGACAGGACCAGACTCCAGGCATTGAGCGCCGTGGGCACGAGGAAGAGGCCGGCGTGCAACACCAGGTACAAGCCCCACCCTACCACCGGCATGATCAGGCCGCGGATGCCTTGGAAGACGCTGGAAATGCTTTCGTACAACGCTGCCCGCTCCGGGCGCAGGGAGAAGTACAAATTGCCTGCGGTGGTCGCTACTTCTGCAGCACCCAGGACTAGGCCGCGCAAAATGGCCCCGGCATAGGCCAGCGACAGCCAGCCGAACATAAAGCTGCCAAAAAGCGCTAGATAGGCTAACACTCCCAGCCAGGCAAAGGCGACACGCCCGGCTACCGGCGAGGTTTTGTCTATCAGCCACCCCCAAGCCGGCGACGTCACCGCTCCCAACAAAATGGGCATCACTTGTACCAGGAGCGTCATCTCGACTTGGGACACCGCGAAATGCTCGCGCAACAGATACAGCCAAATGGGACGGCTCATCAGGAATCCGGCACCGGTCAGGAAAATGGTCGCCTGGAACAGCCGGAAATGGCTATCTTGTCGTAACACGAGGCGCATGCTGCGCCACGTGGCACGCTCGCTGAAGCGTCGGCGCCCCGCCGGGTCGTCCCCAGGGATGCGCAGCCGACTGTAAAACCAGATCCCAACCAGGGCCAGCGCCGCTGCGCCTGGAAACAACACGGCACGGAACGACACCTGCCAGTCCAGCAATGCCGCGCAGCCGAGCATCACCGGCATGGCCACGCCGTTCTGCACCAAACGCAGCCAGCCGATGATACGTCCACGGTGGCTGTCGGGATAGGTGTACCGATAAAGACTGGGGACAGCCAAGGCATTGGCACTGGCGGCCACGTAATACAGCACGACCAGTGCCGCACAGGTCCAGGCATCGTCGGCCCAACCCAACAGGGCCAGGGGGGCCAACCGCAGTGTCCCGGAACAGAGCGCCAGCGTTTGCAGACGGACCCGGCGCGCAGCTTCGGCCCACAGCGGCTGCAACAGCGAAGTGCTGGGCAGCGCCGCCGTCATCACCATGGCGACCTCCGGTCCTCCGCCGAGCGCAGCCACCACCATGACTTGGGCCAGCAAGATCAAGCCGCTCACCAGCCCCGCGGTCACCGCATAGACCGACTCGTGTGCCAGGTTGTACCGCACTGACGCGGGTAGCACTCCCAGCCCCGGCCAGGAGCGTCCCGCTACGTCCCCGGCGCGCACTGCGTCGCCGAGTGGCACAGCGGAGGTAGGTAGGTCTTTTTGCATTCCTGGACGCATTGTCATGCGTACCTCGAGTCGTAGATGCCTCCCTGAGCGATCCGACTGGCACGGCACCTAACTAATAGTATTACCTCTGTGGTCGGCACATACTGGTAGCCGACGGATGACTGGACAGCCGCACCGGCGCGCACCTAGATTGACTACGACCCCGAAGAGGCGCGACCGATCCGGTGGCCTGGCCGGTCCTGGTCGCACTCGAACCGAGGCGAATCTGCCATGTTGGCCAAGCGCATCATCCCTTGCCTGGACGTAGATCGCGGTCGTGTAGTCAAAGGGGTCCATTTCCAGAATCTGCGCGACGCCGGCGACCCCGTGGAGATCGCGCGTCGCTACGAAGCGGACGGTGCCGACGAATTGGTTTTCCTCGATATCACCGCCAGCCACGAAGGGCGGCAGATCATGCTCGAGGTGGTGCGCCGCGTCTCCGAAGAGCTTTTCATGCCTTTCACGGTCGGCGGAGGCGTCCGCACGCTCGAAGACGCCGTGGGCCTCATCCAGGCAGGCGCAGAAAAGGTCAGCCTCAATTCGGCAGCAGTGAAAACCCCCGAGCTGATCACGGCGATCGCCCGACGGTTCGGCTCGCAGGCCGTCGTCGTCAACATAGATCCGCGTCGTGTGCGCAAAAACGGTCGAGAGATATGGGAGGTGCATATCCACGGCGGACGCCTGCCCACCGGGTGGGAAGCAGTGCCGTGGGCGCGTCGTGTGGAAGAGCTGGGTGCCGGGGAAATCGTCCTGACCTCGATGGATACCGACGGCGTCCAGAGCGGTTACGATTTGGAGATCACGCGCGCCGTGGCCGAAGCGGTACGCATTCCGGTCGTTGCCAGCGGGGGGGCAGGCCACCCGGAGCACATCTATCAGGCTCTGACCCTGGGCCGAGCCGATGCCGCTCTCGCCGCCAGTATCTTCCATTTCGGCACCTACTCCATCCAGGAGGTCAAACGCTACCTGGCTGCTCGGGGCGTCCCAATGCGTTCGTGATTTTCCCCTTGCTTTTTGCGCCTGCATAGTCGAAATTGGATTGAAGACAGTTCGGTCCGCAGTGCTTGGACCGGCGCATACAATAAGGTGACGGTTTTCGAGGCTGTCGGGGGACGTGCGCCCAACGGGAGCTGGGCCTGGATCGCCGACCGAGGCCGCACGCATGGGTCTCGGGGCTCGTCTTGGAGGGTAGTTCCGATGGCAACGGTAGAAGTTCCGGTGCCGGCAGAAGCGCGCAAAGAACCGGAAGTCAACAAGCTTTTTCGTATGGTCATGAAGTACGAGGCTTCCGATTTGCATCTCAAAGTCGGGCAGCCTCCGATGATGCGGCTCAAAGGCGTGATCCGGCGCATGGATATGCGCCCCTTGACCCAGGAGGATATGGAGCGCTTACTCTTCCCGGTCATGAAAGACCACCACAAGAAAATCCTCCAGGAAACCGGGGGCGTGGACTTCGCCTATATCGTCGGCGACGAAGAATGCCGCTTCCGTGTCAACCTTTTTTACCAGCGCGGCAAGCTCAGTCTCGTCGCCCGACGCGTCAATACCGTCGTCCCTTCCTTCGAAAAGTTGGGCTTGCTCATTCCCGAGCAGGAAAAAATCCGCAAACCCGGCGAATTGCCCACCATCGAAAAGTTGTGCCACTTTTATCAGGGGATGATCATTCTGGCCGGGGTCACCGGCAGCGGCAAAAGCACCACGATCGCCGCCATGCTGGATTACATCAACGAGCGCGAACAGGTGCACATCCTCACCATCGAGGATCCCATCGAGTATCTGTTCACCGACAAAAAGGCAGTGGTCAACCAGCGCGAGGTGGGCCTGGACGTCAAAGACTGGCACACGGCGCTCAAGCACGCGGTGCGCGAAGATCCGGACGTCATCCTGGTCGGCGAAATGCGCGACCGCGAGACGTTCGAGGCGGGTATCCACGCGGCCGAAACCGGGCACTTGGTCTTCGGCACCATCCACGCTTCCAGTGGTCCTAGCACGCTGGGACGTATTCTCGACCTGTTCCCTGCCGACATGCACCCTGCCATCCGCCAGGCACTGGCTTTCAACCTCAAAGCGGTCATCTGCCAAAAACTATTGCCCAGCATCAAGCCGGGCAAACAGCGCGTCCCGGCATTGGAAATCATGATCGTCAACCCGATCATCCGCGAGTTGATCATCCGCGGCGAGGACAAAAAGATCGCCGATGCCATCCGCATCGGCTACCAGGAAGGGATGATAGACTTCAACGAGCACCTGCGGCAGCTGGTGGAATACGGCGAAATAGATCGAGCGACGGCTCTGGAAGCATCCCCCAATCCGGAGCAGCTGAAAATGGCGCTCAAAGGGATCCGTGTCAGTCAACCTGGCATTTTGTGAGCCTGCGGGCTAGCCGCCGGATCTGACGCCGCCGCTCGCGCTGCTGAGGCCTGGCTTTCTGGCCGGTCGGATTCGACCCGCGATGAGCCAAGGAGATGCACCCAATGTCGTAGCCCGGCTGGCCACGTTGGCTGCGCCCGCAACGGCCGAGGCACAACGGGGCAGTGGTTTCTATCTCAATCTGGCCAGTTTCCTGCCGGTGTTGCTTCTGTGGTGGATCTGGATCGGCCTTTGCTCGTGGATCGAACGCGACGCCCGACGCTTGCACTTGCCTGCCACTTCGTGGCAGCCGCTGCTATGGGCCGGAGGGGTCCTGGGCTGGCTGGCCTTGTGGCTGGTCCCTTTTTACTGGCTGGGCCTAGCTTTGCAGGCTGCCTTTTTCTTCGTGCCTCCTGCATGTTATCTGTGGCTGCGCAATACCCGCTTGCCGGCGGCCCGACGCTTGTTGACGGCTGCCCATGTCGAGCGCGTGCTCGCGCGTTGGTTCGGTAGCACCGCATCGGCCAAGGAGGAAGCCGAGGGCCCTCTGCTCGAGCTGCAGGCTACAGGCCGCGGCGAAGAAGCGCACGCGCGCTTGGCACAGGCCGCGCGGCAGCCGGCCTACGAGGCTTTGTGCGATGTGCTCACCCAAGCTGTCCAGCAGCGTGCCAGTCGTCTCGTCCTGGAGCCGGTGCGCGACGCGTTCGTGGTCCAGTTCCGCATAGACGGCGTGGAGCACAAGGTGCGCTCGTTGTCGCCGGCCAGCGGGCAGAGCTTTGTGCGCACGCTCAAACTCCTGGCAGGCCTCGATCTGCGCGAACATCGGCGCGTCCAGCAGGGGTCTTTCTACGGCCAATATGACGGCCGCAAGTTGGAATTCCGGATCACCACTGCCGGCACTCTGACCGGCGAAAGGGTAGAACTTGTCGTCGGCGACCGTTCCCAGCGTCCGCTCGGCCTCGGCCAGCTGGGACTACCCGATCCGCTGCTGGTCGAGCTACAAAAAGTCGCCCAAGCCGAGCGCGGTCTGTTTTTGGTGTGCGGTCCTGCCGACAGCGGGCGCAGCACCACCGGCCACGCGCTCCTGTCGGAGATAGATCGTTTCCAGCGCAATGTCGTAGCTATCGAGGCGTCTTTGCGCACGCCTGTGCCCAATGTCAAACTGGTTCGGGTTGCCCCGGGCTCGGGACAGACCATCGTCGGCGAGTTGAGTCAGCTTATGCGCCAGGACAAGCCGGACGTCCTCTACGTCGAAAGCGTGCCCGACCGGGAAACCGCCCAGCAGCTGGTTTCTTTGGCCTGCAAGGATACGCTGGTATTGGCTTGCAGCGAGGCCGAGGGCAGTCTGGCGGCCTTGTTTCATTTGGTGGACTTGGGGCTTTCCGGTCCGCACCTGGCACAGGCATTGCTCGGCATCCTGAGTCAGCGGTTGCTGCGCATCCTGTGCCCACGTTGTCGGGTACGTTATCGTCCGAGCAAAGAGACGTTGCGGCGTGCCAATCTGTCGCCGGAGCGCGTGCAATACTTGTACCGTCCTCCCGAGCCGCACGAGCGGCCGCGCGACCAGTACGGGCGTCCCGTCCGGTGTGCCCATTGTTTCGGCTTGGGCTATGTGGGACGCACCGCCGTTTTCGAGTACCTGCGTATGACCGAGGGACTGCGGCAAGCGCTGAAAAAGTCTTCCGCGCGCACCGTAGTGCGGCAGGAAGCCTTGCGCGCCGGCCTGCGGACCCTCGAAGACGAAGCCTTGGCACAGGCGGTTGCTGGCACGACCTCGATCGCCGAGATCCTGCGCGTGCTCCCCGGGCACTCAAAGGAGTTGACACGATGACCGTGGCCCCGTGGCTGCTGTTGGAAACGCTGCTTTTGTGCGCCGGGCTGGGTGTTTGGTGTGCCTGGCAAGGGGCTTTTCGCGCTCTCCTAGTCTGTGTCCACTTGGTGTTGGCTGGTCTGATCGCTTTCAATTTTGCCGAGCCGATCGCCGCCGGACTGGCCTCGTTGGGGGGGGCGATATGGAATACCTGGCC
>Ga0209989_100017_pt1 | contig 31934 bp, 27 predicted proteins | sample Antgeofumaro1A2B_FD_188083 | JGI IMG/M metagenome (GOLD analysis project Ga0209989, IMG submission 188083) | Geothermal fumarole subsurface microbial communities from Mt. Erebus, Antarctica - 1A2B (SPAdes) (version 2) | ecosystem: Environmental > Terrestrial > Volcanic > Fumaroles | place: Mt....
CAGCTTGAGATTGAAACGACCGAAGCATGGCACGAGCTGAGTCTGGAAAGCCTCGACCTGGCCGAAGAGCAGACGCCATGAAGGAGCAGTCCCCTCCTGTGCCAGACTGCGCAGGTCCGTGCCAGCCTGGACCAAGTGCCTGCACAGGCATGCCGGACGCGCGTATCGCTTACCGCCTGCATATCCGCGGGCAGGTGCAGGGCGTTGGCTTCCGGCCCTATGTGTACCGACTGGCGAGCAGCTATCGTTTGGGCGGATATGTGTGCAATACACCCCAGGGAGTGCAGATCGAAGTCGAAGGGCCAGCGAGTGCCGTCGCCGCATTTCGGCAGGCTCTGGGGCGGGAGTTGCCCCCCGCGGCTCGGATCGCGGCAATAGAAGCAGAGCCGATCGCGGCGGTCGGGCGCCAGACTTTTCTCATCCATCCGAGTACAGGCGTCGGCTCGCTCGTCACGCGCGTGCCCCACGATACAGCGCTTTGTCAGGGTTGTCGGCAGGAGATCACCGACCCGAGCGATCGGCGCCATCGGTATCCCTTTACGACCTGCACCCACTGCGGCCCGCGCTACAGCATCGTGGAACAGATGCCGTACGACCGCGGCAACACGACCATGGGCCGCTTCAGCATGTGTCCGGCCTGTGCGCGCGAATTCCACGACCCTGCCGACCGGCGCTTTCACGCACAGACCAACGCTTGCGACGCCTGTGGACCGCGCTTGGCTCTGTGGGACAAAAACGGACGGATTTTGGCCAGCGGCGAGGAAGCGCTGTCGGCTGCCGTCACCCTGCTGCGCCGCGGCCGCATTCTGGCTGTCAAAGGCTTGGGAGGCTTCCAGCTTTTGGTACGAGCGGACGACTTCGGCGCGGTCTCGGAGCTGCGCCGCCGCAAAAAGCGCCCCAGCAAACCACTGGCGGTCATGGTGCCCGATCGCACCTGGGCCGAGCACTTGGCTTATCTGTCCGCCTGTGAACGACGCACCCTGGAGTCGCCGGAGAATCCCATCGTCCTGGTGCAGCGACGTCCCGGTGTGGAAGCATACGTATGCAACACAGTGGCCCCGCGGCTCGATACCCTCGGGCTCTTCTTGCCGACGACGCCCCTACATGCCTTGCTCCTGCACTCACTGGCCTGTCCTATCGTCGCCACGAGCGGTAATCGAAGCGAAGAACCGCTGGCTCGCGACGAAAACGAAGCGCTGATCAGACTGGGTCAGATCGCTGACGCGTTTCTCGTCCATGACCGTCCCATCGTGCGCCGACTGGACGACTCGATCGTGCGCGTCATGGCGGGACAGCCGGTGGTTTTGCGTCTGGCCCGGGGATACGCCCCTCTGCCCTTGTACTCGCTGGAAGTAGAAGGAACAGAGGGGATACTCGCCTGTGGAGGACATCAAAAAGCCGCCGTGGCTTTGACTTCGGCGTCCCAAGCCGTCTTGCTCCAGCATATCGGGGATCTCGACCACCCCGATACACGCCTCGTTTACCGAGAGACGATCCGCGATGCCCTCGCGCTATTCGGCGGGACGGTCCAGAGGACGGTATGCGATCTGCACCCCGATTACTACAGCACGCGCTGGGCCAAAGAGCAGTCTTGCCCAGTGTGGACGGTACAACATCACCAGGCCCACGCTCTGGCTTGCCTGGCCGAACACGGTGCACTCGAGCGCCCGGCACTGGCTTTTACCTGGGACGGCACAGGACTGGGCACGGACGGGCACCTGTGGGGCGGAGAATGTCTGCGGGTGCACGGCCGGCACATGCAACGGATCGCGTCCCTGCGCCCCTTGCCTTTGCCCGGAGGCGAAGCGGCCATCCGACGACCGCCGCGCATTGCCTGGGCAGCCCTGGTCAGTCTCGGGGACCATATAGCCGACGCCGACAACGTGCGCTGGCAGCGCCGTCTCGGCCTCGATCCGAGCGAAGCCGCCGTGCTGACCAACATGATCCGGGCCGGATTGCAGACGGTCTGGACGACCAGCGTGGGCAGGCTCTTCGATGCCGTGGCCGCGCTCCTGGTGCCAGTACGAGAAGTCAGTTACGAAGGCGAAGCCGCCTTGTGGCTGGAAGCGCTGGCCGCTGACGATACGGATGAGCGCTATGAAATGCCCTTGGTTGCCGTGGACAAGGATGGACAAGTCGAAGACGGGCCGCTCTGGCAAGCCGACTGGCGGCCTGCGCTCCGTGCACTGCTTGCCGACCTCGACCGCGGAGAGGATGTGGCCCGACTGGCTGCCCGTTTTCATAATACCCTCGTAGCCTGGGCCGTAAGCATAGCACAGCGCTGCCCGGTCGGTCTGGTGGTGTTGTCCGGAGGCTGTTTCCAAAATCGGCGGCTGACGGAGAAGGTGGTGGCTGCCCTGCGCGCGCTGGACCGAGAGGTGTTGTGGCACGAGCGGGTGCCTCCCAACGACGGAGGACTGGCTGCCGGACAATTAGCCTATGCACTAGTGCGGCACAGAAAAGCGACGTGACCATGTGTCTCGGCATCCCCGGCCAACTCCTGGAGCGTATCGAAGAAGAAGTGGGCTTGCCCAGCGGGTGGGTGGACTTTGCGGGGGTCCGCCGCCGGGTCTGCTTAGCTTGTGTTCCCGAAGCGCAGCCCGGCGATTATGTCATAGTGCATGCCGGCATCGCTATCAGCCGCATTGACCCGGTCGAGGCCGAGCGGGTCATGGCCTACTTGCACCGGACCGGCGCGCTGGCCGAAGAGCTGCCGGCAGATCGGCCCGAGCCGCCGGCCAAAACGTCCCCTGAACCACTGCGAGAGACCTAGCTATGCGTTATCTGGACGAGTACCGAGACCCCCGGCTGGCTGCCCGACTGCTGGACGAACTGCGCCGCACTGTATCGCGCCCCTGGACGATCATGGAGGTGTGTGGCGGACAGACCCACACGTTGTTGCGCAGTGGCCTGGAGCAACTTGTGCCTCGCGGTCTGAGCATGGTCCACGGTCCTGGCTGTCCGGTGTGCGTCACGCCCCAGGAAACGATAGATCGAGCTTTACTCATCGCCGCGCAGCCGGGCGTCATCTTCTGCTCGTTCGGCGACATGTTGCGCGTTCCGGGTAGCGAGGGGAATTTGCTCGAGGCGCGTGCTCGCGGCGCCGACGTGCGCATCGTCTATTCCCCGTTGGATGCGGTCCAGATAGCCCGGCAGCATCGCGACCGGCAAGTGGTTTTCTTTGCGGTGGGCTTCGAGACGACCGCCCCCGCGACAGCGTTGGCTGCTCGGCAAGCACGTCTGTGGCAGGTGACCAATTTTTCCCTTCTGGTCGCTCATGTGCTCGTTCCCCCGGCGATGGAAGCGATCCTGCAAGCACCGGACAACCAGGTGCAGGCTTTTTTGGCACCGGGACACGTCTGCACCATTACCGGGTTCGAGGCGTATTGCGACTTGGCAGCCCGTTATCGTGTCCCTATCGTGGTGACGGGCTTCGAACCGGTAGACCTACTGGAAGGCATTCTTTGGGCTGTGCGGCAGTTAGAGGCAGGCAGGTACCGAGTCGAGAATCAGTATGCGCGCTCGGTCCGACGGCAGGGAAATCGCGAGGCACAACAGGTCGTCGCCGAGGTATATGAGGTATGCGACCGCACCTGGCGCGGCTTGGGCATGCTGGCCCAGAGCGGCCTGAAACTGCGGGACGCTTATGCTGACCTGGACGCCGAGCGCCGCTTCGCGTTGCCCCCTAGCCGTAGCAAGGAAAACGCAGAATGCCGCTCGGGCGATGTGCTGCGCGGACGCATACGCCCCCCCGATTGCCCGGCGTTCGGGACGCGCTGCACACCCGAGCACCCTCTGGGCGCTCCCATGGTCTCCAGCGAGGGCGCCTGTGCGGCATACTGGCACTATGCCCGTCGTCAGGCAGTAGGGAGTCGTTCATGAGCCAGTTCAGTCCCCCCGCTTGCCCGGTGCCTCACGAAGGTGCCGACCGTATCCTGCTGGCACACGGAGAAGGCGGCCGGCTGATGCGTCGGCTGATACGCGACGTGTTTTTGCCGGCGCTGGACCATCCCCAGTTGCGAGCGCGCGCTGACGGAGCTTGTTTGCCTCCTGTGGAAGGCACGCCGGTGGTCAGCACCGACAGTTTCGTCGTCAGTCCGCTGTTTTTCCCCGGCGGCAGTATCGGCTCCCTGGCAGTGTACGGGACGGTCAACGATCTGGCGGTGTGCGGGGCCGAGCCGCTGTATATCAGCGTCGCCTGGATCGTGGAAGAAGGATTGCCTGTCGCCGTGCTGAGCCGCATCGTTGAGGACCTGGCCCGTGCGGCACGGACTTGCGCCGTTTCCGTAGTGACCGCCGATACGAAAGTCGTGCCGAACGGGGCAGCAGATCAGGTCTTCCTGACGACCACCGGCATCGGCCGATTGCGTCCGGGCATTCAGTGGGACGTACAGCGCGTGTGCGTCGGCGACCGTATCGTGGTCAGCGGGCCGATCGGGGACCACGGCATCGCCGTACTGGCAGCGCGCGGCACACTCGGCTTGGAACTCGATCTGGCCAGCGATTCCGCTCCGCTCCACGAATTGATCGGCGCGACGCTAGCCCACAGCCCTGGGGTGCATTTTGTGCGCGACCCCACTCGTGGGGGAGTGGCCGCAGTCCTGCACGAAGTTACCGAGGCTGCCCAGGTGACTCTGGAAATCGAGGAGGCAGCGGTGCCGGTGCGCGATCCGGTACGCAGCGCCTGCGAAATCCTCGGACTGGACCCGTTGTACGTAGCCTGCGAAGGTCGGCTGGTGGCTTTTGTCTCGCCGGAGTCCGCGTCCAGCATAGTGCGTTTGCTGCAGTCCCATCCACTGGGCCTGAGGGCTGCCTCGATCGGTCAGGTAACTGGTCGGGGTCTGGCCGAAGTGCACGTGCGCAGCCCGCTAGGCGCCTTGCGCGTTCTCGACGAACCTGCCGGAGCGCCGCTACCTCGTATCTGTTGACTCCAACCGGCAGCGCTCGGCCACAGGCCGTCTCGGTCCCGTCCCTTGGTCCGAGGCAACCGGTCGCCGCTGACAATTGTTTCTACCGGAGCGAGATGCATACAATGCTTGTGGCCCGTGGGTCCGAGCGTTCGTGCACTGACAGAGACAACGGCATCGTAGCTGCGGCGAACGCGCCCACCGAGGCCGGTACTGCCAGGAGGAACGTACATGTTAATCTGCCGGACCGTCGCAAGACACGCTATCGTACGCATAGGTGTGACAACGGCCCTCGTCGTGGGCATATGCGCCGTCGCGTCCGCTACCGAAGTCGAGCTGGATGGGCTCAAGTCGCGGGCCCCTGCCACCTGGCAAAAGAAAGAGTCCACGAGCCGCTTTCGCGTCGTGGAGTTCGTCGTGCCCCGTGCCCAAGACGACAAGGCCGATGCCGAATTGGTCATTTTCTATTTCGGCGCTGGCCAGGGCGGCTCCGCGCAAGAAAACGTGCGGCGTTGGAAAAGCATGTTCGAGCCCCCTGCCGGCAAGAACATCGAGAATGTTTCCAAGGTGGACAAATTCCAAGTCGGCACTGTGCCGGTAACCTATCTGGAAGTGTTCGGTACCTACCTGCAGCGGGCACGGCCTTTTGACCCCAATTCCCCGGTGGACCGCCGCGAGAATTACCGCATGTTGGCAGTCGTTTTCGAAAGCAAAAACGGCCCGTATTTTATCCGCTTGGTCGGACCGGATAAGACAGTACGGGAGCACAAAAAGGGATTCGACGAGTGGCTGCAGAATTTCAAGTAGCCTCTCCTTTACCCCTGGAGCTGTTCGATTACGACCTGCCGGCGGAGCTAATCGCCCAGGAGCCTTGCGAACCACGGGATCAGGCGCGTCTTTTTCTCCTGGATCGGTCGCAGCGTCGTTTCGACCACCGGCGCGTGTGCGATCTGCCCGACATCCTGCGCCCCGGCGACTTGGTGGTGCTCAACGATACCCGCGTCCTACCCGCCCGGCTGTACGGGCACAGGCAGACGACCGGGGGGCGCTGGACCGGGCTGTTCCAGCGCAGCCGCTCCGATGGACTATGGCTGCTTCTGAGCCAATGCCGGGGCCGCTTGCGTCAGGGAGAAATCGTGGTCGTGTCCGGTCCCCATGCCGATCTTCCTCCTTTGCAGCTTGTCTACGTCGGACCCGAGCCGGGCGCCGGCCACTGGTACCGTGTGCTCGCCGACGCCGATTATATGACTTTGCTGCACCAGTACGGGCATGTGCCGCTGCCACCTTATATCCGCAAGGGCAAGGATCGGCCCGAGGACAGAGAGCGCTATCAGACAGTTTTCGCCAGGCGGCCCGGATCGGTGGCGGCGCCCACCGCTGGCCTGCATTTTACGCCTGGGCTGCTGCAGCAGTTGCACCAGCGAGGTATCGGCGTGGCTTATGTTACGCTCCACGTCGGCATCGGCACGTTCCAGCCTATCCGCGTGTCCGACGTGACTCGGCACCACATGCATGCCGAGTGGTGCGACTTGCCGGAGCCGACTGTGGAGCGCATCGTTCGGACGCGGCAAGCCGGCGGCCGCGTCGTGGCCGTGGGCACCACGACCGTACGCGTCTTGGAAACCGCCGGTAGCTCCGGCACTTTGCAGCCGTGGCGCGGAGAGACACGCCTCTATATATGCCCGCCCTTTACGTTCCGCGTCGTGGACGCTTTGTTCACCAATTTCCACCTACCCAAAAGCAGTTTGCTGGTTTTGGTGAGCGCTTTCGCCGGATTGGATGTGCTCAAACAAGCCTATGCGGAGGCCATTGCCCGACGCTACCGATTTTATAGTTACGGCGACGCCATGCTCATCCAATGAGAGAAAACGCCCGCCGGTTTGCCACCCGCGCCGATGCATTGACGCCATGAGCAGTCCTGGCAGCCGGAGGCATTGGGCAGGCACGAGCTTTTTCATTTGCGGACGGCTGCCAGCGAAGCGGAGGCGATGATTTCCTGCAGCGCTTCCACGAGCCGGTCCACATCTTCTACCGTGTTGAAAGGTCCGGTACTGACACGCACAGTGCCCTCCGGAAAGGTGCCCAAGGTGCGATGGATATACGGGGCACAGTGCAATCCCGGGCGGACGGCGATATCGAACGCCTGATCCAGGATGGCACCCATTTCTGGAGCGGATACCGTGAGCGCACGAAAAGACAACGTCCCCACGGTGCGTTCGGGATCGTCGCTGCCGAAGACCTGGAACTGGCCCAAGTCCAACAGCCGCCGACGCAGTCGTTCCACCAGCGCCACTTCGTGCCGGCGCAGATTGTCCACACCACGAGCCACGACGTACTCGATGCCGGCACCGAGACCGACGATACCCAAGACGTTCGGCGTACCCCCTTCCAAATAATAGGGGAACTCTCGAGGCTGCGTCTCGCTGGCGGAGTCTCCCCCGGTACCTCCTTCGCGCCAGGGACGCAGGTGCACCCGCGATCCCACATACAGCGCACCTGTACCCGTGGGGCCCAACAACGACTTGTGCCCAGGAAATGCCAGCAAATCTATGTTCATAGAGCGGATGGAGATATCCACCACCCCGGCTGTTTGCGCCGCATCCACCAGAAAAATCACATCGTGCTCGCGCACGAGACGGCCGACCTCGGCGATCGGCTGGATCGTGCCCAACACGTTGCTCGCATGGGTCAGGACCACCAGCCGCGTGGTCGGTCGGAGGGCCCTGCGGATATCGCCCGGATCCACAAAACCGCTGCCGTCGGCGACAACGCGCGTCACTTCGATCTGACCGGCCAGCTGCAGAGCCCGCAAGGGCCGACTGACGCTGTTGTGTTCGAGATTGCTGGTTACCACATGATCGCCTGGCTGCAGAAGCCCTTTCAGCGCCATGTTGAGCGCGTCGGTGCAGTTGAGGGTGAACACGAATCGCTCGGGGGCTTCCCCATCGAACAAACGATTCAACGCATGACGCACGCGATCCAGTTCACGTTCGGCTGCCAAAGCCATTTTGTGCCCGGCTCGGCCCGGATTGGCTAAGCACGTCCGCGCAAAATTATCCAGCGCCCGGTACACTGCCTCCGGCTTGGGAAAGCTTGTAGCGGCGTTGTCCAGATAAATCGTCATCGCCTGTCGTGACCTCGCTCCCACTGCGCTACCATCTCGAGCACTATCTTGGCTGCCACGGTCAGTGCCCTTCACAAGCACAGGTGGCAGCGTAGCCTGGATGGTATTGTAACCGGACGGTATCGCAAAAGACACCCACCGAGAGTCAGGATGAACCTTTGGCCTTGTGCCGGACAGGCGCCGACGTGGCAACAAAAAGGCGCTGCCTCGCAGGCAGCGCCCAGGTCGAATGCCCGTCGTTGGCAGCGGACAGCCGGATTATAGCGGCGGTTTGTCGGCTGCTTTGCCCTTTTCCGGCTTTTTTCTTCGTAGTTCTTCGAGCACTTTACGCTGGGTGTCGGTGAGGACCGCCTCGATAGCTTTGTCGCGGTCGGCGCGCAGTTTCTTGATCTGCGCCTGCAACTCTTCGATTTTTCGATCGAAGTCGTCCTGGATCTTGTAAATCTGCTGGCGCTGTTCTTCGGACAGCCCGAGCTTGCCGAAGTTGGGCGGCAAGCGCCCCTTGAGCTTTTCAGGCGGCTTTTTTTCCTGCGCGCTGCCAGCCGCGAGCAATGCCAATGCCACCCCGATCACTGCCACCCATCGCACCATTCGCATCGTTTTTCCTCCCATGGTGCTTACCCTGTGTCAACTCCCTTCCCTGGCCCCCGTTTCCTAGTTCTGTAAGCATCTTGGATGCGATGGCGCATGTCAAGAAAAAAATGCCTGGTCTATCGGACACGCCGTGCGTCTTTGTGACTGCCAACCACAAGGCAACGCCCTAGGGATACCTGCCCGGAAGCGAACGCACCTGGTGACCGATCTCGGCACAGGCATCTGCCTCGATGCCCCGTACAACGTCGGTCGCGGCAAGTGCCAACTTGCGCACGCAACGACTGGAAGCACTAGTCTCGCTCGGACTGTCTGCGCAGCACGAGCAGACGATCGGTACGCGTGGCCCTTACCGTGCCGGGCAAGACGAGGCAGCCGCGCTCCCGCGATGCCAGGTCGAAAAGGTTTTGCCAGTGTCTGGCACTCATGGCGCCTAAGGGCCAGTCTTGCTCGTCCCAAGCCAGTCGCAGGACTTCCCGTCCCAGCACCGCAGGCAACTCCCTGAGCAAGTCGGCACGCAGTGTCAAGCGATCGGCGGCACGGTACACGACCAGAGCCGACAGTCTGGCACGGGCCTCTGCTGCGATAAAACTTTGCCACTGGCGCGCCTGTTCGGCCAGACGGCACAGTAGGGACACCACCTGGGGACGGTATTCGCGCTCGAGCACAGGCAGTAGGCAGTGACGGATCCTGTTGCGCATCAAGGACAAGTCCAAGTTGCTCGTGTCCAGGCGTGGCTGGAGCGCATAGGTGCGGACGAAGTGGGCGATTTCCTGACGCCGCACCGACAAAAAGGGACGGCAGACGGCCACGCCCGACGGATGCTGCCAACGGGGAGCGATACCGCGCAGACCCCGCAAGCCAGTCCCGCGCAAAAGATGATGCAGAACGGTTTCTGCCTGGTCGTCTGCGGTATGAGCCGTAAGCACGCAGGTCGCCTGATGGGCGCGGGCTACGCGGGTCAGCCATTGATAGCGCAACCGCCGGGCGGTAGCCTCCAGGTTGGCAATGTCGCGACGCGTTTGCTCAGCCACGGCGATCCGCTCGGTTACGCACGGGATATCCCGACTGGCACAAAAAGCGCGCACGAACTCCTCGTCCGCGTCGCTCTCGGAGCCACGCAATCGGTGGTTGAGGTGTGCGGCCAGAAAAGTCATCCCAGGCGCCGGCCAACGCCACAAGGCATATAACATGGCCAGACTGTCCGGCCCACCGGACACGGCGACCAGCACGCGACCGCAAATACCGTGGGCGCGAAAAAAGTCGTGCAATGTCTGTGCCAGCCGCGGGAGATCCGTCGGCGGCTGCTCGTGAGTCGGTTCAACCATGACAGACCTGCTCCTGGAATTTCTGGGACATGCCAGTTTTCGCTTTTATCACTCAGCCAGCGGGTGGGTGTACGTAGACCCGTGGCTGACCGGCAATCCTGTATGCCCGCTCCGCCTACAGGATATCTATGAGGTGACGTGCGTCTGCGTCAGTCACGGCCACCGCGACCATTTGGGAGACGCCATTGCACTGTGCCAGAAAACCGGCGCGCTTTTGATCGCTTGTCCAGAAATCTGTGCTTTTGCCGCCCGCCATGGCATCGAGTACGAAAAACAATCTTACGGCCTGAACATCGGCGGTACGTGGCGACGCGATCCATTGGCCGTGACCATGGTCCAGGCTTTCCACACCAGCGAAATCCAGGGACCCGCCTATCGAGCCGACCGCACTTTGGATCCCGGTGGAGGAGCATGCGGTTTCATGTTGCGCTTCGATCGCTGGACGGTGTATTTTACCGGCGACACGGGCATCTTCGGGGACATGGCCCTGCTGACCCAGATCTACCATCCGCATCTGGTCATTCTGCCCATAGGGGGCAAGTACACCATGGGGCCTATAGAAGCGGCTTGGGCGTTGGGTTTGATGCGTCCGCCGCTGGCGATTCCATGCCACTACGATACGTTCGCCGACCAGCGCGTGGACCTGGCCGAGTTTCGGCGTCTGGTCGCCGAGCGTAGCCCACAAACAGAGGTGATCTGCCTTGCACCAGGTGCAAAGTATCGCCTTGCCGATGCTTAGCCGCGTCCCCCGACCTCAGGATCCGGTCCGTTCGGATACGAGATGCGACAGATCGCGCGTCCGCGCGTCCAGCTCTTGGAAATGGGCGTACAGTGCCGTCTCCGGCTGCGGCAGCACCCGCTCGAGCCGTACCGAAAAGGGACCGGCATCGTCCAGGTGACGCAGTTGTTGCAGGTAATCGAGAAACGCCTGACGCACGGCAGGCGGCCCGTGCAAAAAATAATGCACCCACAGCCAAGCTTCCCGATAGTCCGAGGCCGTCATCTCCTCCATGCGGCGCATGGCTTCCAGGCGCTTCAGATCGGGCCGCCAAGTGTTCTCGCCGACTTGCGCGCGCAAGCCCTGCAAATTGGCAAAGTGCATGCCCGCCGAGCGCGTCGGCGCTTCGAAATACTCCGCCAGACCTTCATCGAGCCACAGGGGAATACCCCGCAGCACACTGTGCAAATACGCATGCGTCAACTCGTGCCGCAAATCCTCCTGGATGCGGTCGCTCCAATGAGCGTACACCAGCAATTCCTCCATGCCAGGATCCGTGCCCCGAGCCATGAACAGGGCGCGCCGATAAGGCAATTCCCGATACGCCTGATGCATGTACTGTTCGTGCCGGCTACGATCGGCAAAAAGGTACACCTGCACCACCGGCAGACTCGCCGGCAATCTCAGCGTGGACGCTATCTGTTCGGGTAGTTCTTCCAACTCGCGCAAAAGAGGATGCCCCCGGTCCAGCTCGAGATCGGTGCAAACGAAATAGTGCCCGATACGGAATTTGTGCCGGTCGGGGAGCTTGGCCGTCTCCGAAGCTCCTGGCAGTACAGGGACAGCATTGTTCAACGACGAGCAGCCCGTAGCGACCAAGGCCAGTAGTGAGAGACCGACCCAAGGTAGCCACAGGACGTCTGCTAGCGGCTTGACACAGGTGGGGGACATGTGCTTATTACTCCCAGTCGTGCAGGTTTTTCCAGTCAGCCCATTGCACGCCCCTTGCGCTCGATCGCCTGAGGTTTCGTGTTAGCCGATACCATAAACCTACTTGCGCAGCAAGCCCGACCAAAGTTGCTCCGTCAGGTGCTTGCCGCGACCGGGCAATCAGGCCGAGACCGAACGGACTGCGCCGCCCCAGTCATCGAAAGGCCGCTTCCCCTGGACTCGATTTCGACAGGCTGCGCGTTATAATTGGATACACCAGGGGATGACTCGGCTCCCGGTTGTCTAAACCCCCTGGCGCACCACAACAGACCCCAGAGAGCAGGAGGTTACCATGCTGTTTTTCGACCCGCTGTATCTGTTACTACTAGCGCCGGCGATCTTGTTGGCCCTATGGGCACAGATCCGCGTACAAGCAGCGTTTCACGAGGGACAGCAATACCGTTCACGGCATGGCATGACCGGCGCGGAAGCGGCTCAGGCAGTGCTGCGCGCCTCCGGTATCGAAGCAGAGATCGTGCCCTATGAAGTAGGTTCTGAGGAGGCCGCCGGTATTTCAGGACGTGTGCTCATCCTGCCCACGGAAGGATTTTTGTCGGACCATTACGATCCGCGCCATAAGGTACTGCGTCTGAGCCCGTCGGTTTTTCACGGGCAATCGTTGTCGGCGCTGGGGGTAGCGGCCCACGAAGCCGGACACGCCGTGCAAGATGCTACCCGCTACCCGCTGCTAGTGATCCGCAATGGCATCGTGCCGCTGGCGAACATCGGCAGCAGCTTGGCGTGGATCATCTTTTTCGTGGGTCTGGCGTTTCAAAGTTTCGGCCTTGTGCTGACGGGTATCGTCGCCTTTTCGGCGGTGGTCCTGTTCCAGCTGATCAATCTACCTGTGGAGTTCGATGCCAGTCGGCGCGCCCGGGCGCTGTTGCTCAACTATGGATTGGTTACCGAGGACGAGGATAGCGTCGTGGGTAAAGTCCTCAATGCCGCCGCCCTAACCTACGTGGCAGCCACCTTGACGGCGATCCTAACCCTGCTCTACTTTTTGCTGCGTGCCGGTCTTTTGGGCGGCCGACGGGAGGATTAGCCGCACCGATCCAGGAGGCTGCAATGGATTACCGGGCACGACAGCGCATGGCGGCTGGCTCGACCTGGCTGTGCCTCGTGACGAGTTATTGGCTCGCGGCGCTGCCACTGTCGGCGCAGCCAGCACAAACGCCCGAGGCAGTTATAGCCGCTTTGCGAACGGCTCTGGATAACAACGATTTGGCAGCCGTAGCCCTGCACCTGACAGGAGAAACAGGACGGACATTGCGGCAACTGGCAGTGCCTTTCGCACAGTGCCAGCGAGCGTACGAGCAGCTTCTCCGCGCCGCCAAAGAAAAAGGCCTGACGCTGGCTACGCCCCTGGACCGTACCTTGCGTCCTTTCGACGGCTTCGAGTGCACTTTGGTCGGGGAGCCCATCCGCGACAAAGACACGTTTCGGGCGCGCATCCGCTGCGGTCCCCGTGGCAAAACACGCGAGGAAACGGTGATCGTGCTGCAAGAAGAAGGCCGCTGGCGGCTGACCGCCCCGGAGGTGCTCGTGCGCATGACGCCCACGGCTGCGCGCGCACCTGCCGTCACCCGGCTTTACGAGGAGCTGGCACGCGTCTTGGAAAGGCTCGCTAAGCAGGTGGCCGAAGGACAGATCGAAAACCGTCAGGCGTTCCTGACCGCTTTTGCCCTTCACGTCGCGCCCCTTGTGGAAGCGCTGGAGCGCCCGTCTGCAGGTACCGGCTCGGGACGCTGAGCGGTCGGCCCGCACGTTTTTTCGGCCCACGCACAGACTACCTCAGCGCTGGCGACACGTGCTTCCATCCGTTCCCAGTCCATATACTGTAGGGGGCGCGCCTAAGGAGAGCCCACAGCGCGCCATGACAGGACGTTTCCGACGCCTGTACGATGGCCCTAGACGCTCTCGGCCGCAATCTCGCCACCGACGGGAGCCACGCGACGACCAGGGGAGCGAACGATGCCAGGTGGATATGCTGGGCGGCTTTTGCGCATAGACCTGACCCATCGGTCTACGGCGTGCGAACCGCTGGACGAATTGGTTTTACGACGCTACCTGGGCGGGGGTTTGCTGGGGGTCTATTATCTGCTGCGGGAAACGCCTGCGGGGCAGGACCCCTTGGCCCCCGAGGCCCCTTTGCTGTTCATGACCTCGGCAATGAACGGATCGGCTCTGTCAGGCGCCAACCGCTATTCGGCGATCGCCAAGAGTCCCCTGACCGGTGGCTTCGGGGAATCGGAAGCCGGCGGATATTGGGGACCCGCACTCAAGCAAGCAGGGTACGACGGTCTGATCGTCACCGGACGCGCGTCGCGTCCCGTATATCTGGTCATTTGGGACGGGCATTGCGAGTTCCGCGATGCCAGCGCCTGGTGGGGTAGGCCAGCCGCAGAGGTAGACGAAGGCATCCGTCACGAACTGGGCGACCGCAGGTTCATCGTTCTGCAAACAGGTATCGCCGGAGAAAATCGGGTACGGTTCGCCGCGCTGGTCAACAACTGCCGGCATTTCCATGGTCGCTGCGGGCTGGGAGCGGTCATGGGGGCCAAACACCTGAAGGCCATTGCGGTAGGCGGCAAGCACCGCTTCGTCCCTGCCGAACAAGCTGCCGCCCGCGAGGTGCTGCATTGGTTCAAAGAGCACTACGATCGCTTGCAAGACACGATGCATTTGTACGGCACCGCTCGCGGAGTCAAAAACCTGCAGGGACTGGGCATTTTGCCCACGCGTCATTTCCAAGACGGCGCCTTCGAGCACTTCCAAGAGGTCACCGGCGAACGTATGGCACAAACCATCCTCGTGCGTCGGGGCACCTGTTATGCCTGCGCGGTCGCCTGCAAACGTGAGGTCGCCGTCCCTGAGCTGGCAGTCACGCCGGTCTACGGCGGTCCCGAGTACGAAACCATCGCAGCCATCGGCACCATGAACGGCATATACGACTTGAAAAAAATCGCCCAAGCCAACCAACTGTGCGGCCAATACGTCTTGGACACCATTTCCACCGGCGTGGTGATTTCCTTCGCCATCGAAGCGTACCAGCGAGGCATCTTGAGCCGCGACGACGTCGGCTTTACCCTGGGGTACGGCGACCCGGAAGTGCCGATCCGCTTGATCCCCATGATCGCCGAACGCCGCGGCATCGGTGCTTTGCTGGCCGAGGGCGTCTTGCGCGCGGCCCGACGTCTGGGACGTGGCGCCGAAGAGATCGCGCTGCATGTACGCGGCCAAGAAGTACCCATGCACGAACCGCGCGGCAAAAAGAGCTTGGCAATCGCCTATGCCACCAGTCCCACCGGGGCCGACCATATGGAAGCCCCCCACGATCCACTGTACGAAGGCTTTTATCCCGGCAAGCATCCTTTGGCACCCCTCGGTTTGATCGAGCCGGTCAACATGCTCGATTTGGGGCCGCGCAAGGTACGGGCTTTTGTCTATGCCCAGAAGTTGTGGAGTCTTTACAACATCGTGGGCATGTGCTGCTTCGTAGGGGTACCCATCGGCAAGCTGGAGATCGAACAACTGGTGCGCTTTTTCAATGCGGCCACCGGTTGGGACGTTAGTTTGTGGGAGCTTTTGAAAGCGGCGGAGCGCTCGCATGCTCTTTTCCGCATCTACAATCAGCGCCAAGGCCTAGGCACCGCCGCAGACACGCTGCCGCGCCGTTTCTTCGAGCCTTTGCAAGCAGGTCCCTTGAAAGGCCACCGGCTGGACCCGCAAGAATTTGCCGATGCCTTGAAAACCTATTACGCTATGATGGGCTGGGACGTAACGACCGGTATTCCCACGCAACAAACGTGTATCGAGCTGGACGTAGACTGGGCACTGCCGCTGCTCCATAACTGCGGCGTATGACTGGCGCGCGGGCACGAACAAAGTGCCGGTGCTCTGTTCGCTGCGCCATACGTACGCGCCCGCCGGCGACTTGGGAACGTCCAGCGGCTGCGGAGCCGCCCCGGGTAGAGCGCCCGTTCGCCGTCCGTGGTGCATCTATGCGCCCGCGCCGGGGGTGGACGAGGATTTGCACGCAGCTAAAATAGAAGTTTCTCGAGCGGCTGCAGAGCGTTTTACAAAACAATAGCTGAGAGCACCGATCGCGGCGGGTCGCAGCCGACTCGCAGCAAGCACGGTGTGAGCGGATGCGCAACCGGCAAGACGCATGCGGGCTGCAGGCCAATCACGGCGCCCGACACGCGTGCACGCCGCCGGCCTGGGTACGAAACACTGCCGCGTGCTGTCTTGCGCGCCGAGCCGATGAATGTGCGAGGGAGATTGGGCCATGCCATTGGGGCTACTCGGACTGAAAGTGGGGATGACCCAGGTTTACAACGAACAGGGCCAGGCCATCCCCGTAACCGTCTTACAGGTAGGACCGTGTACGGTGCTGCAGATCCGCGAGCCGCAGCGCGACGGCTACCACGCTGTGCAGCTCGGCTTCCTGGACAAGTCGCGCAAAAAGGCGACGCGCGCAGAACGCGGTCACGTAGCGCGGATCGAGTCCAAGCGTAGCCGGGCTCGTCTGGCTGCCGGCGTGCACCTGTTGCCGCGGGCCAATTGCGAGCCCAAGCGGTTTATCCGCGAGTTTCGTGTGGATGGTCCGCCTCAGGTCGAGGTCGGTGCCCAACTCACTGTGTCTTTGTTCGACAAAGTGCCGATCGTGGATGTCACTGGCATCACCAAAGGGCGCGGTCGCGCCGGCGTCATGAAGCGGCACGGCTTCGGCGGCTTGGCCGCCAGTCACGGGGTCAAGCGGCACCATCGTGCTCCGGGCAGCATCGGCGCCCACGCCACGGACCGCGGCCAGAGCGGCAAGCTCAAAAAGGGCAAACGTATGGCCGGCCATTACGGTCACGAGCGCTGCACCGTGCTCGGTCTCCAAGTGGTACGTATAGATCCCGAAAAGCATGTGATGCTGGTCAAAGGCGCCGTGCCCGGGCCCAACGGCGGACTGGTGCTGGTGCGTCCCCACCTGCCGCGAGGAACGCGCCCGACAGTTCAGGGGGCCGGCCAAGTCGGTTGAAGCCAATGGCGCGGCAAGCGCCCAGAGATGGGGCACCGGTCTACCGCCTCAGGCCTTCGGCGCTCAGGTTGCATGGGCATGTTCACCTACCTGGACGAGTTGTACCTGTCCGGTGCCCAGATATGGATAGACGCACGCAAGCCGCGACCCTGCGCATTCATTTCCCATGCCCATAGCGACCACACCGGGCGTCACGGCCAAATCTTGGCCACGGCTGAGACACTGCTTTTGTGCCGGCGACGGTTAGGCAGTCGTCCGGGCCATGTGCTCGGTTACGGGCAGCCGCTGGCCTGGCGCGAAGTACACCTGACTGCCTGGCCTGCCGGCCACGTTCTAGGCTCGGCCATGTTGCACGTGCGACAAGGGACGCAAAGCCTGCTTTATACCGGCGACTTCCGTCTCCGGACGGCCCGCACTTGTCCCCCGGCGCAGCCTGTGCATGCGGATGTGCTCATCATGGAGTGCACCTATGGCCATCCTCGTTATCGTTTTCCCGACCGCCGCGAGGTCGAAGAGCAAGTGGTCCGAGACATCCGGCAGGCCTTGCGCCTGCGCTACACGCCTGTGATTCTGGCCTATAGCCTAGGCAAGGCACAAGAGATCCAGCATTTCCTCGAGGAAGCAGGGCTGCCCGTGATGGTCCATCCTTCGATTGCCCGGATCAACGAAGTTTATCGGTCGCAAGGCATCAGCTTGGGAAGCTGGCACAATTGGGATCCGACTCGCTGCCGCGGATGTGTTTGTCTGGTACCTCCTGCCTGTAGAAGGCGCAAGTACCTTCTCGAGCTACCTCGTCCGCTGCTCTTGCAACTCACCGGCTGGGCTTTGGACCGCTATGCTCATGTTCGGCTGGGGGTAGATCGCGTCTACCCGTACAGCGATCACGCCGATTTCGACGAACTGCTGCAAATGGTGCGGCGAGTGGCACCGAAAACCGTTTATTGCACGCACGGGCCGGCCGAGTTCGTGCGCCACCTGATCGCCGACGGCTGGGACGCCCGTCGTCTGGGAGCCGCAAGTTATCAGCAAGCGCTTTTCTAGCCCCGCGGCGTATGGTGCACAGACCCGCAGGCGCAGCGCCGGCCGGGTCTCCGGGCGCGCAGGACCGACAGATCACGAGGACATAGGGCGTGCGCAAACGCTGCCCTGTGCCGTCAGCCTACGATCCAGCGGCGTCTTGTGCGGAAACGTCTTGCAGCCAGTGCTCGGGGACGATCCGGCGGCGCGTTTCATCGGCATAGCACCACCAGTGCGGTGCATCCTGACCTAGAGTCCACAAAAAAAAGCCAGGCTGCCCATGGATCGTGGTGGGGAAAGCAGCTTCACCCTTCTCTGGGTCCACCAGGACGACTTCCAAAGTGTCCAATTCGGCCAGGGCACTACGCAATTCGCGCACGTGGTACTGGATTTCCTCGGCAATCTGGTAGCGCCGTCGCCGATCCGGCCAAGCCAGGTGCCTGCGTCGGGCGTCGAGTCGCGCTTGCTCCAGTTCCAGTGCAGTTAGTTGGCGCCAATGGTCGCGGATGTCGGCGACAACGCGCGATACCAGCGGAAGCATCCGACGGGCTTGAGCCAGCGTGATGGACGTGCTGTGCCTACGACGTTGTGTGCGTCGGTCCGCCTGATAGCGGCCTCTCGATGGTGCCATGAGAATACCTCCGTTGTCGGCCAGGGCGTCACATCTGCCCCTGTTCAATCATACAGGTCATGCCGAGCGGAAGAACAGTCGGTGCCGATCATTCGGGTAGGAAGTGGCTGCGCAGTTCGGGGCGCCAGCGCACGAATCCTTCCAAGGCATAAAACCGCGGCAACCCCAGTGCCGCATACAGGTCGGCAGTGTGCCGATTGCGATCCTCGGCACGCTGCCAGAACTCGCGACTGTCGCTGCCCCCTGGGAACATGGCACGGTCCTTTTGCGATTGGTGCTTGAAAATAGCCAGCTTTTTGCGCTCCATTTCCTCGGGGCTCATGGGCACCACGCGATCTATTTCGTGGGGTTCCCATTCCTGCCAGGCGCCGCGATAGAGCCAGATCTCGGGCTGCCAATCGTCGAGCCGCACGTGTTCCAGTGCGCGGAAAATAGCCATGGCGCATAGCCGATGGGTGCCGTGCGGATCGGACAGGTCGCCGGCCACGTAGATCTGTTCCGGCGCGAGCCGACTCATGCAATCGGCGACGATTCGCACGTCCTCACCGGACAAGCTGCGTTTTTCCACGGTATCGGCCTCGTAAAAAGGCAGCTCGAGGAATTCAAGCTGGTCGGGCGGAATGCCCACGGACAGGGCCGCGGCGCGGGCTTCGGTTTTGCGGATGAGCCCCTTGATGCGCCGCACTTCGACTTCGTCGCGCTCCCCCGGCTTTTTGTTGCGCAACAGATTGCGGACGCGTTCGAAAATCGCCTGCGACTGCTTTTGCTCGATACCGAACAGGTGATTGAACTCGGCCACGAAATCGGTAAAGCGCAAAGCGTCATGATCGAAGACGGCTACGTTGCCACTGGTCATATAAGCTACATGCACGCGATGGCCCTGCTCGACCAGACGGATCAGCGTGCCCCCCATACTGATGACGTCGTCGTCCGGATGCGGGCTGAGGACGAGGATGGTGCGCGGAGTCGGGCCGCCGGGCTGGTCGCAGATGGTTTTCATCATGTCGTCGAACACGCGGCGCGCCAGCTTTTGGGCCGAGCCGTGCTCGCGCAACAGCTCGAACAGATGGTGCTCGCGAAAGTCGTCTTCGGTCAGCATCAGGAGCGGTTTATTTTCCGTCAGACTGAGCCAGAGCACAGCTCGGCGCACCAACTGCGGCGTCCAGTGCACCGGCCCGAGTATCCAAGGCGTTTTGAAAGCCGTCAACCCGGCAGCGGCTGCTTCGTCCAGCACGAACATGGCGTCGGGGTGCTTCTGCAAATAGCTGGCAGCGATGGCGTCGCTCGGTTCTTCCTCGACGGCTCGACGTACGATGGGTGCCTTGTGTTCTCCGAAAGCCAACAGAATGATTTTGCGCGCCTCCAAGATGGTACCCACGCCCATGGTGAGCGCTTGATGGGGTACGTTTTCGATACCGAAAAAGTCCGCCGCCGCGTCGCGTCGCGTCACCGGATCCAGCGTCACCAATCGCGTGCGACTGCTGACCGTGGACCCAGGCTCGTTGAAGCCTATGTGTCCCGTACGCCCGATGCCCAGGATCTGGATATCTATACCCCCCACGCGACGGATTTGCTCTTCGTACCAGGCACAGTGGTCTTCCACATCGTCCTCGGGCACTTCGCCGTCGGGAATATGGATATTGCTCTCGGGGATGTTGACGTACTTGAAAAAGTTCTCGCGCATCCACACATGATAACTGTGCGGATCGTGCCGCGGCATGGGATAATACTCGTCCAAATTGAAGGTGACCACCCGCGAGAAATCCAGGCCCTCTTCGCGGTGCATACGGATCAGTTCGCGGTACAGTCCCACAGGGGTCGAGCCAGTGGCCAGTCCCAGCACCGTACGCCGGCCCAATGCATTGTTCTGCCGGATTAAATTGCCGATGATAAAGGCCACATGCCGCGAGGCACGCGCGTTGGAACGGAAACAAAAGGTAGGCACCCGCGTGCCCGCGAGGAAGCGTCCTTCCGCCGTGGTCACCTGGGAGTCGGTCATCGGTGTCATCTCCTCACTACTCATATCTCCAGTTATCGCATCCCCGGCTATTCTAGTGCCGGCAACCAGCCCAGACTTGCTGACGACACCGGAAGGGCCGCCGCTTCTCATGCCGACATGCTCTGCTGCGGAGGTGCCTTATTTATCGAGGCCTCCCTTCAGTGGACGTTCGGGACCGCGGCGTTTTTTGCGTTCCTTTTCAGGGGCCGGCTCTTCTGCCGGTACGCGGTCCGGTTCCTGGCGAGCGGATTTGAGCGACAGCGCGATACGTCTTTGAGCCGGGTCCACCCGCAGGATGCGCACCTGGACTTCTTGTCCGACGCGCACCACATCGGCGGGTCGTCGTACGCGCTGATGTGCCAGCTCGGAAATATGGATCAAGCCCTCCAGGCCTGGCTCCAACTCGACAAAGGCGCCGAAATCCACCAACCGCGTCACCCGTCCGGTGACGATGCCGTTCGGGGGATAGCGTGCCTCGACGCGTTCCCACGGACTGGCGGTCAATTGCTTGAGTCCCAAGGTCAGACGTCTGCGTTCCCGATCCACTTTGAGGATCATGACGTGCAGTTTTTGGCCGACTTGGACCAAAGCATCCGGCTTTTCTGTACGCGTCCAAGCCATTTCCGAAAGGGGCAGGAGGCCTTCGATGCCGCCCAGGTCCACAAAGGCGCCGAACTCGCGCAGTGCGCGAACCGTTCCTTCGCGCACTTGTCCTTCGGCTAATTCGCTCCAGAGTTTGGCCTGTTGTTCGGCGCGCTCCTTTTCCAGCACGGCACGCCGGCTGAGGACCAGATTGTTCTGTGCCGGCACAGCTTCCAGGACCTGGCAGCGCAGTCGCTGATTGATATACGTCTGCGGGTCCTCGACCCGATACAGATCAATCTGGCTCAACGGGATGAAAGCGCGGATACCCTGGACATCGGCGACGAGTCCCCCTTTGCTGACGGCGGTCACCCGCGCCTCGACGATCACGCCCGGGGCCAGTTTGGACCAATCCGCTTCGACGACGGCACCCTGACGCTGCAATCTGACCAAGCCCTCGCGTTCGTCATAGCCTTCGACGAGCACCTCCACTTCGGTACCGGGTGCAGGGACTCCCTCGGGAAACTGACTGCGCGACAGCACACCCTGACTGCGGGCGCCGATATCCACGAACACATCGTCCCCGTGCACCGCGACTACCCGTCCGCGGCACGTGGCCCGCGACGCCGAGGTCCCCCCGGGCAACCCGCTGGGCGACTCCAAAAGCGCTTCCCCCGACATGTGTTGCAAAGCCTCCTGCATGTCGCGTGCGATCTGCGCATCCAGTTGCGAGCGCAAACGGCGGGAAGCAACGACTGGGGATTCCTGGGCAGTTGCCGGTACGCTGGCCGGCTCGGACCCAGGTGCCGCGGCCTGTTGGCTGCCTGCGGAAAGCTCCTCGACGACCTGCGGTTTTTCCGCTGGGTTCGTTGACGACACGGCACGGTCTCCTGTGCGGGCATTTGGTTCACGGGCCATACGGATCAGCGCCATGCGCGAATCCGCACCTGGGCAAATTCTACGCGCCCGGTATGGCTCTGCAGACAGACGTACCCGGCGAGCGGCTTGTGCGCCGGATCGGGAACGCTGGCCGGGCGCTCTGCCAAGTCCCGGAGACGATCCTGATCGGCCTCCAGGATGGGGAAATCGTTGATCTTCACGCTGATGGTCGGGCCCTGGCAACGGATGTCCACGGTATTCCAGTGCGGCGCCGGCTTGACCGGATTGGCCCGTGGTGCCAAATAGCGATACAGCGACCCGCTACCGTAGGCGCTGGGAGGACGCCCCGCATCGTCCAACAACTGGATCTCATAAGCCGCGTACGAGGGGCGCGTTTCGCTGCTGCGCCGGGGGTCGTAGGCACACGTGCGGATACCGATACCGCTGTTGCCTCGCGGTCGTCCCGGACCGGCGGGCGCCATCCGATACACCACATGCATATCGAAATCGCCGAACGTGCGCCGCGCGTACCGCAAAAAACCGTAACCGTTGCGCCCGGCGTCGCACACCAGCAAGCCGTTTTCCACACGCCAGATCGGCTGCCCGTCGGCCCCTTTTTGCGCTCCCTCCACTACCCACCCGTCCAGGTTTTTGCCATTGAACAACTCCATCCATTCTCCGGCTGGAGGCTCTTGTGCACGCGCCAGCAGCGACGCACAGGCACCCAGCCAGAGGACGACTGCGATTCGTCGGCTTGCCACGCCGGCTCGCACTGCCAAAGGATGTTCCTCCGTCGTGTGCCTATCGGCGCGACCGATCCACAAAGTCGTAGACCAGTACGCGGTCGAATTTGCCCTTGTGCCGCCGCACGAATTCCTGGTGCAGATCGTGATCCAGATACGCCTTCAACCCGTCGTAGTTTTCGAAAAGCACGAGCAGCCCCAGATCGTAATCCTTGACGGCCACATCAGGCGTGGCTCGTTCGGCTGGCCGACCGATCCACAGCCCTTTGACCGAGGGGATGCGCGCCAGCAGTTTGTGCCCGTCGGTGATAACTTCCTCCAGCCCCTGCGCAGAAACATCTTTTTTGACCGTGAAGGCGACCATATGGACGAATCCAGACGCCGAAGCAGCGGGCTGCGCTGTGACCGGTTGGTTCCACCAACGCCAGGACAGCCATAACGCACTGCCTAGAACCGTCGCAAGCAGTATCTTACGATGCATCGCCTACCTCCTTCGACACGAGCAAATAAGCTCCAGTCGTAAAGCGTTGCCTGCGCTGCACGCATGCAAGCATCCGCTCCGATCATGTGCGCAAGCTTATCAGTTCGGGCAGGATGCCGCAAGACCCTACGATGCGCGGTAGGGTCCCATGCCCACGGCTTTGCGGACGAGCTGCATAGTTTTCCGAGCCTCGGCACGAGCACGTTCGGCACCTTGACGCAACACCCGCTCGAGCACCTCCGGCTGCTGGCTCAATTCTGCCCGTCTCTGCCGTGCCGGACGGAAATAATTCTCGATTTTCTCCAAAAGCATTTCTTTGGCCTGCCCGTAGCCGAATCCTCCCGCGCGATAGCGTTCCGCCAACTGGCGCTGCTCTTCCGGGGTCGCGAACAAACAGTACAGCTTGAACACGTTGCATTGTTGCGGGTCTTTGGGCGCCTCCAAAGGGGTACTGTCGGTCACGATGCCCATCACCGCTTTGCGCAGCGCCTTGCCTTCGGCGAATATTTCGATGGTATTACCGTAGGACTTGCTCATCTTGCGCCCATCCGTCCCCGGCACAGTAGGCGTCTCGTCTAGACGATACTCAGGCAGTGGGAAAACCGGGGCATAAGTCTGATTGAAATACCCCGCCATATCGCGTGTCATCTCGATATGCTGTACCTGGTCCTGACCTACGGGCACGATCTGCGAGCGATAGATCAAAATATCGGCCGCCATCAACACGGGATAAAGAAATAGCCCGACGCTCGGCACGATGCCTCGGGCAATTTTGTCTTTGTAGGAATGGGCACGCTCCAACAGGCCCATGCCGGTCACGGTGGATAGAATCCAGGCCAACTCCGTCACTTCGGGTACATCCGACTGCCGAAAGAAGACCGTGCGCTCGGGGTCCAGTCCCAGCGCCAGATAATCGAGGAGTACGTCGCGAACGTTCTGTCCCAGGGTGTGCGCATCGTGGATCGTGGTCAGGGCATGATAATCGGCGATGAAATAAAAGCATTCCCCTTCGTCCTGCAGAGCGATATGCTGCCGAATAGCACCGAAGTAATTGCCCAGGTGCAGCTTGCCCGACGGCTGGACGCCGCTCAGAATCCGTACCCGTTCTTTCATCCCTTCCACTCCTTGAGCTTGCTCAGGCCAGCAACGATGCCCCGTCTTTGCCGCTAGCCCACATTTAGTTTATCCACGTGGCTATGTGCACGATCCACTTGGTCAACTGCTCGGTCCACGGTCCCAAAAAGGCTGTCTTGCCAGACATGGCCAAAAACATGACCAAGCCCAAACCGAGCACCTGGATCTCATGCCGGTAGAAATGGATGGCTATGCGGCTCGGGAGCAGTCCGGCGGCGATCCGTCCGCCGTCGAGCGGGGGGATGGGCAGCAAATTGAACAGCGCCAGGTAAACGTTCAGGAGGACGATCTGCACGATGACCAGCAGCAGCTTGTCGGCGAATTCCGGTCGAGCCTGACTGGCCAGCGGCACCCCGTTGAGACACACCGCAAAGACCGCGGCCAAGAGCAGATTGGCGACGGGGCCGGCCAGCGCCACCCACATCATGTCCAGGAAGGGCCGGCGCAGTCGCGTCATATCCACCGGCACCGGTTTGGCCCCGCCGAACATCGGCAGTCCGCTCAGCCACAACATGAGGGGAACGAGGATTGACATGATGGGATCTATGTGCCGCAAGGGATCGAGTGTGATACGTCCCTGATCGCGCGCCGTGGGGTCCCCCAACCACAGAGCCACCAAGCCGTGGGCACACTCGTGGACCACTACGGAAAACAGAAAACCAGCGAACACTGCCGCCCCGACGACGAACGAATCCATACCTGCTTCCTCTCGGCCCTGTCCTAGGGCGTTGCTCTTTTTTTAACGATTGCCGCAGCCGACGGCTGGTCGGCTGCTCACTCCTGAAAGCCCAAGGGGGTGGAAGTGTGCCGGAAGGTATCGTCGAGGACATGTTCGCTGCTTTCGGGATGCTGTGCCCAATGCATGAGGTTGCGCAGGATTTCCATCACTTTGGAGCTATGTGGGGGCAAGCGTGTCTGGTTTTCAGGCAATCCCAGGTCGAGGCCGAGCCGCCGCTGTACCAGATCGGCAGTAGCCAGGGCTACATCGCGATTGGGGATGCGAGCAATTTCGCGCAGGCAAGCAATAGCCCCTGGATGCCGACTTTGCTCCAGCAAGGCATCGGCGGCCAACAGTCGCAACGGTGTCGGCTGACTGGGATCGAGCAAACTTTCCAGCGTCGGTACATCCAGCAACCCCTGGTCGCGCAAAAGCCGGCCCAGTTCGATGCGCAAGACGGGAGCGACTTCGGGATGGACGAGCATTTCGAGCAGCTCTGGAGCCATTTCCGCATCGTCCTGCAAGGCAGAAGCGAAGTGTACCGCCAGCGTTTGCGCTGCGCGCAGCCCGAGGATGCCTTTCTCGGCTGTCCAGGCCAAAAAATCGTCCACGGCCTCGTCAGGTAACTTGTGACCGGCAGGCAACAGGGAGCCATCGCGACGAAACGCCGGATCGGCCAAGGCCCAACGGACCGGCAGCCGAATCCACGACCAGCGCCATTCGGTGTTCCAGAACAAGCATTCGACGGCGCTGCGTCGCACCAATGCTTCGGGATCGCGCAGTGCCTCGGCCAGGCGCTCCACCAGAGACCGATCGCTGACGTTGGCCAGAGCCTGCAGGGCCGCGGCACGGACTTCCGGCGTCGGATCGTCGCGCAAAACTGCCACCACCCGTTCCGCCTGACCGTAGCCCCAGGCCCTTCGGTATTCCAGCGCACCCAGGGCAGCCAATCGTACTTCCGGCCGCGGATCGTCCAGCAATGCCAAGGCCGGACCGGCATCCACCTGCAAGGCTTCCCGCAATGCCTTGACTTCGGGAATATGGCGGCACTCGCTCAAAGGCGGCCAAACCCGACGTTGCACGATCCGTCGTGCCAGCCGTTGGGCTCGGCACTGCATCAGCACCCCCGAGCGTATCAGCACATACCCGCTCAACAACGCCACGGGTATCAAGCTGAGGGCAGCCTGGAGCACATGCAGGATCCAATCGTGTGTTTGCGGCAGAAGGTAGACACCGATCCAGGCCAAGGCCAACGCATAGGCTGCCAAAGTGACCGGCCCGACCGGGGGCAGCCACGCTCGCCAATAACCCATCTGCCAACTGAGCAAAGCCAACTGGACGAGTACGCCCACCCACAATGCCCAATTCAACAAGGTGCCCGTCCGCATGCCCGCCACCAGCAGCGCCGTCGGCGGCAGCAGGTGCACGACCATGTGTGCCCCGTGACCCAGTATCTCACGGCACCGGCTTATCATGCCTTACCTCTCGCAGCCCCTCGGCAGATGGTCGGTCTGCTCCGCGAAAACGTCGCTGGCCCCCTTGCGAAACTGCAGGCCGGAGCTGCACCACCTGCGCGGCAGAGCGTGCCTAATGTCCTTTCCCCGTGCGCGGACAAAGTCGCCAGAGCACCCTTTGGCGCTCGCAAACGAGTATGCGGGCGCGATTTTTTACCGCCTGGCAACGTGCTACCTAAACTATAGGTCAAAAACTGCAAACCCGATAAAAAAGCCGTGCATGGCCCGTACGTTCTGGCCTTGGGACAGAGGCTGACGACTGCCGCCGGATCCAAAAAGTACGTTGCAACGTCAGCGTGGGAGAAGTGAACATGGTGGGGGGGTCCTCGGGACCTTGGGACGATCCACTGCGCCTAGATGCCTGGCACATCTGGCGCGCTGGCGTTCAGGCTGTGGATCCCGTGGGCGCCGTCACCCGAGCCCTTGGGGCACTCGACCGAGCTAGCCCGTTTGCGCCAACATCCGTACGTGGCCGGTACTTCGTCGTCGGGGCGGGAAAAGCCGGTGCACTTATGGCACTGGCCGTCGAGTCGTACCTCAACGACCTAGGTATTGCAAAAGAGCGCATCTCAGGGTGGGTAAACGTGCCCGCGCCGGCTGCGGTCGAAGTGGCACCGCGACTCCCGCTCGGCTGCGTTCATCTCCACGCAGCACGACCGGCAGGCGTGAACGAACCCACACCGGCAGCGTGGAAAGGTACCCAAGAGATCTTGCGTCTGGTCGGCACTGCAGGACCACAAGACTTGGTCATCTGTGTCCTGTCCGGAGGCGGCTCGGCTCTGCTTCCCGCGCCGGCACATGGCATTTCACTCGAGCACAAACTGCGCGTAACTCAACTGCTCGTGGATTGCGGGGCCACGATAGAAGAGATCAATGCCGTGCGCAAGCATATTTCGCAGGTCAAAGGCGGAGGTTTGGCACGGCATTGCCCGCACGCGCGCATCCTGAGCCTGATCGTTTCCGATGTCATCGGCGACCCCCTGGATGTGATCGCTTCCGGCCCGACTGCGCCCGATCCCACGACCTTTGCCCAGGCTTTGGCCGTCTTGGCACGCTACGGACTGGAAAAGCAAGTGCCGGCGAGCGTCCTGGATCATTTGCACCGTGGCGCCCGCGGCGAAATAGCGGAAACGCTCAAGGAGTTGCCCAAAGACGACCGAGGCCGGCCGCGCGTCCTCAACCTTGTGGTGGCCAGCAATCGCTCGGCAGTGCGGGCTGCCGCCGCCGAGGCCAGTCGCAGAGGGTATCAGGTCCTCGACCTCGGCTCATGGATCGCCGGCGATACGCAGACGGCTGCTCAGTTTTTGGCCATGATCGCTCTGGGGGTGCGTCAGGAATTGTGCCTGGGACCGGCACCGACGTGGGACATAGACACGGCAGAAAGCCAGGGCCAGAGATCTGCGCGACCCCCCGATCCAATGCTCGCTGTGCCCCCGCCGGTCCCCGTGGCGATCTTGAGCGGCGGCGAGACGACCGTCCGATTGCCTCCCGAGCACGGTTTGGGTGGACGCAATCAGGAACTTGCCCTGGCTTTCCTGGATTACCTGGGCGAGCGCATCGTCGGCATCACCTTACTGTGTGGCGGTACCGATGGGGAAGATGGACCCACCGACGCCGCCGGCGCTGTCGCCGACCGCGGCGTTTTCGATGCCGCGCGCGCGCGCGGGCTAGTCCCCGCCGACTTCCTGGCACGGCACGATAGTTACCACTTTTTCGCCCAGCTCGACGCCTTGGTCAAAACCGGTTTGACTCACACCAACGTCATGGATCTGCGTGTCATCTTGGTACGGCCTGTCCCTTGAACAAACTCATTTGCAATTTTTTCACAACCCACATGTAAAAAGCGCTAGAAAACCGGTCTCGGCGGCTATAGTTCCATACAACGCACAATGTTCCATATCTTCTTGTGTGACAAAGACTTGTCAACGTACACATAGCTTTTGCAGTTTTTGGCACGCTAACTGCAGCGTCTTATTACCGTCCGGCACGGCGACGGGGCCGGAACAGAGAACCGAGCGAGAAGCAAGAGCCGGCTGGCAAGCAGCGGGACGTTGCAGCGCCTGTGCGCGAGCGAGAAACGATCGTGTAGCTTTCGCCTAGGTTGACTGGTCGCTCTAGTTTCTCGCTACTTGGATGACAAAAGGGCGGCACTACGACCCAGGCCGCCCTCGCAAACATACTCGAGAGACTCCTTCCCGTCCGGCGTTCAGGACCCCTTACTGCGAGCCCGTGTCCACACCCCTGGACACGGGCTTTTTTCTACTCCCGTGAGTATGCACGTCGGAGCAGTGCACGTGCACCCCTAGCGCAGACGCAATTTCCGGCCTGCTTGGCCCCGGAGGTTGCCTTGCCCGCGATACGCCCGGGCCGCCCGAAGCGCTGCACTAAGAGAAGTGCTTGTGCAAGTATTCGTAGGCCCGTCGGGCAACCGCCGGCGCATCGTGTGCATGCCGATCGAGCTCGACACAGACACAACCCTGATAATTCACAGCCACCAGCGTTTGCAGTACCGGCTCGAAAGCAATTTCCCCCTCGCCGAACATGAGATGCTCGTGCACGCCGGCGCGCATGTCTTCGATATGCACGTGAGCAATATCATGCCCCCAGGCGCGCAAGCGGTCTGCGATGGGCACCTCCCCCAGACAATGGAGATGGCCGATATCCACGGTCAGTTTGAGATACGGGGAGGCGAAGACCGAGCGCACGCGCGGCCATAGTGCCAAACGATCGAAAAGCATGCCAGGCTCCGGCTCCAGGCACAGCGTGATGCCCTCTTTTTCGGCGCGGCGCAGAAGCCGATCTAGTTCTTGCAGAAAAACAGGCCACAAGGACTCTGCAGGTCTAGGCGACTCGGCAGCTCCGGACCAGAAACTGACTCGCTCGGCATGCAAGATAGGCGCCAGCTGGATCGCGCGCACGATCAACTGCCGCCGAAGCTCGCGCTCTTCGGGCCGCTCGCTGATCAGCGTGGGCTGATGCTTGCGGCGCGGATCGAGCAGAAACCGTGCCCCTGTCTCCAGGACACAGCGCAGGCCCAGCTTGTCCAGCAGGGCCGCGATATGTCGCGCACGTCGAGTCGCCTGCCGCGAAAAAGGGTCCAAGGAATGGTAATCCAGCGTCAAGCCGACGCTACGATATCCCAAATCGGCCAGGATGGCGAGCGCATCCTCCAATCGGTGATAAGCGAAACCGCTGGTATTGTAGCCCAAATACATATCTTTGCACCCCGCACGACCTTGGACAGGATCGGCACCTCATCAGGGCGGCTGGCACTGCTGAGTACCGGAGTAGGTAGTTGCTGCGCACTTCCTAAAGGCCCGTACTGCCTCCAGTCTATCGGTGCAGGCCAACATCTGGAAAGAACACACACGAATTCATCCGGACTGCGGCAAAACCGACATGCCAAGCGGACAACGGTGGCTGCCGGCGGATCAAAAGCGTCTGCTGCATGCGCGATCCGTATGCGGGACATCACTTGGGCTCGACGATGGCGCGCAGCTTGCCCTCGGCGGCCAAGTTGTAGCGCCGGGCCAATTCGTGATTGCCGCGCTCGAGATAATAATTGGCCAGGTCTCGGAGCGCGGGGACATATTGGCTGTCCAGTTCCAGGATCCCACTGTACCAACCGAGCGCCTCTTCGTCGAAACCAAGGTACAAAAGAATGCGGGCCACTTTCAGACGCAGCTCCAAATCGTCGGGGGCCGATCGGACCTGTTTTACGGTTTCGTCGCGTTCCTGGTACCGCTTGTGGACGTCGCGAGCGAGGAGGCGGTACTTTTCCGCTTCTTCGAGCTGACCCAGTTCGCGCAGCACAGTGCTCAGCATGACCAGCGTTTCTTCTTCCCGCGGCATATGCTTCTCGGCACGGCGCAACCAAGCCAGAGCTTTGTCGGGGCCGTGGAAATGCAGGTCGGCACGCGCTTGCAACATGTACAAAAGCGCGCGCTGGAAGCGGGGCAGCGGAGTTTGTTCGGCTTTGTCCTCGGCAATCCACGGTGCCAACACGTCGCGCATTTTCTCCATCTGCCGCAGCTCCTGGTAGACGCGTGCCAGCTTGATGGCGACATCGGCATGATCGGGCCGACGCTCATGGCAGTAGGTCAAATGGGGCAGTGCCAGACGCGCTAGACCGGAGCGGTACAGTACGTCTCCCAGACGCAGGTGGGCATCGAAATGATCGGGGCGCAGTTCCAAGGCTTTTTCGTAGTCCTCGGCCGCCTTTTGCAAAAGGGGGCGCAATTCGTAAGCCTGGCCGCGCAAGTAATAAGCCTGCCAGTCGTCGGGATAGCGTTCGATCCACGCCGTAGCCCACGTTTCTGCTTTGCCGAGAAACTGCGAGCGCACATAGCCTTTGACCAGCGCCTCCAAGATGAGCGGCTCGTCCACATGGCCGACAATGAGATGCTGGACGAGGGTTTTTTCCACTTGATGGATTTCGCCGGCTTGGGCCTGAAGCATGAGCCATTCGAGGTCCACGCCTTCATGCTGGCCGACCAACGGATCGAGCAGGCGCAGGTGCTGGCGTGCCTTGTCTAAGTCGTCCAGACGACGACAGGTCCGAGCCAAGAGCAGACGTGTCTGGGAACTGGTCGGCCACACACGCGCGCAATACTCGAGGTGTCCACGGGCCGCCTCGAGGTCGTCCTGGGCCAGGGCTCGCTGTGCCTGGCCCCACGCCCACTGCCCGATCAGATGGGGATACCACAGGGCCAAAGCGCCTGCTAGGGCCAAGACCAGCGTCAAAAAAGCTAGACCGCGTCGTCGGCCCAGTGGGCCTAGGATCCCTTCCCAGCGCCACCATGATGGGACCGTTGGCTTGAGCTCGGCAGGCACAGGTTCTCACCCCCCACGGACTGCTTATGGTCCGGCGGCTACCGGCAGCCCCTGCCGACTGTAAGGTGCCATCTGGGCATCGGCCTCCCCTTCCCGCAGGATCCAATAGCGGTTGGCCGCCAGGGCTTTCCAAGTTTGCACCCTTCCTGAAGGCCAACGAACTGTCAAGGGCCCCGAGACTTCGGCACTGCCCAAGCCGAATACGATGCGGGTATCGTTGGACGACAGATAGCTGCCTCCTCCTTTGACGAAGCGCACCAACTTGTGGCCGGCGACCTCCAAGGTAAGTTTGGCACCGATGGCATCCGGCTGAGGCCGACCGACCAGATGGATACCCAGCCAGTTGCCGAACCGGCACGCCTCCCCGCGCAGGATGGCCACCGGCTCATTGAGATGACTGATGACCACATCGGTGGCACCGTCGTTGTCCAGGTCGCCCAAGGCCACACCGCGGCCGATATGCTCCTGGGCAAAATAGCTGCCGCCGTGGGGCGTGATCTCTTCGAAGAAGACCGTAGCCGGCGCTTGTCCTGGTCGCCGGCGGTTCCACAACAGCACTGGTCTTTGCCGCAACGTACTGGGCGGCTGCGGATAGCGCACCGCGTGCCCGTTGCTGATCAATAGGTCTTCGGCACCGTCGTGATCTATGTCTATAAAGCCTGTGCCGAAGCCGACATAGACCAAGCCGATGGCGGCGATGCCGGCACTGCGAC
>Ga0209989_100018_pt1 | contig 30394 bp, 21 predicted proteins | sample Antgeofumaro1A2B_FD_188083 | JGI IMG/M metagenome (GOLD analysis project Ga0209989, IMG submission 188083) | Geothermal fumarole subsurface microbial communities from Mt. Erebus, Antarctica - 1A2B (SPAdes) (version 2) | ecosystem: Environmental > Terrestrial > Volcanic > Fumaroles | place: Mt....
TGTAGAACCGGGATCGCTGAAACTGTTGTTTACCTCGCCCCCCTATGCGAACCTGCTCAATTGTCCGCGAAAAAATAAGAGCCGCCGCAGTGCGGACCGGAAGAACAGTCAATACCTCAAAGTCGAGCAGTACTCGCAGGATCCGCGCGACCTGGGCACTCTGGGGCTGGCGAAATATACCCGCGAGATGCAGCGCATTTTCGCGTCGTTCTTGCCTTTATTTAGCCCGATGGGCCAGTGTGTCATCAATGTGCCGGACATGTGATGGGAAGACGAGCGGATCACACTACACATTTCGCTAGTACAGGCTTTGCGCGAGGTGGGATACGAGTTGCGCAATATAATCATTTGGGACCGCACCAATATCGTCAATCGCATCGGTATTTTCGGCTGGCCGAGCAACTACATTACCATGGGCACAACCTTTGAATATTTATTGCATTTTCGGCCAAAGCGCGGGAAGGAGCCTGGCATTGAATATCAGCATCGTGGTCTGGGACGAAGTCAAGAAACGCATTGGCAACCACCGTGTGTTCGGCTTCAGCAAATTCGTAAAACGCTTGGTTCGTGTTCATAGGTTAAAGAGGTGATCGCGGCGGCTAGTTCGCTCCGCAGCCGAGGCATTTCAGTCAGGTGAGTCCGGAGGGTTCGACGGTGGATTGAGCCCAGGCGGTCACACTTCCTGTTCCGAGTTGAGCCCCAGCTGAATCCCGCGGGCTTTCCTCGGTGCATTTCCCGGCCGTAGCAACTTATTATAGAGTGTTTTCGTCGGATGCACTTTGGCGATTGTTCTTCGCAGATGTGGTGTTCGCAGTAGTCGCGTTATTGTAAGGAACCTGGCAACAGAAGGTATGCAAATCGCTGGACGGCAGGTAATGAAGCTTTCGGCGGTCGTGGATTCGAGCCGGTGCAAGCACCTCCGGCAACGATAACCTAGGGACAGACCTCTGTGCCTGCCCATCTTATTGTTCGCTGAAGAGCTAATGGGCCACCTGCTCGAACTGGTACTTGGCACCGCTGACGTGAAGCGGCACTCGATCGTTAGATCTGCCTTGCGCGCTCTGCGCATAGGGCACTGAGTACCCCCGGCAGGATTCGAACCTGCGGCCTGCGGTTTAGGAAACCGCTGCTCTGTCCACTGAGCTACGGGGGCGTTCGAGTCATCTGATCGAGTCGGCTTCTGATCTTGACTTATCGTCCCGGCGCATTCCGCCAGGGCAGTGGACGGCAGGGATGGATCAAGTCCTGCCGGTGTCGGTTGCTGTGTCAGCATGATATGTATCCTGTGCCGAGCGGCTGCCGTTGCCCGAGCGCCGACGCAAAACTACATACCACGTGGCGAAAAAGAGCCCGATGGCTACCAGCCCGATGAGGATTTTAATCCAGGGCAGCTCATTGTCGGCGTGGTGTTTGTGCCGCTCGCCTAGCGAGGTTTGGGTTTCTGCCAGCGGCAAACGCAGTTTCTTGCGTATGCGATGGCCGGCGCCGGCATCCACGATCAGAAGGTACTCCCCTGCTGGGAACTCGCCCAAAAAGCATCGGCCTTGGGTATCCGTTCGGCTCTCCACCAGGGGCCGGTTGTCCATGTCCGACAATCGTACGATAGCACGTGCTGCCGGGGTACCGTCTTCGTACGTAACGACGGCGTGTAGTTTTCCCTGGGCCATATCGCAACGGACGACTAATGCGTGGGCCAAGCCGTGACCGCCGGTGACCAAGACCAGTACGGCTGCTAACAGAATTCGCATGGCTTTTATGCGCTCCACGGACATTTCCCCTCGCGATGGATGGCTCAGTCAAATCCAGGCCTGTTTTCCAACGAGCAGACGGCGTTGAGCGCTAGTTAGCATAGCTTTTGCCGAAGCGGCAACAAGAGCGCCGGCACAGCGGGGTAAGCTTCACAGGCGCACGTGCCCATGGCCTAGCACGATGTATTTGTAGGTGGTCAACTCAGCCAAACCGCAGGGACCGCGGGCGTGGAATTTGTCGGTGCTGATACCGATTTCTGCCCCCAGGCCGAATTCGAAGCCGTCGTGGAAACGCGTACTGGCGTTGACCATCACGGCAGCAGAATCCACGCGGCTGGTGAACTCTTGGGCTGCCTGCAGGCTTTGCGTGACGATCGCATCCGTATGGCGGGAGCCGTAGGTGTTGATATGGGCGATCGCCTCGTCGAGCGAATCCACGATTTTGACGGAAATGATCAGGTCCAGATACTCGGCGGCATAATCTTCTTCGGTAGCCTCGCGGGCGTCGGGCACGAGCTGACGGGTGCGCGCACAGCCACGAATTTCCACTGATTGGGCACGCAAAGCGGCGGCGGCTCGCGGCAGGAAAAAGGGGGCTATGGCCTGGTGGACCAGAAGACTCTCGGCAGCATTGCACACGCCTGGCCGCTGGCACTTGGCATTGACCAGGATTTCCAGGGCCATGTCCAAATCGGCATCGGCGTGCACGTAAACATGGCAGTTGCCTTTGTAATGCTTGAGCACGGGCATGCGGGCTTCGGCGACGACACGTCGGATGAGGTCTTCGCCGCCGCGCGGGATGACCAGGTCAATGTATTCGGGCAGTCGCAAAAGGTAGCCGACAGCTTCTCGTTCCGTGCGGTCAACCAATTGGACGGCGTCTGTGGGCAGTCCGGTGTCGTGCAGTGCCTGCTGCATGAGGGTGTGCAGTACGCGATTGGACGCCAGGGCTTCGCTGCCGCCGCGCAAGATGATGGCATTGCCGCTTTTGAGGCTCAAGGCCGCCGCGTCTACTGTGACGTTAGGACGGGATTCGTAGATGAAGAAAATCACGCCCAAGGGTACGGCGACTTTGCAAATGCGCAAGCCGTTGGGGCGCACTTCGCTCGCCAGGACGCGGCCGACAGGATCCGGAAGATGGCGCACTGCTTCCAAGCTGGCGACCAAGGCCTGGATCCGAGCCGGGGTCAACAGCAGCCGATCGCGGAGTGCCGGACTGAGACCCAACTGCTGCGCCTTGTCCAGGTCGAGCCGGTTGGCAGCGAGAATCTCATCCTGCCGCTCGCTGAGGTACCTGGCGCACAGGTGCAACCAGCGGTCCTTGGTATCGCCGCGCGCTTGCGCTAGCCGATAACTGGCCTTGCGCGCTCGTTCCGCGAGCGTGCGGCAATAATCCGCTAGGTCCTTGGGGGTACGTACGTCGGATCCACTCATGGTCCCGCCCGAAAGCAGTCGGCGCCGGATGTCGGCGCTCCCTAAGCAGTGGCTCGGGAGCGCTTGGGGCCTGATCCGCAGCGGTTTTGGCAAAAGCCCAGAGCTTATTGTAGAAGCAGAGGGCCGATTCAGTGCCCGCTCATGCTCATCGCACCAGCTCGCGCGAGTCGGCAGCCAGGGGCACCAATTCGAAGGAAGGCAGCCGTGGCGGTTCCTGCGCCAGCTCGAAACCGGGAGGCAGCTGGATGCGGATCGGCTCTTCCGGCTGAAGACCGGCCGCGTATTTGCGTTGCGTCAGATCTACGAAGGCCAAGATCTGGATGCGTTCTGCCGACGTCGGTCCACGTACCCGCAAAACGATCTTGCCGTCGCGTTCGTTGCGAAACAGGGGGCGGTAGGGGAAACCGGCTGGCAAGAGAAAATGCACCGGGATCTCTTTGAGTTCGTAGACCTTGAGCCGAGGCCGCACGGTGTAACGCACGGCCACATAAGTCGGTTGGACATCGAGGGTGGCGCCGCGGATTTCGCGGAGCACGGGAACACGGACCGGATGAGTGACCCGGAAGGGCTCGTCGAGTTGAGGAGCCGCTGGGACAGCCAGCACGCGTGTGGGGATGTCCTCGAGGATTTCTACGATTTCGGCCGGCCCGCGGACCAAGACCGAAGCTGGCTCGATGAGCACTTCGTCCAGGCGGTCGCCTGCGGTGTGTTGTAGGCGCACCGGCAGCGCCTTTTCCATTACCCGACGCAACACCACGTTTATGCGCGAATCCCTTTCAGCGACCACGGCACGCACGCCCGCAGGCACTTGCAATTCGCGCGGGTCCAGAGTGACCGTCAAGGTGATACGATTCTCGCCGGCACGGTCGTCGGGCACGGTCAACATCTTGCGCAGCCGGATTTGGCCCTCTTGAAGTGATTCCCGCAGCTCGCGGATGCGACTGGGCGGACCCGTGAAATAGACCGGCACCTCGCTGGCATCGCTCAGCTCGACCAGGTATTGATCGGCGGCGGCACCGGTCAGCCGGACCTCCACCGGCACCCGGTAGTTATCCAGGCTCTCTTCCTCCCGGCTGTGGATATACAGCCAGAGCAGAAAGCCCAAGCCCAGTGCAACCAGGAAGGTAACGACCCGCTCGCCCAGCAGGTGCCGGAGCGACTCGGACCATTTTTTGCCGAACTGTGACCAACTCTTGCGCTCGGCTGCGAATGCCGGCGATCTATGACCCGGTTCCGTGCGGATCATGGCTCCCTCATGGGCCGGACTGTCCTGTGTCAGCAGGGTACTTGCCTCAGGCAGCCAAAGCCAGCGGTCCGGAAAGCAAAGCTACCAGTCGGCGCGCTAGCGTTTCTCGGGTCACCGGCTCGAGTCGTCCCTGGACGGCCAAAGAAATACGGCCGGTTTCCTCGCTGACTACGATGACGATGGCATCGGTTTCTTCGCTGAGTCCCAAAGCGGCACGGTGCCGCATGCCGAAATTACCAGCCTCGGCGGCGTCTACCAAGGGCAACTGACAAGCGGCAGCGGCGATGCGGCCGTCGCTGACGATCACGGCACCGTCGTGCAGAGGACTGCGCTTGTTGAAAATAGCCCGTAGCAAACGCGGCGACAGCTCGGCATCCAATCTCTCGCCGGTGTTGATATAGTTGGCCAGATGCACTTCTCGTTGGATGGCGATCAGCGCTCCAGTGAAATCGCGCGACAGCGCCTCCGCTGCTTCGGCCAGTCGGTCCACCATGGGGTCCGGTGCCGAGCGCCCCAAGGCGCGCACCAACGGATACTTGCCGAGCAACAGCAGGCCGCGGCGAAGCTCCGGCTGAAAAACGACCACCAATCCCAAAAGCGTCGTCGCGAGCAGATAATCCAGGACCACGCCCAGTTCGGTGAAACCGAACACGGCGACGACGATCTGCACTACGAGCAGACTGCCCGCCGTCAGGACCCCCAGGCCGCGGATGAGACCGGCCCCGCGTGCCGCTCCGACCAGTCGGAGAAGGACATAAATGATGAGCGTCAACAGCAGGATCTCGACCGCGTCGCGGGCATCGAGCGCCTGGTACAGACTGTTCCACCGTCCGGTCAACTTATCCCTCCGCTCAGGACAGGGCCCGACGGTCATCCTCTGCGCGAATAGCCATCGCGCATGTGCTCATCCATTGCTATCATCGGTCCGAGCGTTCCTGGAGCGTTAAAAACATACGCACAGCCGCGGATACTTCGGCGACATCGTGAACTCGGGCTATTTGCAAAGCGCCACGGCTGAGCGCAAACAGCAACACCCCGATGGTACCGCCCACCCCATGCTCCACCCAACCACTTCGGCCCAGCACTTTGTTGATGAACCCTTTGCGCGATACGCCCAAGCACAGGGGACGGCCCAGGTATGTGAAGCGTTCCAGCGCCGCCAGCAATTGCACATTGTGCTCCGTAGTCTTGCCGAAGCCGATGCCCGGATCAATGGCTATCGCCTCGGGTGATATACCCGCTTCTTGCAATTCTGCCAACCGCGTTTGCAGATAGGCGCGTACCTCGGCGACCACATCGGCATAGTGCGGGTCGAGTTGCATGGTGCGAGGTGTTCCTTGCATATGCATGACGATAACCGCAGCGTCGTAGCGACGGACCACCTCGGGCATGTCCGGATCTCCGGTCAGACCGGTGACATCGTTGACAATCGTCGCCCCGGCTGCCAGTGCCTGACGCGCTACTTCGGCTTTGTACGTGTCTACGGACAAGGGGATGGAGACGTGCCCAGCTAGACCTCGGATGACAGGTAAGACGCGGCGCAGTTCTTCTTCCAAGGGGACCGGATCCGCGCCGGGGCGGGTAGATTCCCCGCCGATATCGAGCAAGTCGGCTCCTGCCTGGGCCAGTTCCAGGGCATGGGCAATGGCTCGTTCGGGATCGAGGTAACGACCGCCGTCCGAAAAGCTGTCGGGAGTGACATTGACCACGCCCATGATCCACGGACGCTGAAAAGTCACAAGTCGTCCTGCGACACGCCAAGTAGGGGTGAATCGCCGGTCAGCCATACTGGTAGCTCCTCGTCGGGTGTACGCCCTGAGCGGACCGCCCAACCCATTGGGTGGCATTGCAAGACCATGGTGCAGACGTATCCTGTGTACCTCCAAAAGTTAACGTCTTGAAGAGGTACAGGGTAGCGCGCAGTTGCCTGGCGTTTTCGACTGACTACAGTAGTCGAGATTACTCTAGCAAGTCGTGGTAGGGTAAGGTGCCCAGGCGCGCAAACGGCGCCGCTCGATCTGCTGCCTGTAGATGCGCGATGTAGCCACTGAGTCGGTGGCGGAAGTCGAGGAGGCGTAGGCGCCTGAAGTCATATGGGTGCTATGGGTTAGGCAGGCAAACTTTACCACGGCGATTCCATCATGTTGACGATGGTGTCTGCGAGCTTGACGATAGCCTCGTGACGGGCGGTGAGAGTAGACTCGCCCAGTTCGGGTATAAAGGTGGCGCTGCGTTGCAGTCGTTGGGGAGCCGCAGGAGCGAGCCGGCTGGCAGGCAAAGGTAACGCGTCAGGGGCCGTGTGTTCCGGTGTATCGAAGGACGAGTCGGCACCGGGCCCCACCACGGGGCGCAAATCGCGCCAGGTTACCTCGACCACCAGGGTGTACTCCCCTTCGCGAATTTCGTTGAGGGGGTTATGAACCAGCACGCGCTTGGGCGCTGCCACGATTTTGCCGATCAATTCAGCATCCGCAGGCCCGTCCTGGACCACCTTCCACGGCGTGCGCATCTCGATACGCTTGATAACTTCTTCAGTCAGTTGGAATTCCAACCCGCGGATAGGCGTTTGATTGCGGAAAATCGGCACCCGCACAGTGCGGATGTCGCACGGGAAAGGCGATCCTACCGTATAACCGCACAAAGTCCAGGGGGCAATGGCTTCACACCCGAGTAGCGGCGCCAAAGCAATCCCGCAAACGTATGCGATGAATCGGTATTTGGGATTCATAAGTCCGTTCCTCGGCGCGTACGCCTCGAAAAACCCTCCTGTGGTGCGGTCTGGATACGTAATAATCGCACTTCCGATCCGGCGGTAGTTATGGTATCGGGGCCAGCGGCTTTTCCGGCGCTGGCACGACGTCGCTGCCCGAGACGGTCGGTAGCCCGGACTGGTCGGTCCAACGCGAGCGGATGCGCTGCCACCAGCGAGCCACGAGCGATGGCTCGGCGCCTGCTTCGATTTTTTCTCGGATGTGCAGCATGCGTTCCGTGGCCCGATCCGCCCAGGTAGTGCCCGGGTAGCGTCGCCGGACAATCTCATAGTAAAAATAGGCCGAACCATAGTGGCCGGTGCGGCGATAGTACTCGGCGATGCGAAAATCTTTTTCAGCTTGTTGGTCATGGATGCGCAGCAAAGTGCTTTCGAGGAACGATTGACGGTCGCGCAACTCGGGATAAGTACGCAAGGCGGTGTCTATCAACTGCCGTGCCTCGGCCAGTTTTCTGCCGTCGTAATCTGGGCCGCCGGTCAATTGGATTTTACTTTGGATAGCCAGTTCCAGGGCATGAGGCGCCAGAGGGGAGCGCGGGAACTGCTCCACCAATAAGCTGTAATACGTGTCGGCATCGAGATAGTTTTCGCGGTAGAAACTGGTGCCGCCGGCCAGAAAAAGGGCCCGATCGGCTAACGGACCTGTCGGGTCCTGAGTATAGACTGCCTCGCAAGCCTTGATGGCGTGCCCTTCCAGGTCGAGGAGAGGCTTGTCCCGGTCGAAATGGACCAACTTGGGCAGAGGCAAACCCCGCTTGCCTTGCCGATACTCGTCCCAGGCGAGCATATCTTCGCGCGTTTCGTTGAGCCAGTAGTCGGCGATATCGAATTGTCGCTGCACGGCCTCGGCGCGGTAACGGGTAGTGGGGAAGTTTTCGAGCAGCTTTTGGTAGGTAGCTCGTGCCGCCGGGTACTTGCGCTGTGCGTATTGCGCTTCTGCCTCCCAAAACAGGCAATCTTCGACGGTATCCAGATCTTTTTCCCGCTCGGCGCGTTTGCGCAGCCAGCGGAAAACCTTTTCGGCTCGGTCGTACTGCGCCTGTTGGAACAAGACCCGTGCCGAAGCGAAGTCGCCGCGCAATGTGCCGGGAGGCGGTGCCGGCTCGATTTCCCAGTGTCCGTCGCGGTAAACGCTTTGCTCCGGCGCAGGAGGCAGCTCGACACGCGGTTTTGTGACGGTGTCGGTCAGACGGTCCAGCGTTTGGCAGCCGCCTGCAAAGATCGAGAGCACATACGCTATCCAAAGAGTACAGCGCGCGCCTGTCACGGTTAGGTACCCTCGAGATAAGCCAGCGTGCGCGGCGGCCATCCGAGCAGGTGTGTCTCGTAGTCATTGAAAAAAGCACGCACGGCGCGTTCGACCTCGGCATCGGCCCGCGGCAATCGGTCGCTGGCCAAAGCACGTAGCGCTTCGACCGCCGGCCCCGAAAGCCGCTGCGTTCCCGCGACCTTGCTAGCACAACTCAGGCACACGATCCCACCTCGGGTCGCGCTCGCTGCCGCTTCACGTTCGGCACTTAGGTCTCTGTGGCACACAGCACAAGCAATCAGGTTCGGGGCGAAGCCTGTTTCGCGTAACAACGTCATTTCGAAGCGCATCAGCGTCCAGCCCACAGGTGTGGTCCCCAAGTGACGTAGCGTTGTCAACGCCGCGTCGAAGAGGGCCGGGTGCGCGTCGTAAGGCCGCGTAAAATCGCCCAGGAGCTGGGCCACATGGTAGCCGGCGTACAAGGACGGCAGATGCCGCCACAGGTGCGGAAAGCGTTCCACCAATTGTGCTTCGGTCAGCAAATCCAGGGCTCCCGGCGATTTACGCAGCCAGACGATACTGCAGACACTCAGCAGGTCAAGAGCAGATTCGAAGGCGCCGCGTATGCGACGGCCGCCCTTGGCCAAAGCACGGATCTGCCCCACTTCTCGGGTGAACAACGTTACGATCCGGCTCGTTTCGCTGAAGTCGGTTTTGCGAATAACGAGACCTATCCCTTTTTCTGCAGGCATCTCACGTACTCCCTCAGGCGGCCTCTTGGGTGCCGATCCCAACTCGACCAGGGCGGCAAAACTATCTTGCCCCCTTTGCTTATCCTCCGCACTTTGGGCAGCACATGCCGTTCTCCCTTCGGCGCTCTCGTCGCTTGCGATCATTAAGCTACACATTGCCTCGCGCCGGGTCCTGACGCAGGAGCCATCGGCGCGCACTCTTTATCGCCAGGGGCGTTTTACCGCTCTCGAGAAAAGTGCAAGCATGCTTCTAGACACAGCCCTGAAAAGGGAAACCGTGGTTCACTTGGCGGGGTAAAGATGGTAGAGGACGATCGCGCCTACGGGCAGATGGATGCACGGTTTTTGTGGGTCGGACCGCGCCTCGATAAAGGAGTCACACATGTTCGCGTGGAGATATCGTTTTTTGAACCGGCTATGCGTGCCTGCACTGGTTGTGGCCTTGCTCGCGGCTGTGTCCGCAGCGCAAGCGCAGGTGCTGGTCGTCGGGGCCCGCTCCCTGGACACCTTAGAATCGGCAGCGGCCTACGCCCTGAAAATGGCTGGCCGAGAGAATTTGGCCAAGCAGCTCGAAGGACTACTGGCCGCTTTGACCCAGGGCAAAGGATTGAAGGGCATAGACAAAACGCTCCCCTTGGGGGTGTACGTCCATCTTCCCGCAACCGGCCAGTCGCAGCCGCAGGCGGTTGTTTTCGTGCCCATCAGTGACAGCAAAGCCGTTCTCGAACTTCTGGAAGCGCTCAATCTGTCCCCTCGTAAGGACCGTGACGATTGGTACACCCTCACCAACGATCAGGGCCAGTCGTTTTATTTGCGCTTCCACAGCCGGTATGCCTTGGTAAGTAATTCGCAGCCGGCGCTGGAAAAGCCGGTGGCGGAAGCGAAATTGCGTGCTCTTTTGCCTGCCGATGCGCTGGTGGCAGCCAGCCTCAGGATCGAAGAAATCCCGGTCGCTTTAAAGCAGCAGTTTCTCGAGCAAGTCATCAAAGAGGCGCGGGAGCGCGAAAAGGAAAAGCGTCCCGGAGAGACCCAGGCGCAATACGAGTTGCGCATGCAGACGACCGAGATGGCCCATCGTGTGCTGGAGCGGGTGGTGCACGATACCCGTGCTCTGACCGTGGCTTTGTCTGTGGACGAAAGCCAACATCAGCTGGCACTGCGCGCACTGCTCGAACCGCAGCCGAATACGCCGATGGCGCTGGCGTTGCAGTCCCTGGGAACGCAACCGGCACGTTTTGCGGCTTTGGTGCGCCCCGAGGATCACTTCGGTGCCGTGTTGCATCTGCCGGCGCCGGCACCGCTGCGTCAGGTCCTGGTTCGCGCTGCTCGCGAAGGATTTGCCCAGGGTTTGCAACAAGCCAAAGACGACCAGGATCGGCTATTCCGACAGCACGTGTTCGATGCTATCCTGGCTGCTCTCGATCAGCCGAGCTGGGAGGGGGCGATTTTTCTGACAGCGCCCGGAGCCGATGGAAGCCGCGCAGCAGCGTTGTTGCTGCAGACAGGTCGGGGCCGGCAATGGCAAAGCATTTTCGAGCAATTCGTCGCCAAGCTCCCCGAAGAGATGCGCCGGCTGATCGAGCTCAACGCCGCCAAGGTCGGCAACTTTACTGTGCACGCCATCGAAGTGCGCGAAGGAGCAGACGATCTGCGGCGTATCTTCGGCTCCCCGCGTATTTATCTGATGGTGTCCGACGATACGCTCGGGATCGGAGCTGGCAAAGACCTGATGCGGACTTTGGAAGAGCGCTCGAAAAAATCGAAAACAGCCGCTACGAGGGAGGCAGCCGCTACCGCCTTGGATTTGCGCTTGCGTATGACTGCTTTGGCCGAACTGGAACGACCGGACAAGACCAAACCGGCGGCCAAGGAGATAGCGCGGGAGGTATTCCGCGGGCCGTACGCCGGTCGCGACGAGGTCCGGCTAAGGCTCTTGGTGGGCGAAAAAGTGGAGCTGCGGCTGGACATGGACACGCCGGTGCTGCTGTTTTTGTTCAAAAGCGGTCGTGCCGGGAGTGCGGAGGCCGGTCTGTAGTCCCGGTGCGCTCGGCACCCTGTCTGCATGCTGCCGCTCGATGCTCAGCAGATGTGGCGCATAGCCACGCGCACGACACGAGGCGACTGGCTTGCGAGCACCGGTCGTGGACTCAATCGTTGACCATTTTCGCGGGCTGCTCGATAGCGTGCAGCAGCATCAGCCACAAGGGGCCGTGCGGATCCACCCTTTTTTGTTCGCTGATGACCGCTTGCAACGGCACGTGGGTGAAGGTGTTCTTCCAAATGCCCACGAGCATGTCGGTGCGCCCGCTCATGGCGGCGTGCACGGCATTTTGGGCCAGCAGCAGGCAGAAAACGCTGTCGGTGGGCACCGCGGGCGCGGAGCGGATCATATAGCTGGGGTCTATGTAGCGCACGTTGACCGGTTTGTTGCGTGCTGCAAAGTATTCCTCGATTCGGCGGAGCAGGAAACCGCCGATATCTGCCAGCCGCTGATTGCCGGAAGCGTCTTTACCCAGGCGCGCCACTTCCTCGGGCATCAGGTCTTGGCCGGCGCCCTCGGCGACGGCGATGACGGCGTGGCCGCGCTTTTCCAAGCGTCGTTCCAAGAGGGTGAGCAGTCCGCGCGGGCCGTACAGCTCGAAGCGTACCTCCGGGATGAGGACGAAGTTGACGTCGCCATTGGCGAGAGCGGCCAGGGTGGTGATGTAGCCGGAGAAGCGACCCATCAGTTTGACCAAACCGACGCCGTTGATAGCTCCCTGGGCCTCGGCATGGGCGGCTTTGAGTGCCTGGTCCGCCAGGGAAAAAGCGGTCTCGAAACCGAAGGTTTTCTCGACATAAGGCAAGTCGTTGTCAATGGTTTTCGGCAGGCCGACGACGGCGATGGGCAACCCGGCGCGTCGGGCCGCTTGGGCCAGGGCATGGGCACCTCGTTGCGTCCCGTCGCCGCCTATGGTGAAGAGGATGTCAATGTGCCGATCTCGCAAAAACTGCAGCATGGCCTCGATCGGCTGGTGGCCGCGGGAAGTTCCTAGGAAAGAGCCGCCTTGCTCGTGGATGCGCTCGACGACACCGGGCGTCAGCACGATCGGCTCCGGTCCCCCGGGAACCAATCCGGCATAGCCATAGCGGATGCCCAGTACTTCGCGCACGTGGTATTGAAGATGTAGGCTACGCGTCAGTCCGCGGATGACGTTGTTGATACCAGGGCACAAGCCCCCACAGGTGACAATGGCGGCTCGGGTACGAGTTGGGTCGAAATAAATCCAGCGCCGCGGTCCCGCGACTTCCAGGTTGATTGCGCTGATCTCCATGGGCATCTGGAAATGCTGCGAAGCGAAGCCCGTAGTATCGAAAAGCACGCGTTCCGAGTCGTCCACGAAAAACGTACCGCCTTCTTTTTCCAGGGCTACCAGCGGAGATAGCAGCTTCGCTTCACCGAGCCGTTCGATAGCGAAGTCGGGAGGGCCAGACATGGTTCGTTCCTCGATGGATCCGTTGGGCCATGCGCTAGGCTATCTTATCTTATCTTATTTTGCGGTCCTGCGCCGCGAGACAGGCCGAAAAGCGACGGGCGCAAGCACGACTCAGGCGGCCCGACGTTGGCTCTCCCCCGGAGAAGCCGCATCCGGCTCGTCCTGCCACTGACGGTAGCGGACGGATATTTTTTTGGACACGCCTGACTCTTGCATGGTGATGCCGTACAGCACATCGGCCGCGGCCATGGTGCGCCGCGAATGGGTAACCACGATGAATTGGGATTGGTCGAGGAAGCTGCGCAAGACTTCTGCAAAACGCGCGGTGTTGGCCTCGTCCAGGGCGGCGTCCACTTCGTCCAGGATGCAAAAAGGACTGGGCTTGCTGCGGAATATGGCCAGCAACAAAGCCACGGCAGCCAGGGTTTTTTCGCCGCCGCTGAGCAAAGAGATACTGCGCAGTTCTTTGCCCGGCGGTCGCGCCACGATGTCCACGTCGGTTTCCCAGGGGTGCTCGGCATCGCTGACGACGATGTCGGCCACGCCTCCGCCGAACAGCTTGCGGAAAAGCTCTTGGAAATGCAGGCGCACGGCATCCAGGGTGCGACGGAACAGGTTCCGGCTCTCTTCTTCGAGACGCGCCAGAATCTGCATCAGAGAAGTCCGCGAGTGCATCAGGTCCGCTTTTTGGCTGTCCAGTGCGCCGATACGACGGTCGAGTTCTTCCAGCTCGGCCAAGGCTTCCAAGTTGACATGGCCAAGGCGCGCCAGCTCGTTGCGCAAGCTGGCAGCTTCTTGTTCCAGTGTCCGTAAACCAGCCGGAGGCAGAGGGGGATACTCGGCATCGGCCTGCGCCAAATCCGTAGCGAGATCTTCCCGCACGCGCGCACAGAGTTGATCGAGCTGTTGCTGGTGGGTCGTCACGGAGATGTGCAAGTCGCGCACGGTCGCTTGTTGTTCCGCATAACGCTGCCGGCACCGCTCGTACTCCTGGGCCAAAGCCGTGCGCTGGGAGGCATACTCGTCGAGCCGCTGACGGACGGCGTCGAGACGTTGCTCCAGCGACTCGCGCTGTGCCACGGAGCTACTGAGTGCGTCCACTGTCTCCAAGCATTCGCGATGCTGCTGGTCGTACTGGGACCGGAGGGTGTGCCAGCGGGCTTGGCCGGCGGACCAGTCGCGTGTTTTTTGGCTTTGCACCGTGCGCAGCTGGTCCAGGTGCGATCGTAAGGCATCCCGGCGCGCTGCCAGTGCTGCCAGCTGGACCCGAGCATCCGCCTGCTGTTGGCGGAGGGAAGCTAGCTCCGATGCCAGCTCTTCGGCTTGGGCGTCGAGGCTTGCCAACTCCTGGCGCATCTGGACGACCGATCGGTCGAGCAGGTGCGCTTGTTGTTGCGCGGCTTCGAGCTCGCCGTGGATCGTTTTCAGCTCGTCCGTCAGGCGCCCGAGCTCTTGGGCAGCTTGCTGGACTTCGGCCTGGAGTTGCTGCAACTCCTCGACGGTTCGCTGGCGTTTCCAGTCGTGCGCGGCTGCTTGTGCGCGCGCCTTGTCGAGCTCTGCCTGCAAGCTCCGCTCGGCGTCCTGCAGAGCAATTAGCTTAGTTTGCACTGTTTCGGCTTGCGCCTGCGCCTGCGAGCGTGCCGCGTCGAGGGCCTGCAACGACTTGGACAGTTCGTGCATTTCGCTGTTGCGGCCGAGCACGCCGGGCGATTTGAGCGGGCCGATACCGTATACGCCCTGCTGAGTGACGACGATGCCCGACAGGGTCAGGTAGCTGAACTGCGGGGCGCGGCGACGGAATTCCCGTGCCGCCGCCACAGTCTCCACGAGGACCCAGCCTCCCAGAAGGAGATCGGGCAGGGCCGAGCAGTCGTCACGTGCTACTCGTACCAAGCGTGGGGCATGGGCCACGAAGCCTGGCAAAGCCGACAAGTCTTCGAGATCCATCGGTTCGCCGGGTGGCGGCGCCTGCAAGAGCCGGTTGCGGCGCCCAGTGCGTCCGGCAGCAACGACCAGGGACGGCGGGACGAGGGCCAGCAAGAGCACGCGTCCGGACAGCGGCGGATGCCAGGTTTCCACCACCGGGACGAGCCGCTCGACATCACGACATACCAAAGCGCGCGCCAGGTCGCCCAGTGCCAGGTCCAGAAGCGAGGCGTACTCTCCTGGAACGCTCAGCAGAGTTCCCACGGTGCCCAGAATAGTCTCTGCGAGCAGCGGGTCGCCTGCGGCCCGACGACTGAGGATAGCCTGCACGGCCCGGTCCTGGTCGCTGTCGTAGGCCAGTTTTTCCAAAATCTCCAGCCGCGACTGCGTGGCGCCGCGCCGCTGGTCCAGATCGTTCATCCGCCGTTGGATCTCCTCGCGCAGTTCGTGGCATTGGCTTCGTTCCTGAACGAGCTGAGCCAGCTGCTGTTCCAGGCTACTGATCGAGCCGCGCGCGCTCTCCAATCGGGCCATTTCGTCTGCGAGAGCCTGCTGCAGCGCGTTTACAGAATCGTTTAGGGCCGTCATGCGGCTGGCGAGCCGCTCTTTTTGCGCCGACAGCGAATTGGCCTGCGATTGCAAACTGGCGCACAGATTGTGTGCATGCGCTGCCTGCTGCACCAGGTGCCAGATCTCCTCCTGGACGCGGGCACGTCGCGCGGCGAGCGCCTGCTGGTGCTCTTCTTTCTGTGCCAAAGCGTTGCCCAATGCCTCGGCCAGGGATGCCGCCTGAGCAGCTTGAGTCTCGGCGTCTTGGACCGTGGCAGCGTGCTTGTGGATCTCCGCGGCCAGCAGGTCTGCCTCGATCCGGCGCCGGTGCTGCGTTTCTTCGAGGCGCCGTAATTCTTCGGCCAGCGTATCCAAGCGGCCGATCTGGGCGCGCAAAGCGGCCACGTGCGCGGCTATCCCTTCGCGCAGTTCGGTCTCTTGGGCGCGGTAGCTTTCGGCTTGGGCGCGGCACTGCCCGACGGTGTCCTCGAGCTGGGCCATTTGCTGTTCTAGGTCGTGCAAGGTGTGCGCCGTGGCTGTGGCACTCTCGGTAGCCGACTGCAGGTCTCGGGCCAGCGCAGCACTCGTTTGCCGCAGCCGCCGGTATTCGACGAGTGCGAGCCATAGTCGGGTGTGTTTGTACTTGTCGGACAGAGCCTGAAAGGTCCGAGCTTTGTCCGCTTGTGCGGCGACCTGCGTGCGCCGTTCACACAGTTCGCGCAGGATGTCCTCCAGACGGGCCAGGTTGTGAGCTGTTTGCTCCAGCTTGTGTTCGGTTTCCGTTTTGCGCGCGCGAAAGCGACTGATTCCTGCGGCCTCTTCGAAAAGGGCGCGCCGATCGCGCATGGTTGCCTGGATCAGGCTTTCTACTTTGCCCTGTTCGATGATGGCGTAGGTAAAGGCACCGGCACCGCTTCCCAGGAACAGGTCGCGGATATCACGCAAGCGCGCCGGCTGCTGATTGATCAAATACTCGCCTTCTCCCGAGCGGTAAATGCGTCGGGTGACGACGACCTCGTCGCACTCCAGCGGCACGAGCCGTCGGCGATTGTCCAAGGTCAGCGTGACTTCGGCCATGCCCAAGCTGGGACGGGATGGGGAGCCGTTGAAGATAACTTCGGCCAGTTCTCCCGTGCGTAAACTGCGCGGGCTCATTTCACCCAACAGCCAGCGTACGGCGTCAACGATATTGCTCTTGCCGCTGCCGTTGGGTCCGACGATGGCGGTAATGCCGGGACCGAAATCGAAACTGGTACGGTCGGCAAAGCTTTTGAAGCCGACCAATTCGAGCCGCTTGAGCATGCCCCCGTCTCTCCCTGCGGCGCCAGGTACCGACCGACACCCTTGGCAGGAGGGCGTAGCGCTCGCGCATCTCGGTTGCAGTTGCGCGGCTGGCTCGCATGGACTGTGTCATCCAGCACCAGGCGACTGCAGAGCGTCGCATCGTTTCTGGGCGCTCGCCGCGCCGTCATGCCGGGCACTCATTTCCGTCCAGGCGGAGCGAAGAGGGTAGGAGTGCTTCCCAGATCTACCGTTTCGCTGTCTTCGCCGGCCGATTCGGATTGGTTCTTCTGCTTTTCGCGCAGGATATCCACGACGCCGCCCAAGGCGATTTCGTATACCGAAGGCGCTTGGGGCACAGCATCGGCCACGACGGGTGCCGACACCACGCGATAGCGTGCCGCCCGCTGGAGCAAGTCCACCGCGTCCGGATAACTCGCCCCCATCTCGCCCATTGTGGTCAAGATGTCCGAGAGGGCCAGCGAGCAGGTGCGCCGGTCGGTTCGACCGTGTCGGGTAACTCGCGTTATGAAACATGTATCGCTTTGTGCGGAACTGCTCAGCACGAATTCGGGACCGGCCTGCAGGCTGAAAGGGGGTATCAACTTCGCTTCTTCCCCAAACAGGACGATCTCGGCCCGCCGATAGGTCGAAAAATGGATCAGTGGGCTGGATTCAGGGGCTACACGGTGCAGGTAAAAGTCCGTCAGTTTCTGCCCGGCCAAAGCCGGATCGCGCGGATCCAGAGTGAACAAGGCACGAAAAGCTCCATAGCGTGTCTGGGCGCTGTCGGACTCCAGAAGCTCGCGCAACTTGATATGGCAAATGGCTTCGTTGAGCGAGGCCAACGCGGCTAAAGCATAAGCGCGCAGACGTGGCTCATTCTTGGCTGTCGTCGCCAATACTTCGGCACACGCTGCGTCTCCCAGATAGGCCAGTGCTTCGGCGGCGCAAAAGCGAACCAAGGGATGCTCATGTTGCAGTGCGGGGCGCAAATCTTCGACGCTCTCGCTGCCCAAAGCTTCCAGCTTGATGGCCGCCGGGACAGCCAGCGCCGGGTTGAGCAATTGCACTGCCAGTTCCTTGCGGTACTTGCGCCGGCTGGCACCGGTCTCCGAAAGAGGTATCTGCCGAACCACCCGCAAAAACCGCGGGAGATTCTGCTCGTATTGGTGCGGAATACGCAACCAAACGATTTGCGGCGTTTTCGCTTCGGCAACACCGCGCATGACGCCGCGATATGGACCGTGAAACAATTCGTTGATGCGCTCGGCAACCACCCGCGACTGCGTCTTGGGTGCATCGGACGGTAGCACCAAAGTTAGATAGCGGTCAATGACCGCTTTGCCGCCGTTCCACACCCGACCGCGACGTAATTTCTGCTCGTCGCTCGTATCTCCCAGACCGGTGAGGATCGGTCCTTCCGCTCGCACGAGAACGCGGCCACGCAGCATCCGCGAAGGTCCTTCGCCGGTCAACTGCCTAGCGTCGGCGTACTCGCGCAAGTCGCAACGCATCAAATACCCGCCTCGCAAGCTCGTTGTCTTGTCCCGAGGCGGCACCTCTACTTCCACATCCACCGGGTCACCCTTTTGAATGCCCGGCGGCAATTCTGCACTTACGATGACCACAGCGGTGTCTGGAGAGGCCAAAAACTTCGCTGGGTCCTCTATCCCCATTTCTTTCAGAAGACGTAAAGCCATCCGCCGGTATTCGTCCGGCTGCGGATCGCTGCCAGTTCCTTGTAGTCCGCGGACCACGCCTACTCCATAGGCGCGCACGCGCTGCACGCCCATGAACGACGTGACATCACCTATGGTCTTTACTTTGGCGGTTTCCAGCTTTTCCGCAAGTACTTCCTCTTCCTGAGATTGCGGACGAAATAAAGACTGATCGCACCCTGCGGCAACGCAGGCCGCCACAAAGGTAACGATGAGCGCAGATTGAAAAGCAGTACACCCTTTATGTGCCATATTCTTAGGCTCCGAAAGTTTTTTCATCTTATTGAAACTTTTTTGTATCATCCTGGGTCTAACTTTGCGCGTGTCAGGGACAAATCGAGGTTGTGAAAGACTCGCTTGTCATCATGGGTGCCTGGCTTACCGCCTGCTATCCGCAGGAAGCCTTCGTCCGTGAAAAACGCGGGGAAAATAAGCGTCGTTATCGGGCATGTCAACGCCAATGGAACTGAATTTAGAGACAAACCCCGCCGCCTTAGGTTGGCGCATGTCCGGAAAACTCGATGCGCATACCCTTAAGGACAAGATCAACATGGGACAGCAGGCGGCGATATGTTTCTTATTACATCTCGAATATCTTAGTTTCGTGGGCCGTCTTACTGTGTTCTGAGTAGGCTATGGCATGCTAGACCGTGTTCAATAATTACCTAGCCAATTTGATTAGTAACCAATAATCATAACGCCACGGAGTGGGTTAAGGAGACGAAATGGCTAGTTCGGACTGGGTTAAAGACATCAGTGAAACACAGTTCACAAAAGAAGTTCTTGAAAAATCGTCACAAGTTACTGTTTTAGTTGACTTTACAGCAAAATGGTGTGGACCGTGTCAAATCCTCGGTCCGATCCTCGAGAAGCTAGCCGCTGAGTACCAAGGCCGCTTCATTTTGGTCAAAGTGAATCTTGATAGGAATCCTCTCCTCGTGGCTGATCTGGGAATCGAGGCTGTGCCTACGGTCCTTGCTTTCCGAAACGGGAAACTAATCGGACGATTCCAGGGAGCTTTACCTGAAACACAAGTCCGCGCTTTTATTGAACAAGTTTTACCCACTAAGTTTGAAACCTTGTTGACGCAGGCTGCCAAGACACTGGAAAGCGATCCACGCGGCGCTCTGTCATTTTTGGAGGAAGCGGATAGGGAACGTCCTGGTAACGAGGACGTCGCTGCCCTCAAAGCTGTTGCCCTTGCAAAGATCGGGCAATGGGAACAGGCAAAGCAATACGCTGAAACCGTTACCGAAGGAAGCTCTCATTACCGACAGGCACGTAACATTATTTCTCTGATTGACTTCCGACAAATGCAAGAAGCTTGGGGCGGACTAAACATGTGCAAGCAATATCGCGACGCAAATCCCGACGACGCACAAGCTAACTATCGTTTGGGCATATGTCTCGCCGCCTCCGGCGATTACGGCGGCGCCCTAGCAATGCTCCTGCGCGCCGGAGAGCTGGATCCTGCATGGGCCAAAGGGGCTGTCAAAGAAGCCATGGTACGTATCTTTGACATCTTGGGCCAGGAGAGTGAGCTGGCCGCCGATTACCGGGCCAAGCTGGCTAGTCTGATATACTGAAAACTGAAAAGCGTTCTTCATAACTACTGTTAAAGGCGCATCTTAGCGCCTGTGCGCTGGACGCATGCCTTGTCGCGATCGGGGATACCTTTATTGCGCGCACGATAGAACACAGACCGATATGCTCGGGGTCACACGTCGCGAAAGATAAGGCTATGAACTGGTTCGGAACCCCAAGCTTTTATTCGCTAGTATCTGCATGCCTACTTGGCATGCTGCTTACGTCGGGAGCGGCTCCTGCTTTCTTCCCCTTGCCGAAACTCTGCCCCATGACCCAAGACGGTTATGACGGTGATCATGCTCATGGGAGCATTGCTCCCGCAGGGGTAACCAGCCCGGTACAGCATTTTTCTGTGGGAGACAACGGCTCCACGGACACCCTTTTGCGCCTGCTGAGACAAGCAGAATTCCTTTGCCAGCAGGGTGACGTAGTCGGCGCATTGGCTATTTACCAGGCGCTGGAAGAGCAAGCGGATTGGGATGGCATTTTTTTTGTCAATGAAGGGATCTGCTACCACAAGGCGGGTCAATTGCCGCAGGCCATAGCGTGCTATCGGCGAGCGCTGATCGAGCATCCAGGAGATAAGGAGTTGTTGCGCTTGCTCGTAGATGCTCGTAAAGATGTGGCGGCTAACTGGCCGCCTATTTCGTTCGACTGGCCTTGGGAGGTTTCTCCAGCAGTTGTTGCCGGAGCAAGTCTTGCCTTTAGTGGGCTCGGAGCAGGTTTGGTCTTGCTCACCCTGGCAAGAAGTCGCTGGCGCCGTCCGGTGGTGCAAGCGATCGGCCCAGCAAATTCAAGTATCTCGAAGGCGAAAAAGTTTCTGATCTGGTTTTTCTCAGGACCTGGACTCGTTCTTAGTCTGGGTGTTTTGTTCGTTTTGAGCGGCGGCATAACGTATTGGTATACAAGGCATTTTGTAGAACATGAGTGCTCGCAGCCAGTCGGCGTAGTTACCGTTGAAGTGACGCTTTTGCGAGGCAATGGCAAAAGCTATCCGCCGGTCATCTGGTCAGGGCGGCCCGTGCATTTGACGCCGGGCACAGAAGTTCGGTGCCTTTTCCAACGAAAGGATTGGCTGCAAATCGTCTTACAGGATGGGCCTGTCGGCTGGGTACCTGCTGCATCGGTCTATGTGCCGATGAAGAAAGACCGGTCTTGAAAAGATTGACCACAGAAGACGGGTGGATGGCCCTTTAGCCGCATGCTGTTTTAGCGTTTCTGTTTGCCAGCTCGGCGTGTTTTGGAAGATGCCATGACCTTGTTTCAGCCTCCGGTTATAAATGCGCTGGCTCTCAAAGTCGGCGCTGCAGTACAATAGAATACACGAGCGCTCGCACAGCGATGGGCGGATAGAGAGGATGTGGCGAAAAGCTGGGACTGCACACAGGGTCGCGGTCCCGATTCTTTGTGGGCAGTGAAGCCCGCGCCCAGTGCGAGGCTACCCGGCACAGCTGGGTGCCGCTGAGGCAATGGATGTGGCGCCAAAGGTATACATCGAAACGGTCGGCTGTCAGATGAATGTGTTGGACAGCGAGTTGGTGGCCGGCTCGCTGAAGCGGGCCGGGTATCAGCTTGCCGCCGACCTTGCTACAGCCGACGTTGTGTTGCTCAATACGTGTAGCGTTAGGCAGCACGCCGAGGACAAGATTTACAGCACGCTGGGCAAGTTGAGACGCTGGAAAGCGAAAGGCAGCGGCCGGATAGTAGGCGTGCTGGGATGCATGGCGCAGAAGGACCGCGAACTGATTCGGCAACGCGCGCCCCACGTAGACGTGATTTGCGGACCCGGGCAGTTGGCACGGGTCGTAGAACTGATCGAGGAAGCACGCCGCAGCGGCACGCCACAAATCGCTGTCAGTTTGGGCCGTGCCGAGGCATCGCGTGCGGAAGTCGCCGACAGCTTCGAGAGCTACGATCCACTGCGCGAACCCGCCATGCGGCCCAATCGCTTCCAGGCGTATGTGCGCACGCAATTCGGCTGCGACAAGTTTTGCACGTACTGCATCGTCCCGAGTGTACGCGGACCGGAGCAAAGCCGTCCCCCGGAACATATCCTCGCCGAAGTGCGCCAATTGGCCGATCAAGGATGCAAGGAGGTTACACTGACCGGTCAAACGGTCAATAGCTACAAATACGTCGCCGGGGACGGCCGCATCTGGCGGCTGTCGGATCTTTTGTACGCCATCCACGACCTATCCGGCATCGTGCGCATCAAGTTCATTACCAATTTTCCCCGCGACATGACCCAGGATTTGCTGGAGGCGGTGCGCACTTTGCCCAAAGTCTGTCGCTACCTGCACGTGCCTGCCCAGTCCGGATGCAACGAAGTGTTGCGCCGGATGAAACGACTGTACACGGTCGAGTTTTATCGCGAGATGTTGGCTCGCTGTCGCGACACGATTCCCGGCGTGGCCATTAGCAGCGATTTTATCGTGGGTTTTTGCGGCGAGACGGAAGAGTGTTTCCAACGCACCTGCAAACTGGTAGCCGAGGCGGGCTTCAAGAATAGCTACATTTTCAAGTACAGTCCACGCCCGGGTACCAAGGCGTACGATCTTTTCGCCGACGATGTACCCGAAGAAGTCAAGCGGCGTCGCAACAACGATTTGCTGGCCATCCAGAATCGCGTCAGCCTGTCGGAGCATCGGCGCTGGATCGGTCGCACCGTGGAAGTTCTGGTCGAGGGGCAGAGCAAGCTGGCGCACAAGCGGGGCGCTATCCATGGTGATCGCGTGCAACTGACTGGCCGCACTATGACGGATCATATTGTCGTTTTCGAAGGACCGCTCAGTCTGACAGGCGACATCGTGCCTGTGTACATCGAAGACGCTTCGTCGTTTACGCTTTTCGGCCGCCGGCTGGGACCAGAATCTGAAAACGCGCACCGAGGCTTGGAAAGCCAAGCAGCCAGCGAAAAGCGCAGCGCTGTCGCCGCACGGGTCGGGTAACTCAGAGCTTGTCGAGTCCGCGGAGGAATGGGGAAGCTCCCGATGGTCCCGCCACAGGCGCTGGTCGAATCGTTCGAAGGAGCAAGACCGCATCTACAGCGCTGGGGTGTCCAGCGTCTGGATCGGGCCTGGCAGAACCTCCGGCATTTGGCTGCGCTCTGTGAGGGGCAACGCTTTGCCGAGTTGTGGCGCGAGCTCGATCGGGTGCTCCCGCGATGCCCCGACCCGGACATGGCGCTCAATAACTTGGAGCGCTTTTTGTCACAGCCTGGAGTGCTAGTGCACTGGCCTGCCTTTTTGGAAAACCGAGCGCGGCTTTTGGAAACTGTCTTGCAACTTTTCAGCGTCAGTCAGTATTTCAGCGATTTGCTCGTCACCCACCCGACGTACGTGGGTATGCTGCGCATCCCCTTGCGCAAAAGTCCCAGTCTGGAGGAGATGGAAGCGCAATTGCAGGCGGAAGTGGATGCGGCGTTCGAAGACACCGCCGTGTTGCGGGCACTGCGTCGTTTCCGCGAACGCCACCTGATGCGCATCGGTGCCAACGACATTATTCGCGGGCGCCCGCTGGAAGAGGTGACCCGGGATATATCCCGAGTGGCCGAAGCGGCGGCACGTGTGGCTTTGACGACCGCGTTGCGGCGGATCGCCAATCGTTTCGGTCCGCCGCAGCGCGCCGACGGCCAACAGGCCGGGTGTGTCCTTTTAGCCTTCGGCAAACTCGGAGGCGAGGAGCTGAACTACAGCAGTGACATTGACCTGATGCTCGTCTATGAGGAAGAAGGGGTCACCCGCGGCCGCCGTCCGATTGCCAATAGCGAGTTCTTCGAGCGCGTCGTCAAGGAATTGGTGCGACTGCTGAGTGCCTATCCGCCTGCTTTCCGCGTAGATTTCCGCTTGCGTCCCGAAGGACAACGTGGCCCGTTGGCCCGCGCGCTCGATAGCACTCTGGCTTATTACGATACCCTGGGACGTACCTGGGAAAGGCAGGCTCTGATCAAAGTACGGCCGATAGCTGGAGACCTGACGCTAGGCCAGCGGTTTCTCGCGGCCATCGAGCCTTTTGTCTATCGCCGATATCTCAGCTTTGCAGAGATCAACGAAATCAAAGTGATGCGGCGCAAGATCGAACAAAAGGCTTCGCGCATGGGTGCCCCGCTGGACATCAAAACCGGCCGCGGGGGGATCCGCGATGTGGAGTTTGTGATCCAGTTTTTACAGTTGCTCAACGGCGGCGATTTACCCCAGGTCCGTCTGCGCAACACCCTCGCTGCCATCCAGGCCCTAGCCGATGCCGGCTGTTTGACCGATCAAGAACGGCATGTCCTGGCAGATAATTACCGCTTTCTGCGCCAGCTCGAACACCGCTTGCAAGTCATGTTCGACCTACAGACGCATACGTTGCCACAAAAGCCTGACGAATTGGCACGACTGGCGCGGCGCATGGGATATTCGGATCCGTCGCCGCGACGGACCGATACCATTGCCCGTCCCGGGAATGCGGGCGGAGCATGTGCTGCCTTTTTGGCCGATCTGGAGCGCAAAACGGAACTCAACCGCAGGATACTCAACCACCTGCTGCACGAGACTTTTGCCGACGATGCCGGTTCGGCAGAGCCGGAGACCGATCTGGTCCTCGATCCGGATCCCGAGCCTGAAGCCATCGCTGCCATCCTCGGCCGTTATCGTTTTCGGGATATCGAGCGGGCATGGAGCAATCTGCAGAAATTGGCTCAGGAGGAAGTGCCGTTCCTGAGCACCCGGCGCTGTCGTCACTTCCTTGCCAGTATCGCACCACGGCTGCTGCAGGCTTTGGCGCAGACTCCCGACCCGGACATGGCCTTGACCAACCTCGAACGGGTGACCGCCTCGCTAGGCGCCAAAGGGGTCCTGTGGGAGCTTTTCAGTACGGACCTGGACAGTCTGCGGCTCTATGTAGACCTTTGTGCCTGGAGCCAATTCCTCTCGGAAATCCTGGTCAACAATCCTGGCATGATAGACGAGCTTATCGAGAGTCTGGCACAAAACAAGAAGCGGGATCGGCACAGCTTGGTCGAGGAACTGGCAGAACTGTGCCACGGCGCCGAAGACCCCGATGTGATCCTGCACAGTTTTCGCGACAAGGAGCTTTTGCGCATAGGTGTGCGCGACATCCTCGGCCGCGATTCACTGCGCGACACACTTGCCCAATTGAGCGATCTGGCCGAGGCGATCTTAGGGCAGGTCGCTGAACTTAAATGGCCTCAATTGATCGAGCGCATGGGCGAGCCGCGCTTGGCCGAAGGCCCACGCGCTGGACTGGTAAGTCGCTATGTCATCTTGGGCCTCGGCAAGCTCGGCGGTCGAGAAATAAGCTACGGCAGCGACTTGGACCTGATCTTGATTTACGAGGGAGATGGACCGACCTGTCCGCAGTCCGGCTCGAGCGGGGAGTGCACCGACAACGTACACTTTTTCAGTCGGTTCGCCTGGGAAATCATCGGTGCCGGACAACTCGGACCGCGCGGCCGACTGTATACCGTGGACATGCGTTTGCGCCCCTGGGGCCGATCCAACACCGTGACCATTTCGTTGCCCGAGTTTCGCAGGTACTATTCCACAGAGGCGCAGCTCTGGGAAAAACAGGCACTCACGCGCGCCCGTGTCGTCTGGGGAGACGCCGAGTTCGCTGCCGATGTGGAACGGGCTGTGGCCGAGGCAGCTTACGGATTCCTGTGGCGCCCCGAATTCGCACAGGAAATCGTGGACATGCGCCGGCGGCTGGAGCAAGGCCGCAGCCAGCGCGACCTGAAGCGCGGCTTCGGCGGTATCGTGGACGTGGAATTCATCGTGCAGCTGTTGTTGCTCAAATATGGATGGCAGTACCCTGGGATCCGTCAACCCAACATCTGGGCGGCCCTGGAAGCCTTGGCCGAGACCGGCCTGGTGGATGCACAGACTGCCCTGCGCTTGCGTGCGCATTACGAATTCTTGCGACGCGTCGAAAGTCGTTTGCGGGTGGCTTACGGACGGTCTCAGGATGTGCTTCCCGAGCGGGAAGAGGAAATAGATCGCTTGGCCCGGCGTTTGGGCTTTCAGGAAACGCAGCCTCAGGGCAGCCAGGATGCGTCCCTCCCACCCGCCGCCGCTTTTCTCGAGGCCCATGAACGCTGCGCCGCAGAAGTCCGTCGTATTTTTCTCGAGGTGGCTGAACGCGAAGGGAGGAACTAGTGGCTCCACTCGCTCCCGATTCCGCAGGACGGCTCGATAAACTGCGCCGATTTATGAAGCGACAGGATCTGCAAGGCATCGTGATCGGCGCTGCCGTCAACGTGCGCTATCTCACCGGCTTTACGGGGGACAGCACGTTCGCCTTGTTGGGGACCGACGAAGCGCTGTTGGTCAGCGACGGCCGTTATAGCGAACAGCTGGCCCAGGAGTGTCCCGATTGGCCGTGCGAGATCCGGCCACCGTCGCTGCCGCTCATCGAAGCCGTTGCACGCGCTTTGCAACACTTGGGCTGGCGTCGGCTCGGTTTCGAAAGTCATCGGCTTACTGTGGCCGAGTGGCTGCACTTGCAGGACAGACTGCCCGAAGCGACTTGGTGTCCTCTTGCCAGCGCGGTCGAAGATATCCGCGTCGTCAAAGATGCGTACGAAATAGCCTACATCCGTGAAGCGGTGCAGACAGCAGAAAAAGCCTTCCAAGAATGGCTGGGCCAGGTGGAGAGCACAGCCACGGAGAAAGAGTTGGCCGATCATCTGGAAACAGCGTTGCGACGGCACGGCGCCCAAAGCAGCAGCTTTCCGATCATCGTGGCCAGCGGCACGCACAGCGCGTTGCCCCATGCGCGTCCGCGTCCCGTCCCTGTGGCCGATGCCGACTGGTTGCTAGTAGACTGGGGTGCCGTGTGCCACGGCTACCATAGCGACTTGACGCGGATTTTGATCGCACGTACAATCTCGGCCAAGCTCGAGGAAGTGAGGGCTTGGGTGCGTGAAGCATTGGAGCGGGGTCTCCAGGCGGCGCGCCCAGGAGCTCGTGCTAGCGATGTGGACTCTGCCGTGCGCCGGACCCTGGCTGAAGCAGGTTACGACCGGTTTTTCTGCCACGGCACGGGCCACGGGCTGGGTCTGGAAATCCACGAAGCGCCTTTTTTGCGTCCGGGCCACGATACTTTGCTGCAGCCCGGCATGGTGTTCACTATCGAGCCAGGGGTGTATATTCCGGGGTGGGGGGGCGTGCGCCTGGAGGAAGATATCCTGGTGACCACAGAGGGCTGCCAGGTCCTTTCCCAACTCGATTGGCGCCTCAAGGCGCGGGGATAACCGAGCTGCGTCAGAGACGCCCGGCGCCACAAGGTCGTACAGGCTGCTATGCCGATGAACACGGACCATCCGCAAACTAGCGCCGAGTCGGTGACAAGCCACGATGCGTCGGACGCCGCCGGGCCGTTCGATGTGCGTACCATCCGTTATTTGATTCGGCTCATGCGCCGGCACGATATAACCGAAATTGACCTGCGCGACGGAACCCGGCGCGTGCGTTTACGACGCGGTGGCCCTGTGTCGGCAGGGAGCGCTGCTTCTGTGCCGGCACCTGCGACGCCGGCGCCTGCTTTGCCTACCGAAAGCCCGCAGTCGTCGGCGGCTGCTCCTGCCAAGCAACTGATCGAAATCAAAAGCCCGACGCCGGGCACGTTTTATGCCGCTCCCAGTCCCGATGCCGAGCCGTTCGTACGGGTCGGATCGAAAGTGCAGCCGGATACGGTCGTGTGCCTCATCGAGGCCATGAAGGTTTTCAACGAAATCACTGCCGACTGTACCGGCACTATCGTGGCTGTTATGGTCGAGAACCAGCAGCCTGTGGAATACGGTCAGGTGCTCTTCAAAGTGGACCCGACTGTGTGAAACCGGGTTGAATGGCCAACCTCTATCTGGAGTGGGTCGGAGCCGATGTTTCAGCGCATACTGGTAGCCAATCGCGGGGAAATTGCCCTGCGGGTCATTCGCGCATGTCGGGATTTGGGCATCGAAGTGGTTGCGGTGTATTCCGAGGCGGATCGAGACGCGCCGTACCTGCAGCTGGCCGACCAGGCGATTTGCATCGGCCCGGCACCGGCACGAGAAAGTTATCTGAACATTTCGCGCATTATCGCCGCGGCTGAAGTAGCCGACGTGCAGGCCATCCACCCGGGATACGGTTTCCTGGCCGAAAATCCCCATTTTGCCGAAGTCTGTCGTTCCTGCAAAATCGAATTCATCGGTCCTCCGGTGGAGGCGATGAAAAAGCTGGGCAACAAAAACGAAGCCCGCAAGATTGCCCAGCAAGCCAAAGTGCCGGTCGTGCCGGGCAGCGACGGACTGGTGGAAACCGATGCCGAGGCGTTGCGTCTCGCCCGCGACATCGGCTACCCGGTCTTGATCAAAGCAGCCGCCGGCGGGGGCGGTCGCGGCATGCGCATCGCGCGCAACGATATCAGCCTGCAAGCTGGTTTACAGCAAGCACGTGCCGAAGCCGAGGCTGCTTTCAAGGATGGCAGCGTTTATATCGAAAAATACATCGAGCAGCCGCGCCATATCGAAGTGCAAATCCTCGGCGACAGCCGCGGCGAGGTCGTGCATCTCTGGGAGCGCGATTGCACTTTGCAAAGACGGCATCAAAAGCTGGTGGAAGAGTCCCCGGCCCCCAATTTGCCCCAAGCGGTCCGTGAAGAGATCTGCAAAGCCGCCGTGCGACTGGCCAAAGCAGCAGGGTATTGGAACGCCGGCACGTGCGAATTCTTGTTGGATCAAAACAACCGCTTCTACTTCATCGAGGTCAACGCCAGGATCCAGGTGGAACATCCCGTGACCGAGCTGGTGACCGGGATAGACTTGGTCAGGGAACAAATACGCATCGCGGCCGGCGAGCCTTTGCGCTTTACGCAGAAGCAGATCGTGCAGCGGGGCACGGCCATAGAATGCCGCATCAATGCCGAAGACCCGCTGCGTCAATTCGCGCCCAGTCCCGGGGTGGTGACTCGCTGGCAGCCGCCGGGCGGACCAGGCGTACGCCTGGATACGCACGTGGTCCAGGGTTATCGCGTGCCTTCTCATTACGATTCGCTCATCGCTAAATTGCTCGTCTATCAGCCCACACGCGAGGAGGCTCTGGCTACCATGCGTCGGGCTTTGGGCGAATTCGTCGTCGAAGGAATCAAAACCACCATTCCGCTCCACCGAGAAATCTTCTGCCACTCGCAATTCATCGAGGGGCGCGTGGATACGACGTTTATCGAGCGCTTTTGGCAGGCAGCCGAACGCAAGCCGGAAGAGATACTTGCCGGCGCTTGAATCTGCTTGCTGCACCCGTATGTACTCTTAGGGGGGTCCTCGGTCCTATGGCTTGACCGCACCAGGGCCGACCCCAGGGCTGGCACAAGCTGCCGTATGCCGCAGACGGCAGTCCGCTTGTAGGACGGACTTAGAGACAGGAGATGGCTCGACGATGCACGTAGGAATACTGACCGGAGGAGGCGACTGCCCCGGTCTGAACGCCGTCATTCGTGCCGTGGTGCGCAAGATCCACAACCACGGCGGATCGTGCCTGGGCATCCTCGAAGGCTGGCGCGGACTGATCGAAAACCGCGTGCGTCCCCTGCTCGTCCAAGAAACCGATGACCTCATCGCCCGCGGGGGAACGATCCTGTTTTCTTCGCGGACCAACCCCTTCCGGTCCAGCGAAAACGTTGCCAAGCTCAAGGCGGTCGTCCAGCAACATCGGTTGGATGCCATCGTTGCCATCGGCGGGGAAGATACTTTGGGCGTCGGCCACCGCCTGCACAAAGAAGAAGGACTGCCCATCGTCGGCGTCCCCAAGACCATAGACAACGATTTGTCGGCTACCGACTTCACTTTCGGTTTCGATACGGCCATCAATGTCGTGGTCGAGGCAGTGGACCGGCTGCGGACGACCGCTGAATCGCATCGTCGCATCATGGTCGTGGAAACCATGGGCCGGCATGCCGGCTGGATCGCCTGTTTCAGTGGCATAGCAGTCGCCGCCGATTACATCCTGGTCCCTGAAATCCCTATAGATTTCGAACATATGTGCCGCGTGTTGCGTCAGCGCCGTCAGGAAGACAAGCCGTACAGTATCGTGGTGGTCAGCGAAGGAGCCCGTTTTCCCGAAGGCGGCTTGGTCACCGCCGCCACCGAGATAGATGAATTCGGCCATGTCAAACTCGGGGGTATCGGGGCAGTCATTGCCGAAATGATCGAGAAGCACTTGGGGATCGAGACGCGGCATGTCATCCTCGGGCACTTGCAGCGCGGCGGTCCGCCGAGCGCCTTCGATCGTGTCCTGGCCACCCGCTTCGGCATCAAGGCAGCCGAGTTGGTCCTCGAACGTCGTTTCGGATACATGGCGGCTTTGCGTGGCACCGATATCGTGGCAGTGCCTCTGGCCGACGCCGTCACCGAGACCAAGCAACTCGACTTGCGCTACTACGAGGAAGCCCAGGAATGGTTCCCGGGTGCTTTGACCAGACCTCGCGACAACGCTTAGCCGAACTGTGCCGGCTGCGCAACGAGACAACTTACAGCGACTATGCCAAGCTACGACCCACAGCAAATCGAGCCGAAATGGCAGCGCTTCTGGCTGGAAAACAAGATCTTTCGTAGTCCGGACCTGCCGACTCGTCCCAAGTTTTATGTGTTGGATATGTTTCCTTATCCCAGCGGCGCC
>Ga0209989_100019_pt1 | contig 30367 bp, 36 predicted proteins | sample Antgeofumaro1A2B_FD_188083 | JGI IMG/M metagenome (GOLD analysis project Ga0209989, IMG submission 188083) | Geothermal fumarole subsurface microbial communities from Mt. Erebus, Antarctica - 1A2B (SPAdes) (version 2) | ecosystem: Environmental > Terrestrial > Volcanic > Fumaroles | place: Mt....
TTCCGCCACTTGCCCGCGGGAACTGCCTCCCAGAACAGGATTATAAAGCGCCGGTGCTAGCCCTGCCAAACATAACCCGCCCGCCCAGAGGTTTCCAACTTTATTGCCGGCCTGATTTGAAGGAACCACTTTAATCCGAAAACCAAACATAATCCTTTAAAGATTATGTCAAATTTATCCAAACTGGCTGGGCAAGCCGTTGTTGGGGGTCGGGCTGTTGACCGAAATTAGCGCCTTGGTCGGGAACATACGGACTGCCCGAAACCGACGAGCCCTAAGCCTGCTAACCGAAAGCCCTGGTCAACGCGGCCTAAATTTGACTAAGTCGACCGACTAATACTATAATTACGTAGAGGTTATAGGTGAGCGACGTCAAGGTAAAGTTCGGCCTGACGTTACCCAACCGGGGCGTTATCATCGGGGCCACCACCGTTCCGGAGATGCTGGAGCTGGCGGAACTGGCCGACCGCAACGGCTGGGACTCGGTCTGGGTCGGCGACTCCATTTTCGCAAAACCCAGGCTCGATGCCCTGGTCTTGCTGGGTGCCTTAGCCGTCCGCACCTCCCGGGTCCGCCTCGGGGTGGCCTGTATGGCCAGCATGCCCCTTCGTCACCCCCTGCTGCTGGCCTATCAGTGGGCCAGCCTCGATCTCCTTTCGGCAGGTCGGACGGTCTTGGTCGCATGCCAGAACCGCCCTGGGCCGGGGGCCGGCGACTTCGCCCACGAGTATGAGGTGTTCGGCGTAAGCCCGGCCACCCGGAGCCGCCGGATGGAGGAGGCCATCGAGATCCTGCGTCTCACTACCTCCAGGACAAACGTAAGCTACTTCGGCCGTTATTTCCGATTTGAAAACGTCACTATCCTCCCCCAACCGGTCCAGCAGCCCGTTCCCATCTGGGTGGTAGCCAATCCGGACCTCACCCGGCCCGAGCTGGTCGCCCGCACCTTCCGCCGGGTGGCCAGGTACGGCGACGGCTGGATGACCACCCGGCAGCTTCCCGATGAGTTCCAGGCCTCGGTTCAGAAAATCAAAAACTACGCCAACGAGCTGGGTCGGGACCTTCCGGCTGCCTTTGAATTCGCCCTTTATTACAACATCAACGTAAACGAAGACTCCGAGCAGGCCTTTGCCGAGTCGAAGCGATTTTTGGACAGTTACTACGACTTTGATTTCCCGCCCGCGGTGGTGGACCGCTGGGTGGCCTACGGCCCGCCTGAGGCGTGTATAGAAAAGCTTCGGGCCTTCGCCGAGGCCGGGGCCACCACCATCACCTTAAGGCTTACGGCCTACGACCAGCGGGCCCAGTTTAAGCGGGTCACCGACGAAGTCCTGAAAAAACTCCGAGGGTAGCCGCGGTGATCACCCGATTCGACCACGGGGTTATTGGCGTAAGGGACCTGGAGGCCGCCCTGGCCTACTACCGTCAGGTCCTGGGTCTGGATGCTCGGCCCGGGGGCAGACACACTGGCCGGGGAACCCATAACGGCATCGTCCGCTTTGGCTTGGACTACTTAGAGCTTCTTTCAGTCTGCGACCCCGCCGAGGCCGCCGCCACCGGTCTCCGGGGCCAGGTCCTGCTCCGGTTTCTGGAGCAGCGGCCCGGCGGCCTTGTTGGTTTCTGCCTGGCCACTGACTGGGCCGAACTTCTGGCCGGGCGCCTGCGAGAAAGGGGCCTCGACGTTACGGGGCCCTTTGAGATGGAGCGCCTCAGGCCCGACGGCCGCCTTCTGCGTTGGCGGCTGGTGGTCCCCGGTGGGGTTGCCTGGCGGCGCCCTTGGCCCTTTTTTATCCAGTGGGATGTCCCCGATGCCGAGCGGCTGGTCTGGGAGCCTCCCGGAAGCCACGCGCTGGGAGTGGAGGGGGTGGTGGGCGTTGCCGTGCTGGTGGAGAGTCTTGAGGCAGGAAGAGAGCTTTACGTGGCCAAGCTGGGCTTTGAGCCGGTGGCGGCCGAGGATTACGTGGCCGAGCTTGGGGCCGGGCGGCTTAGGCTAAGATACGGTCCGGTATCGGTGGAGCTGCTGGCCCCTCAGGGGCCGGGGCCTTTACGGGCCGAGCTTGAGGAGGTGGGGCCTGGGCCTTTCGAGTTTAGACTTAAAGTTGCGGACCCGGAGCGGGCCCGAAGGTTCCTGACCGGCCGCGGTGTCCGAACCGTAGAGGTTTCCTGGGTCGATGGGGGCCTGCTCATCGACCCCGATCAGGCCCTGGGGGCCCGACTGGTGCTGGTGAGGGAGGCGGTCCTATGATAAGGCTCACCCGGCGGGAGTTTTTGCTGGCCACGGCGGCCCTCGCCGCAGGCTGCAGCCCGGCGGCAACCCCAGGTCCGGCCCCGGCCGAGGGGACGCCCCGCTGGGGCGGGGTCTTAACCGTCTGGATTCGGGGTGACCCGCCCACCCTCGACGTCCACCAGGGCTCCATTGACAGCATCCTTCACCCCCTGGCCCCCTGCTTCGACCTGCTGGTCCAGTTCGATCCGCAGGACCCGGACAGGATCATGCCTGACCTCGCCGAGAGCTGGGAAGTAAGTCCCGACGGTAAGGTTTACACCTTCCACCTCAAGGGTGGGGTGAAGTTCCACCATGGCAAGCCCTTTAAGGCCGAGGATGTTAAGGCCAGCTTTGAAAGGATCATCTGGCCGCCCAAAGGCATTGTCAGCCCGAGACGGGGAGCCTTCGGGGCGGTGGAAGGGATCGAGGTGGTGGACGAGTACACCGTGCGCTTCGTCTTAAACCGGCCGAATCCATCCCTGCTTGCCAACATCGCCCAGGGCTGGAACGTGATCTACCCCCGGGATCTTCTTGAGACCAAGGTTGACATGAGCAAGGACGTGGTAGGAACCGGACCTTTTAAGTTCAAAGAATATATCCGGGGGGTAAGCATTGAGCTTGAGCGTAACCCCGAATACCATGTGCCTGGCCGCCCCTACCTGGACGGGGTGAAGTTTTTCATCGTTCCGGACCCTAATACTGCCTTCTCGGCTTTCATCTCGGGCCAGCTCCTGATGTACCGGCTCCGAAACCCGGCCGAAGTGGCGGAGGCCCGAAGGGTCCTAGGCGACCGGGTGGTCGTCCAGGAGGGAGTAACCCTGGCCAAAGCCGTCTTTCGGATGAACGCCACCCACCGCCCCTGGGATGACCCGAGGGTCCGGCAGGCGGTCTCCATGGCCATCGACCGGCCAGCGGCCGTCCGGGTGCTCTACCAGGGGGCGGGGCAGGTGGGGGGCATCCTGATGCCTGGGGGCCGGTGGGCGCTCCCGAAAGAAGAGCTGGAAAAGATTCCAGGTTACGGGCCGTACAAGGCCCGGGAGCTCGAGGCGGCCAGACGGCTCCTTTGGGAAGCGGGAGTTCCCGAGGGTTTTAAAACCCGGATGCTGGCGGTCAAAGGCGCCGCCTTCGAGCCTATTGCGGTCTTCATGAAGGATCAGCTGGCGAAGGTGGGGATTCAGGCCGACCTTGAGGTGGTCGAAAGCGCCGTCGCCTACGACCGGCTCAACCGCCGGGACTACGACACTATGGCCTGGGGCCTGAGCATGGCCATCGACGACCCCGATGCCATCTTCGGTGAGAACTACACCTGCGATGCACCCCGCAATTACACTGGGGTTTGCAGCCCGGAAGTTGACCGGCTTTACCTGGAGCAGTCCCAGACCCTGGACCCGGCTCGGCGAAAGGCTTTGGTCCACGAGCTAGAGCGGGCCGCCCTCAATGCCAACATCAAGGCGGTCCTCTGCTGGCTTAACGATTTTTTAGTGCACTGGCGCCAGGTGCGGGGCTACCGCCGCCACCCCAGTCTTTACACCAATCAGAAGCTCCGGGACGTTTGGCTGGCCGAAGGGTAGGCTGCCATTTGGGCCTAAATTCCCAGGTACGCCCGCTTTAACCTTTCGTCCTCCCGAAGCTGCCCGCTGGGTCCGGAAAGGACGACCCGGCCGTTTTCCAGGACGTAGGCCCGGTCGGCAAGGCCCAGCACCTCCTTAACGTTCTGCTCGACGATAACGGCGGTGACCCCGCCGGCGCGGACCGCCGGCAGCACCCCGTAAATCTGCCTCACCACCAGGGGGGCCAGCCCCAGGCTGGGCTCGTCTAATAGAAGTATCCGGGGTGAGGCCATTAAGGCCCGGCCGATGGCACACATCTGCTGCTCCCCACCGGAAAGGGAGCCGGCCAGCTGATGCTCCCGCTCGGCCAGGACGGGGAAAAGTTCCAGAACCCGCTTTAGGTTTGCCTTAACACTCCGGCGGGCACGGCGATTGTAGGCCCCCAGAAGCAGGTTCTCCCGCACCGTCATGAAGGGGAATAGCCGACGACCCTCAGGAACCTGAACGATTCCCAACTCTACCCGCTCATCCGGGGGTACCCGGCTTATAGGTCTTTCTTCAAAGTAAATTTCGCCCCGCCACACGGGTATCAACCCCGAGATCACCCGTAGGGCGGTGGTCTTGCCGGCGGCATTAGCTCCGAGAAGGGCCACGATTTCCCCCTCGGCCACCTCCAGGGACACCTCATGCAGCACCTCGATGTCCCCGTAGCCAGCGCAAACCCCGTCCAGTTTAAGCAACAAATTCTTCGCCAAGGTAGGCCTCGATAACGGCAGGGTCCCGGCCGACCTGTTCCGGCGGACCGTCGGCGATCTTCCGCCCCTGGTGGAGCACGACCACCCGCCGGCAGAGGCGCATGACCACCGCCATAATGTGCTCGATCAGAACTAAAGTAAGGCCATTTTCATGGAGCCGGCGCAGGAGCGCCAGGGTCCCAGCCAGCTCGTCGGGATTGAGGCCGGCTAGCGCCTCATCCAGAAGCAGAAGCCGCGGTCGGCCTGCCAGGGCCCGGGCGATCTCGAGCCGCTTCCGGAGTCCGACCGGAAGCGACCTGGCCTCGGCTCCCGCAAAAGGGGTCAACCCAGTCTCTTCTAGCAGTCCCCAGGCGGTCCGTTCGGCCTCCCCGGGAGAATGACTGTGGACCAGGGCTGCTACCTTCACGTTATCTAGGACCGTCAGATTGGGGAAGGGTCGGACAAGCTGGAATGTCCTCACCAGTCCCAGGCGGGCGACCCGGTGGGGCGGCCAGCCGGTGATGTCGTGTCCGAGAAAGTGCACAGACCCGAAGTCGGGCCGAAGGAACCCGGTTATGAGGTTAAAGAGGGTAGTTTTGCCCGCACCATTCGGCCCGATAATTCCGACTAGCTCTCCTGGGCTTATTGAAAAGCTTACCCGATCCACCGCGGTAAGGCCCCCGAAACGCTTGGTAAGGTCCCGAACCTCAAGCACCAGCCTTACCCCATCGCAACAGCCTGAGCATAAGGGGCGCCAGCCCCTGGGGAAGGAAGCGGACCACCAAGATGAGGACGAGACCGTAGATTATTAAATAAAGACCCGTCTGCCCGGCCTGGGGACCGCTCAGGGTAGCCCGCAAGTAGGACTCAGTGCTCACGATCAGCACCGAGCCGATCAGGGGGCCGATAGCTCGAGCCATACCTCCGATTATGGCGATGAGGGCCATCTTCACCGAAAGGTCTATTGAGAAAACGTAAAACGGGTCAACAAAGCCGATAGACTGGGCCCAGAGGGCGCCCCCGATGGCGGTAAGGAGGGCACTTACTACAATGGCCAGGACCTTAAGCCGTCTCGTATCGATGCCAATGGCCTCGGCCGCATCCTCATCCTCCCGGACCGCCGCCAGCAACTGCCCGAGCCGGCCCCGTTCGAAATAGAGGGCGATGGCAAAAACCACCAGGAGGTAAACCAGCATAGCGTAAACCCAGGGTCCCTTGCCCACGAAGGCGAGATTCTCCAGCCCAGGCCGGAAGGGTATCGGCACCCCCTCACCACCCTTAGTGACCTCCCGCCAGCGGCTGAACACCACCAGCAGCACCTGGCTTAAGGCGATGGTGGCCAAGGCAAAATACGGCCCCCGCAGCCGGTTGGACAGATAGCCCACGATAAGCCCTACGGCCGCGGCGGCTAACGCCCCCAAAACAAGACCAAACCAGGCCGACCATCCCCAGTAAACCTGTGGCAGGGCCACCAGGTAAGTACCTAGGCCGAAGAAGGCTGCGTGACCTAGGGAGACCTGGCCGGCAAAACCCCCAGCGATGTTCCAGGCTGTGGCCATGGCGGCCCAGAGGAGGATCAAGGAAATGGTATCAAGGAAGTAGTTGTCTTGGATAACCGCCGGGGAAAGGGCGGCCAGCAAAAAGAGGCCAAGGGCTAAGCCCTGGTCCGCCGAGAGAACGGGGCGAAAGGCCGGCCGTCCCTTCATGCCCGGAACTCCTCAGCGCCGCGCTGGCCGAAGAAACCCGCCGGCCGCACCAAGAGGACCAGCAGGAAAACCATAAAATAGAGGGCTTCCTTCCAGGCTACACCGACCAGAAAGGCCCCAACAACATCGAGAAGGGCGATCACCAGGCTCCCGACAAGGGCCCCGATAAGGCTACCCAGGCCGCCCAAAACCACCACCACGTAGGCAACCAGGACGAACTGCAAGCCGGCCGTCGGGTAAACAGCATAAAGGGGCGCGATGAGGGCCCCGGCCAGGCCCGCCAGGGCTATCCCCACTGCAAAAGCCAGTCCATAGGCCCGGTCCACGTTGATCCCCATCAGAACCGCCGCCTGCCGGTCCTGGGCGGTGGCCCGCAGGGCCATACCCCACCAGCTCCACTTCAAAAAGGCGAAGAGCGCCAAGGTAGCCCCCACGGACACCCCGAAAGCCGCCACCTGCGGAAAGTTCAGGGCAACCCCATCTAGCTTGTAAACGACGTTGGTGTACTCCGTCCGCAGAAACCTGAAGTCGCCCGTCCACAGGAAGAGGGCCAGATTCTGCAGCAAGATGGAAAGGCCCACCGTGGTGAAAATCTGAACGGTGTGGGGCCTGGGGACCACCGGCCTGACCACCAGATAGTAAGTCGCCAGGCCCACCAGCAGGAAAACGGGCCCCGCCGCCAGAACCGCCAGGTAGGGGTCGAGGCGCCAGAGGTTAAAGGACCAGAACGCCAGGTACATTCCCAGCATCAGGTACTCGCCATGGGCAAAGTTCACCAGCCGCATCACCCCGAAGATAAGGGTGAGGCCCACAGAAACCAGGGCATAGACCCCGGCCAGAAGTAGACTCGTAACGAGCAGCTGTGCCAGCGCTTCCATAGGCTCCTAGCGGCGCCGGTCCCACTGGGGCAGCGGGATCCACTTGGCTCGGTTGTCGGTGAATCTCTCCGGCCAGACCGTCACCTGTCGCCCATCCTGCCACTGAAGCATATAGTGCTGGACCCGCTCGTTCATGTTCTGCCCATTGGACTGGAATTTGACCCCCCAGCCGTTGATCAAGGACCCAACGGGCAGGTCCAGGGTGAGGGCCGCCTCCCGGAATTTTTCCGGATCGTCCGTCCCGGCCTTATCCAACACGAGCTTTAAAATCCAAAGGCCAGCAGCCGCCAGCTGGTGACCCCCGTAGATGGCCCCAAACCGCTGCTGGGCCCGCTCCCGGAACTCCTTCTCCAAGGCCGCCCCTTCGGGCAGCAGGGCCTCCAGCTTCAGGTCGGCCGGCTCCAGCAAAGTAAAGACCCCGTTGGCATCCGCCCCAAGGGCCTTGCCGAAGTCCGGGGAGCCATAGCCGGTGGCCCCGGCCGAGACCAGCGCCCCGACCTGCAGGTTCTGCTCCTTGGACTGCCGCCAGAAGAGGATAGCATCGTTGCCCCGGCCAATGGCCATCAGGATGTCCGGCTGAAGTTGCTTAAGCTTGACGATTATCGGCGTAAAGTCGTTGATGGTCAAGGCCTGATAGTAATCCACCGACAGTTCCTGCATGCCGAACTCTTCCCGGGCCCGCTTGCGGGCGGCCTCAGTGGTACCCTGACCGTAAGCGGAATCCTCCGAGAGGTAAGCCACCCTTAGTTCGGAGGGCTTCTTGCCCATCTTCCCAGCTAGATACTTAGCGGTAAACTCCACCATGTACCAGCCGAAACCATTGGCGTCGATCTCCGTCCGGAAGACGTAACGGAAACCCCGCTCGGCATAGCGTGGGTCAACACATGACGTCTCCCAGTAGATCACGTTGTTTCGGGCGGCAACTTCAGACGCGGCTCCACAGAGGGTTGAAGAATACGTTCCCGTCAGGATTTTGAGCCCTTCCCGGGTTATGAGCCGGTTGGCCTCGTTGGCCGCGGCCGTGGGATCCGGAACATCCGCGACCACCAGAACCAGCTTACGGCCCATCACACCGCCCTTCTCGTTAATCATGTCACGCATCAGCTCGTAGCCTTCCAGATGCCGCTTGCCCTCGAACGCCAGCGGGCCGGTAAGGGGCTCCAAAACCCCGACCCGGTACTCACCTCGGAGTTCCCCAGGCGCCCCCGGGGGCGCCTGGGCCCCGGGCGCGGGGGCGCAGGCCACCAGCGCCAGCAGCACCAGTAAACTGAGCGATTTTCCGAAGGCCCTCATGTCGTCTCCTCCCGCACGGACTACCGTATTTTAACCTACTTCCCAGCAGAAGGTGAAAACAGTCGACCGGCGGGGCTGCCTCCAAACCGCCCCGTCCAAGAGCATTGACCCCCGCCAGAGCAGTACCTGGACGATGAAGCTGTCGACCGCCCCTGGGCCTGAAGTCTGCCGGGCCCCCTTAGGTTACCCAATTTTGGTGCAGGCGCATCCCTCGTCGGCCCGATACCGAAAAGCTTGGGGAGGTGTGGTCATGTTCGGAGTAAGCCGGCGACAGTTCTTGAAGGGGGCGCTGGTGGCCGCGGGATTCGCCCCTCGAGCTGCGCCCCGGCCGCGCCGGGGGCTGCTGGGCCCCCGGCGCGGACATCCAGGTCTGGGGGCACCTTGAAGGTGGCGATTATAAACGAGCCCCCAACCCTGGATGCCACCTACTTCACCGCCATGGTTACCAACTGGACCATGGCCCACGTCTTCGAGGGCCCCTTTGCGTACAATATCTAGGTTTGAGCCCGTTCCCCACCTGACGGAACGTTACGAGGTCAACAAGGAGGCTACAAAATTTACCTTCCACTTGCGCAAAGGCATCCTCTTCCATAACAACCAGGAGCTTACGGCCGCCGATGTGGCCGCCTCCCTCCGCCGCTGGGGTCAGTAGGGGCCAAAGGGCGGGAGGTCTTCCGGCGGGTGGAGCAGATTTCCGAGGCTGGCCGCTACACCTTAACCGTTACCTTCCGGCAGCCCACCGGCCTTTTCCCCGAGTTTTTGGCCCGGACCGGCACAATAATATTACCAGCGGCCGTGGCCGAACGGGTGGGTCGGGACCGGTTGCCCGACGAGCTCTGTATCGGGACGGGCCCCTTTAAACTTCTAGAGCACATTTCCGACCGCCATATTCGGATGGGACGGTGGGAAAATATACACCCCGCGAGGAGGTACCAGACGGCCCTGCAGGTAGGCTATTCGCCTACCTGGACGAGGTCCTTTTTATCCCCGTGCCTGAGGATACGGTCCGGGCCGACGGAGCGGTCACCGGCGAGTATCATTTTGCCGAGGGGCTTCAGCTCGACTATTACGGCCGGCTCAAAGGCATCCCCGGGGTTGAGCCCCTGCTGGGGATGCCTTTTGGCTACCTGGGGTCTTTTTTAACAAAAAGCAGGGGATGTTTACCGATATTCGACTCCGGCAGGCCGTCCTAACGGCGGTAGACCTGGAGCACGCAATGCTGACGGCCTTTGGCTCGAAGGAGTTCATCCGGCTCGGGCCGGAGCTGGCCCCGCCCAAAACCCCGTGGTACATCGAGGCCAGCAAAGAGTTTTACAATCGGCCGGATCCCGAAAAGGCCAGGCGCGCCTTATGGCCGAGGTTGGAGCGGGCCAGCTTTAAGGTCGACCTGCAGGTGCTAGACTGGGCGGCCCTGGTTAAACGGCGGAGTAACCCGGAGCTATGGGACGTCCTCGTCACCCACGGGGTTGTATTTGAGCATCCCACCATCCGGTCGCCCTTAAGCGCAGCCTGGCCCGGCTGGTGGGATTGGGAGCGGAAGGAGCGGCTGGGCCGAGTCGGACCGGGAAGGGCAGCGGCAGCTGGTAAGGGAACTTCAGCAGCTCGCTTGGGAGGAAGTCCCCTCGATTTAGGCTGGGCAATTCGCCGAGCTCCGGGTCATCCGCAAAGAGATAGAAGTCTACCAGAACTTGCCCCGGTGGTTTTTCTGGGACCGCGGCTTCGGTTAACCACCAAGCCGTCGGTAGCTACTGTCCCCTCAATCGCGGGTCCAGGAAATCCCGCAGAAAATCGCCCAAGAAGTTAAAGGCGAAGACGGTGGCGGCAATGGCCAGGCCGGGAAAGATGGCCAGGTGGGGGTGTCCCACCATGAAGCGCTGGGACTCGTTAAGCATCCGTCCCCAGGATGGGAACGGCGGCGGGACCCCAAACCCCAGGAAGGAAAGGGAGGACTCAAGAAGGATAACCGAACCAACCTGCGAAGACGCTACGACCAGCAGCACGGGAATGACGTTCGGGAGCAGGTGCCGCAAGACGATGCGCAGGTTTCCGGCCCCCAGGGCCCGGGCGGCCTCAATAAACGGGCTCTCCCTCACCGTAAGCACTGTGGCCCGGATCACCCGGGACATGCTGAAAGAGAAAAAGAAACCAACGGTCAGGATGATGGTTGCTGGATTATTCCCGAATATTGAAATGGTGAAGATAACAAAGATAAGCCCCGGGAAGGCCAGGCAGACATAAACCAACCGCTGAATGAGAAGGTCCGGGAAGCCGCCGATGTATCCTGAGGTCACCCCGAGGGCCGTGGCCAGGCCTACGGATATGGCTAGGGCGCAGAACCCGACCACCACAGTGGTACGGGTCCCGTAAAGCACCCGGCTGAAGACGTCCCGACCATGGTCGTCAGTCCCGAACGGGTGCCGGAAGGACGGCCCCTGGAGCCGGCGGCTGACGTCGAAGTCGTCATAACCGTAGGGTGACAGAAACTCCGCCGAAAAGGCGAGGACCACCAGCCCCAGGACCCAGGCCAGGCTTACTAGCCCTAGGGATTTGCGGCGAAGCAGGCCGAAAACCCGAACGACCGGGCCGGTGGGAGCCCGGATGGTGCGGTGGAGGATTTCCGGCCCGGCCCGCATCACTGCTCCGAATACCTGATCCGGGGATCAATTGCGCCGTACAAAATGTCCACGGCAAAGTTGCTTAGCACCACCGTGAACGCCGAAAGCAAAGTTATGGCTTGGACTATGGGGTATTCCCGCTGCTGGACGGCGCTGAGCAGGTAGTTGCCCATTCCCGGCAGAGCGAAGATCCGCTCCATGATCACCGTTCCCCCAACCACCAGGGGGACCTGCAGGGCGACCAACGTCATCACTGGGATGAGGGCGTTAGGCAGAGCATGCCGGGCAACAAATAGAAATTCCGGTAAGCCCTTTGCCCGGGCCATCCGAACGTAGTCCTGGCGCAACACCTCCAGCATGGTGGAGCGTAGCAGCCGCATCACGATGGCCGAAAGGTGAGTTCCTAAGACGAAGGCGGGGATCCCCAGGATCTGCAGGTTGCGGATGGGGTCCTCCTGGAACGGGTAATAGCGAAGGGGCGGGGTCCAGCCGAAGAAGATAAACCCATACGAGATGATAAGGAGGGCCATCCAGAAAGTGGGCAGTGCCAGCAGGCCGATGGCCAGGCCCCGCAGGATGTAATCGAGAAGTGAGTCCTGGTAAAGGGCAGAAAGGATGCCCACCGGCAGGGCTAAGGCCCAGGCAATGACCAGGGCCATCACCCCAAGTTGGAAGGTCACAGGGAGCCGCTGCTTTAATTCTTCAACCACCGGCCGCCCGCTCAGGATGGAAACCCCAAGGTCGCCCTGCAGGGCTTTCACCATCCACCGGGCGTACTGCTGGGGCAAGCTCAGGTCAAGGGCATATTCCCGCAGGAAATATTCCCGCAGCTCCCGGGAGGCCGCCCCATACTCCCCCAGCATTTGCTGGACGACGTCGCCCGGCAGAAACTTGACGGCCACGAAAACAATGACGGTTATCCCTACCACCGTGGGTACGAGCGAGAGCAGCCTGTAAGCAAAATAACGGCCCATCCCGAGCCCTCATCAGCTCACCTTCCAAAATTGCGGCAAATTCTCCGCCCCATCCCCGAAGTCACAGTCGATAATCCGATTCTCAACGGCCCCCCGCACCCACAGCTGGTAAGCTGTAAACCGGATAGATGCCGCTAGGGGTACGTAATACATCTGCTCGTTGGCATACTGTTGGATTTCTAGAACCATCTGCCGCCGCTTCGCCTCGTCCCGGGTAGTCCGCATCTGGGCAATCATGCCGTCCAGCTTTGGGTCCTTTATCTTCCCCCGATTCCGGGGGTTGGTCGATTCCAGCATTATTTCCAAGTAGTTTCCGGGGTCGGTGAAGGGCGCATGCCGGCCCATGGCGATGCCGTCGAATTCACCCAGAACCGTCCTGGTTATGAACTGGGAGGCATAGTCTTCGATAACGACATTAACGTCCAGCCCGATGCGTCGCAGGTACTGAACCACCAGCTCGGCCTGGGTGTTGAAAACCTGGCCTTAGGCGGTGGTGGTGTACCTGAAGTCGACCCGAAATCCTTGGGGATAGCCGGCCTCCACCAGGAGCCGCTTAGCCCCCTCCGGGTCGTAGCGGAAATAGCGGGCAACTTCGGGCGAGATATCTTTGCCCCGCGGGTCCAGCCACCATGAGCCAAAGATGGCCGGCACCAGGTTGTTCCAGAATTTGAAAACCTTTATGCCGCGATTCTCCACTTCCCGGACGCCGGCCGCCTCGATTAGGGCGTCCCGGTCGATGGCCATGGAGATGGCGCGCCGGACCCGGGGGTCCCGCCACGGGACCGATGGATCCCGTCCGCTGAACCAGATCATGGTCACCGACCGGTCGGTCTCGGTGACCAATTGGGCCCCGTTCACCCGGTCGAGAATCCTCGTGACATCAGCACCGTCCGGGGCGACCTCATCCAGGTTGCCTCCCAGAAACTGGGTAACCCGACTCTGGTACTCGGGAAGGATGTTCAATTCGACCCGATCCAGGTAAGGCCGTTCCGGTCCCAGGTGCCACTCGGGATTGCGCCGGAACCTGAAAAGGCGCGAGACCTCATAGCCTTCAAATATCCAAGGTCCTGATCCCACCATCTTCTGGGCGGGGTCGAAGGCCTGGCCCGTCTCGCGGGGCATGATGAAGAGCAAGTAGGTGTCGGCCAGCCGGGTTAGGAAGGGAGCATAGGGGAACTTAAGCTTAAAAACCACCGTGCGGGGGTCCTGGGCCGCTACCGACTCCACTACGTCGGCTAGTTCCCGGTAGTTGGTTGCCGGCTTGGAACCCGGAGCCTCCCCGATAAACCTTAGGTAGGAGTAGACCACATCTTCGGCCGTCACATACCGGCTGATGGGTGGGTGGAATCTAGCGTTGGGCCGCAGGCGGATGGTGTAAACGAGGCCATCCGCCGAAACCTGATACGACTCGGCCAGGTCCCCGGTGATCTCGAAGGAGAGCTTGTCCACTAGGGCCGGTTTGAACATGAAGAGCCGGCTATAAACGAAGGCCGAGACAAACTTTGTTAAAAAGCTAATGTTCCTAAATGGGTCAATGGTGGGAGGGTCCCCACTTATCGACCCGTTCCAGACGCCACCCTGTCTCGGCCCGACCTCTGCCGGGAGCGTCTCCACCTGCCGCTGCGGAGCGGCACAGCCGAAGAGGGCCAGTGCCACCCCCAGCTCCCCGACCCTAACCATAAACTGCCGCCGTTATAATACCCCGTCTGGAACCATCGCCTTTCCCTCCCCTATGCTTATTAACCAGGCCTGCGCAACCTTTCGATAAGCTCCGCCTTGGCCAGGATGTTCCGGGCGATCCGGACCGAAGCCGCATCAATCATCCGGCCGTCGATGGCCACGGCTCCGAGCCCCGCCGCCTGGGCCTCTTCGTAAGCGCCGACGACCCGGCGGGCCTGCTCCACCTCTTCGGCCGTGGGCGAAAAAACCTCATTGGCGATGTCGACCTGGCTCGGGTGGATGGCCCACTTGCCGTCGAACCCGAGGTAACTGGCCCGAAGACACTCCGTGCGGTACCCTTCGGGGTTACGGAAATCGGCGTATGGTCCGTCGATGGCATCCAGCCCGGCGGTCCGGGCCGCGATTACGATCCGGTTCCGGGTATAGTGCCAGGGGTCGCCCGGGTACTCCCGGGCCAGGGCATGCCGGATTTGCTGCGAGGCCGAGAAGTCGCCAGGCCCGAAGATGAGGGCCTCCAGCCGGCGGCTCGAGAAGGCGATGGCCTCGACGTTGATAATTGCCTCTACCTCTTCGATGAGGACTTCCAGGCCCACCGGCCTTTTGCGACCGGACTTCCGCTCCAGCTGGTCCAGCAACCAGTCCACCCACCGGACATCCTCGGCCGCCTTGACCTTTGGCAAGATGAGGACATCCAGCCGCTCCCCGGCCCCGGTTACCACCTCCACCAGGTCGTCGTAGCCCCACTCCGTGCCCAGGGCGTTAACCCGGACCCCAACAGTCTTCAAGCCCCAGTCCAGCTCCCGGATCGCATCGACCACCTTGCGCCGGGCTGAAATCTTCTCGGGCGGGGCAACCGCATCCTCCAGGTCTAAAAACACCAGGTCGGCGCTACTTGACGCCGCCTTCTGGATCATTCGCTCGTTACTTCCCGGCGTGGAAAGTTCAGACCTTCTCAGCCTCACCGTTCGCCTCCTTGCTCTCAGCTTCGGTTGGGGCAAAGGCCACGCCCGTCTGGATCAGCCCTTCGACCTCCGCGGGCCCGTAGCCGGCCTCGGCCAGGACCCGGCGGGTGTGTTCCCCCAGCAGGGGGGCCCGGCCCCGCACTGCCGCCGGCGTTTCCGTAAGCTTGATGGGTGGGCCCGCTATGGCCTTCGGCTCAGCGCAGCCCGGGTGTTCCACCGGGATCACCATGCCCCGGGCCGCCACGTGGGGTCCTGGAGGATCTCCCGGGCGTCGTTGAGGGGCCCACAGGGGACAACCCCGCCAAGGGCGGCCACCACCTCGGCCTTCGTCCGGACCGAGGTCCAGTCGGCGATAAGCCGCCTCACCTCCGGCGCCCGGCGCACCCGCTCCTCGTTGGTGACAAAGCGGGGGTCTTCCCCCAGCTCGGGTCGGCCCATGGCCGCGCACAACTTCCGCCACAGGTGGTCCCAGGGGGCGGCGATGGCCACCCAGCCATCCCGGGTCGGGAAAAGGTCGAAGGGGCAAAGCAGGGGGTGGCCGTTGCCCTCGGGTCCCGGAACCTGACCGGTGTAGGAGTACTGGTAAACGATGCGTTCGCAGACGGCCAGCACCGCGTCGTACATAGCCACGTCGAGAAATTGGCCCCGGCCGGTTCTTTCGGCGTACCGGCTGGCGCCGACGATTCCAAGGGCCAAAAACATGGCGGGAAGGATGTCCCCTACCCCCGGTCCGACTTTGACAGGTGTATTCGGGTCGGGGCCGGTTATGCTCATGATACCCCCCATCGCCTGGGCCACCACGTCGTAGGCGGGCCACCGGACGTAGGGACTTTCACCGGTTCTGGGGTCGCCGAAGCCGCGGATGGCGGCGTAAACCAGGCGGGGATTGATGGCCCGCAGGGTCTCGTAGCCTAACCCCAGCCGCTCCATCACCCCGACCCGGAAGTTCTCCACCAGCACCTGGACCCGGGGGACCAGCCGGAGAAAAGCCTCCCGCCCCTGGGGCCTCTGGAGGTCGAGGACCACACTCTCCTTACCCCGGTTCACGCTCTGGAAATAGCCGCCGAAGGCCCGGAGCCGGTCGTCGGGGGCAAAGGGCCCCGTGCGACGGGTTCCGTCGCCGCCAGGCGGCTCCACCTTGATCACTCGGGCCCCTAGGTCGGCCAGGAGCATGGTACAGTAGGGTCCGGCCAGCCCCTGGGTGAGGTCGAGGACGGTAAGGTCGACCAGACACCCTACCGTCACGGTGCTACCCAGTGGCTCCGGCGTTTGATAAGCACCGTTCGTTCCGCCTCAAAGGCCACCTCCCCCTTCTGGTTGAGACCCCAGTGTTTGAACCGGACGATACCGGCATCCGGCCGGTCACCGTCTGCCTTCTCCAGAACCTGGGTATAGGCGTAGAGGGTGTCCCCGTGGAAGACCGGCTTTAGAAAGCGGACTCGGTCCAGGCCCAGCTCGGCTAGGGCGTTTTCACCGGTGTCCTCCATGGACAGCCCGACCACCAGGGAGGCGGTGACGCCCCCAAAGACGATCCGGCGGCCCAGGGGGCCCGACTGCATCCGGTGCTCGTTGAAGTGGCCCTGGGCCGTGTTCATCACCAGATTGGTTATCAGAACATTGTCCATCTCCGTGACGGTCTTGCCCCGGGCGTGAGCGTAGACGTCCCCGACGTTAAAATCTTCAAAATAGTTGTTTTGGCCGGTCAGCCTGATAAATTCCTCCTTCACGGCTTGGCCTACTCCCCCAGGAGATGGTTGGCAATAATGTGAAGCTGGATCTGGGACGTGCCCTCGAAGATCTTGGTAAGCCTTGCGTCCCGCCAGTAGCGCTGAACGGGGAGGTCGTACGTATACCCGTATCCCCCGTGGATCTGGATCCCCATGCTGGTAACCCGCTCGGCCATCTCGGTGGCGAACCACTTAACCATAGCCGCCTCCTTATCGCAACGCCGGCCGGTGTCGATCTCCGAGGCCACATGGTAAAGGAGCTGGCGGGCGGCCTCGATTTCGGCGGCCATCTCGGCCAGCATGAACCTGATGGCCTGGAACTGGGCGATGGGCCGGCCGAACTGCCGCCGTTGCTGGGCGTAGGCGATGGAGTCTTCCAGGGCGCCCCGGGCCAGGCCGATGGCCCGGGCGGCGGTATGGGCCCTGGCGACCTCCATACCCCGCATCGTTCCGTAAAAAGCCCGGCCTTCCTCCCCCAACAATCCCCACTCGGGGACGGGACAATTGTCGAAATAAAGTTCCCAGGTGCGCCAGCCGTAATAGCCCAGGGTATCAATGGGCCTGCCCGTCACCCCCGGAGGCAGATTGCCCCGCTCCTTGGGGACAAAGAACCGGCTTATACCCAGGTGGCGGGCACCGCCCGGGGGCGGTTCCGACGTCCTGGCCAGGACCACCAGAAAATCGGCCCCGTCGGCGAAGGTGCACCACATTTTGGGCCCGCTTATCGCCCAGCCGTTGGCGGTCCGGACGGCCCGGCAAGAGACGTTGGCCAGGTCGGAGCCGGCCTCAGGCTCCGAGAGGGCCGCCGCCCCCAGGAACTCACCCTGGGCCTGCAGGGGTAGGTACTTCCGCCGATACTCCTCCGGAAGCTCGCTCACCCCCATGCTGTTTCCCCGGGCGATAATGCTGGCCACACTCATCCAGGCCCGGGCCAACTCCTCCGTCACCAGACATTACTCGAACACCCCAAGCCCCAGACCACCATATTCGGTCGAGATCCGGATGCCGAAATAGCCCAGGTTGGCCATCTTCTTCCGGAGCTCCATCGGAATGTCTGCCCGCTTTCGGTCGAGCTCGTTGGCCTGGGGCAAAACCTCCTTCATGGCGAACTCCCGGGCCGTCTGCTGAATCATCCGCCTTTCTTCCGTCAGGTAGCTCATCTTTAGGCCTCCCGCCGGTTGATAAGATTGCTGCGCCGAAATTCCACCACCACCTCCCCCCACTGGTTGAAGCCGACGGTATGCCAGGTGACGATCCCGCTGTCAGGGCGGCTGCTGGAAAGCCGCTTTTCAACCACGGTGCTCCGGGCGGTCAGGGTGTCCCCAGGGTAGATGGGCCGGTGGAACTTCAGACCGTCCACCCCCAGGAAGAGACCACCACCCTCCGAAAGGTCTTCGACCGTCAGCCCGAAAACAACCAGGAAAACCAGCATCGGGTTGACGACCACCGTAGGATGCCCGTGGGCTCGGGCGTACTCGGCGTTGAAGTAAAGGGGGTTAAAACTGAGGGTCAGGGTGGTAAAGAGGCTGTTGTCCCCCTCGTTTATCGTCCGGCCCCAGTGGTGATAAAAAACCTGCCCAACCGTGAAGTCTTCATAATAACGGCCTTTTAGCAAAAGTTTTGCGTTTTTCAAAAATTCAGGCGTCATGATCTGGACTCCGTCAGCCGTCGGCACCTAGAAGGGCTGCCGATATCCTCTGGCTTACTTCCCGGGCGGCCGTCAAGGCCTCCGCCCGGCAGCGCCAGAAGCGACGCCGGGACATGGAAACGCTGACGGCCGCAATCACCTCTTTGCCTTCCCCCCAGACCGGCACCGCCAGGCAGTAGTCCTGGGGGAAGGCCTCTCCCAGGTTGTAGGCGTACCCGTTCTCCCGAACCTGCCGGAGCTCCCGCAGCAACGGCCCTATCCCTGTCAGGGTGTTCCCGGTGAGGGGCTCAAGCTCCCCCTGACCGGTCAGGATCGCCACGGCTTCCCGCTCCGGGCGGAAGGCCAGGAGCACCTTGCCGGCGGCGCTGGCATGGAGGCGCAGCTTCACTCCAAGAGGCACCCTGACGTCGGCGTGGGGATGGGGGAGGGCCCGATCCACAAAGACTAAGGACGAGTCTTCCAGCACGGCCAGGCTGACCACACAGCCGAGAGACATGGCGACCTGCCACAGGAGTGCCTGGCCGCTGGGGCTCAGCCGGCGGCCGGCCCGATAGGTCTCGGCCAGACTGAGCAGCCGCCGGCCCAGCCGGTAGCGGCCGACGGGCGTCCGGTAAAGGAAACCGATTTCGGCCAGGGAGGTGAGAAGGGCGTGGGCTGAGGACTTGGAGATACCCAGGGTCCGGGCCGCCTCGGTAACCCCCAGGTCGGGCCGGTCCGGCCCGAAAAGGTTAAGGATCTCCCCCACCCGCTGAACGGACCTTAAAGTTTCTCTCCCCGCCGGCCTGAGACCGTCTGTCATGCGCCTCCAAGCCCCCGGATAGTATTTTCCACCTGTTTATACGACCGGGTATGCCGCAGGTCAAGATGGTTTTGTTCGCGTGTGCCGAACGCCCCGGCCTTGACGGGGGAAGGGGCCACAACTATAATTGCGTCAGGGAAAGGTCTGATGATTCCGAATGAAGAGGGGAAGGTTCCTAGCGGCCCGTCCTACGAGCAGCTCGCCCGGCGGCTTCGGGGGCTGATTCTCGAGGGGGTTTTTGCCCCCTGTACCCGCCTCTCCGAGGAGGAAGTGGCCAACCTCTTCGGCGTCGGCCGCAGTACTGTCCGGGAGGCATTTCGCATCCTCTCTGGCCAAGGGCTGGTCACGGTCGCCCGGGGAAGCCGCGGGGGAGCTTACGTCACCCGGCCGGACGTTGGGGTGGTGGGTGAGCAGCTGGAGCTTACCTTGAGCCTCCTTGCGGGCACCCGGGTCCTGGGGGTGGATCAGCTGGTGGAAGCCCGGGAGGTTCTGGAAGTTCCCGCTGCCCGACTGGCAGCCGCCCGCCGGCGGCCGGAGCATCTGGCCGCCTTGCGAAGTTGCCTTTTCCCTGAAAACCTAGAGGAATCCCTTCAGGTGATCTGGGATTGCAACTTCAGGTTCCACCTTACCCTCATGGATGCCGCCGGAAATCCGCTCCTTAAGGCGATGACCTGGCCGGTCTTCGCCGTCTTAAGGGCTCGATACCTCAGGGAGCGGGTCCCGGAGGGCTTCTGGCGGCAGGTTCTGGTCGACCACCGGCAGATCCTGGCGGCAGTGGAGGCCGGCGACGGGGAAGGTGCAGCCCAGGCGATGCGGGAGCATATTGCCCACCTGGGGCCGGTCTACCGGATGATCGCCCGGGAGGCGGCACCAGATGGAACGGGCTGATACCCCGGCCATTCGGGTCGAAAGGGGTAATTACTATGAGGACTTTAAGGTGGGCCGCCGCTTCGTTCACCACTGGGGACGGACCTTCACCCTCCAGGACACCGTCGCTTTCAGCACCCTGACCATGCAGCACAACCCCCTCTATTTCAACCAGGAGTATGCCCGCTACCTGGGTTACCGGGAGATCCCGGTCCACCCGCTGCTGGTTTTTGCGACGGTTCTGGGGCTGTCGGTAGAGGACCTTTCCGAAGCGGCAGGGCCTTTCCTGGGAACGGACGACATCCGGTTTGGGGTCCCGGTCTACCCTGGCGATACGGTTTACGCCGTCTCCGAGGTGATGAGCCGGCGGGAGTCCCGCTCCCGGCCCGGCTGGGGCATCGTCGAGTGGAGGACGGTGGGCTACAACCAGCGGGGCGAGGCGGTTATTGAGTACCGGCGCCGCAACCTGGTCCGCCTACGGGAGGCTCGGCAGCCAGATCTTTGGGAGGAAGGCCATGGTGATGCTACGGGATGAACACCTCCGGATCCAGCAGCTGGCCCGCCGGTTCGCTGAACAGGAGATAATGCCGATTGCCGATGAGCTGGACCAGCGAGAGGCCACTATCCCAGCTCAGAACTTGAAGAAGATGGGGGAGTTGGGTTTCTTCGGCCTGTTGATTTCCGAAGCTTACGGGGGCCTCGGATTGGGGATGGTTGCGGTGGGGCTGGTGACCGAGGAGCTCTCTCGGGCCTGGCTTTCGGTGGGGAGCGTCATTGCCCGCAACATCTTCTGCGGCTTCATCCTCGAGCGGACCGGAAGCGAGGAGCAGAAGCGCCGCTGGCTGCCGGGCCTGGCCACTGGGGAGGTCCAGACGGCCTCGGCTGGCACCGAGCCAGAGGCCGGCTCAGATGCGGCCAACATTCAGACCCGGGCTGTCCGGGAGGACGGTTACTACCTGGTGAACGGGACCAAGGCCTTCTGCACCTTCGCCGACGTAGCCGACGTTCTGTTCACCTACGTCCGCACCGACGACGCAGTCCCCAAGCACCGGGGCATAAGCCTTTTGCTGGTGGAGAAACCCCGGGGTGAATCCTTCATACCGCCGTACCTTACCGGTAAGCGAATTCGCACCCTGGGTTACCGGGGCATGAACACTTACCTGCTCTACTTCAACGGACTTAAGGTTCCCGCCGAGAACCTGGTGGGGGAGGAAGGCAAGGGCTTTTACTACCTGATGCAGGGTTATGAGGTCGCCCGGATCCAGTTCGCCTTTCGGGCTACCGGTCTGGCACGCGCAGCCTATGAGGCCGCCTTAAAATATGCCCAGGATCGGGTTCAGTTCGGCCGGCCTATCGCCCAGTTTCAGGCGATTAGATTTAAGCTGGCAGATATGGTCACCGAGATCGAGGCCGCCCGGCAACTGGCGTTTTATGCGGCCGAGCGATTCGACCGAGGGGAGCGCTGTGACCTGGAGGCAGGGATGGCCAAGCTTTTCGCCACCGAGGTGGCAGTCCGGGCCGCCCGGGAGTCCCTCCAAATCCACGGGGGCGTCGGCTACACCATGGAGTTGCCGGTCCAAAGGTACCTGCGAGATGCCCTCCTCCTTCCGATCGGGGAGGGGACCAACGAGATCCAGCGGGAGGTGATCGCCCGCCGGATTCTTGGGGAGCGCTAAGGTCTTCCGCCATGGCAATCACCGGCAAGAATTACTTTGAGAATCTCCGTGTGGGCCAGAAGTTTGCCCATCCCAGGGGACGAACAATATCGGAGCTCGATAACTATCTTATCACACTAATGACCCTTAACACCGCCCAGGCCCATTTCAACCGGGAATATGCCACCCGGCTGATGGGCGGAGCTTTCCCCGAGCGGCTGGTGATGGGGGCGGTGACCATGGCGGTCTGTATTGGGCTGAGCAGCGAGGACCTGAGCGAGAACGCCATCGGCGACTTAGGCTACACTGGCATTTCCTTCCCAAATCCGGTATTCCACGGCGATACCCTTTACACCGAGACCGAAGTGCTGGAGCTTAGAGATGCCGACCGGCCTGACGCCGGGATTGTCCGTTGCCGGGTAACCGGTCGGAATCAGGACGGAAAGACAGTGTTTATCGGGGAGCGCATTTTCCTCGTCAAAAAGCGGGCTTACTGGGAGGAAAGGGACCGGCGGTTCATCCCGGTACCGGAGCCAGATTGAGGTTGTGATAGTGGGCACCAACGGCTACATCCTGCGGGTAGAAGGCCTGGTTAAAAGCTTTGGGGGCCTCCGAGCCCTGGATGGGGTCTCTTTTGGAGTCTTGCCCAGCACGATAACCGGCCTTATCGGCCCCAATGGGGCCGGCAAGACCACCTTGCTGGACGTGGTCTGCGGCGTACTGCGGCCGGACGGCGGCCGGGTTTACTATGAGGGCCGGGATATTACCGGCCTTCCGCCCCATCTGGTCGCCCGGTTGGGCCTGGCTCGGACCTTCCAGCTGAGCCGTGTCTTTCAGCGGATGACGGTCTGGGAGAATTTGCGGGCAGTGAGCCGGGGTCCTGACTGGGCGAAACGGACCGTGGAGCTGCTGGAGCTTACGGGCTTGCTGCCCCTTATCGGCAGCTACGCGGCCGAACTCTCCTACGGGCAACAGCGGCTGCTGGAACTTGCCCGGGTGATGATGCTGAGTCCCCGGCTGGTTTTACTGGACGAACCGGCGGCCGGTGTCAACCCCACGATGCGGTTGCAGATCTTCGACGTCATCAGCCGGCTCCGGACTCAGGGGGTCACCTTCCTGGTCATCGAACATGACATGGCCGTGGTCATGCGTTATTGCGACCGGGTTATCGGGCTTGATTCGGGACGGGTGGTAGCCGACGGAACCCCAACGGAAGTCCAGCAGAGTGAGGCGCTTCTGGCAGCCTATTTCGGGACGGTATAGTATGACGGGCGAGATTCTACTCCAGGTTTCCAACCTGGCCGCCGGCTACGGCAAAAAGCAGGTCCTTTTCGACGTCTCCCTGGCCGTTAGTCCCGGGGAGCTGGTGGTTATTATCGGCCCCAACGGTGCCGGCAAATCCACGGTGATCAGAACGGTCATGGGATTTATCAGGCCGTGGTTTGGGGAAGTCCGGTTTGAGTCCGCAGTGCTGAACGGTTTGAGGGTGGACGAGCGGACCAGATTGGGCATAAGCTACGTGCCCCAGGGCCGGACGGTCTTTCCCGGTCTGACCGTCGAGGAGCACCTGGAGCTGGGCAGCTGGTTATTAAGATCTTGGGCGGAAAAACGGGCGGCCCTGGAGCAGGTTTACGGGCTTTTTCCTGTGCTTCGGGAGCGGAGACGGCAGCGAGCGGGGACGCTGAGCGGGGGCGAGCGGCAGATGCTCTCCCTGGCCCGAGCCCTCATGCTGCGGCCGAAGCTGCTTTTGCTGGACGAGCCCTCCCTGGGCCTCTCTCCCCGGCTGGTGGTAGAGCTTTTCGAAAAGTTGCGGCAGATCAGGGAGCAGGGGGTGGCGATTCTAGTCGTGGAGCAGAATGCGGCTATTGCCTTAAGGTATGCGGACCGGGGCTATGTGCTGGATCAGGGGACTTGCCGGCTCGATGGGCCGGCCCAGGCGCTCCTGGCTGACCCGCGGGTTCGGTCAGTCTACCTGGGCGGCAGCCTTTATCAAGAGGAGGTGAAAGGAGACCATGATTAGGGGACGGTTTTTCAGGATTGCCCGGAGTCTGGTGGTGCTGCTGGCGGCGGCCGCGGTGGCCTGCGGGCCGCAACCTGGGGCGCCAGCCCAGCCAGAGGCTCCAAAGCCGCCCATCCGGGTGGGGGCCTCGGTGTCCCTCACCGGGCGCTACCAGGTGGAAGGCCGCATGACGCAGCAGGGCTACGAGCTGGCCGTTGAGATGCTTAACGCCAAGGGTGGGGTCAACGGCCACCGCTTTGAGTTAGTAACTTACGACAACCAGAGCGACGCGGCGACCACCACCAGCCTTTACCGCAAGCTCATCTTCGAGGACAAGGTTGATTTCCTGCTGGGGCCGTACGGTACGCCCCTTACCCGGCCGGTCGCCCCGTTGGTGGACCAATCGCAGATACCGATGATTACGACGGAAGCGGCTGGTACCGAGATCTGGCGGGGGCAGAACCTGCGGTGGTCTACCCAGCTCATAACGCCTGTGGAACGGTACAATGTCGGCCTCGTCGAGCTAGCCAAGCGCCTGGGCATAAAGTCGGTAGCCTACGTTTACGCCAACACGCCCGCGCTCGTGCAGGGTGCCGAGACTGACCGGGGCCTGCTCACTCAGGCTGGGATAAGCCTGGTCCTCTTCGAGCGCTACGAGCCTGATCAGGTAGACTTCAACGTCTTGGCGAGTAAGGCGAAGGCGACTAACGCAGACCTTTTCGTCATGAACGGGTATTTCCAGGACGCGGTGAACCTCACCAAGGCCATGAGCGCCGTGGGCTACCAGCCCCGCTACAAGTACCTGGGCTTCACGGTGGTCACCGAGGACTACATTAAGTCGGTTGGGGATTTGGCCCACTGCGTCATGGGGAGCGCCAACTGGCTCCCGATCCTCAAGACGAAGGGGTTCATCGCCACCAACGAGGAGTTTGTGAGCCGGTTCCGCGCCAAGTACGGGGCGGAGCCCGATTACCGGGCCGCCACCGCCTTCGGCGGTGTGGAGCTTCTGGCCGAGGCAATTAAGGCCTCGCTGGACCGGACCGGCAAAGTCGATAAGGCCTTCGTCCGGGATTACATCTTCAATACCAAGACGGCGACGGTGTTCGGGCCGTACGAGGTAGTCGCGTGGGGCGCCGATGCGGGAATGCAGGTCGGTGCTGGCTCATACACCATCCAGTGGCAAAAGGAGCCCCGCACTGGTTCCATGAAACTGGAGGTGCTCTGGCCCGAACAGTATGCGACGGTGAAAGAGCCCTGCACGGCCTGAGGCGGCGATGACCGAGGCGGCCGAGATCCTGCTTCGCAGCCTCTTCCTAGGAATAATTTACGCCGTGGCGGCCTCCGGCCTTGCCCTCATCTTCGGGGTGATGCGGGTAGTAAATGCCGCCCACGGCGAACTTATCATGCTCGGGGGCTACATCGCTTACATGCTCTGGTCCGCGGCCGGATTTCACCCCCTGCTGGCCATGGGGGTCGCCGCCCTTCTTATGGCCCTTTTCGGGGTACTGCTTCAGCGCTTTATTCTGGAGCGGGTCGTGGGCCAACCGGAGATGAGCTCCCTCCTTCTGACCTTCGGACTGTCACTCATCTTGGTGGACCTAGCCCGCGGACTTTTCACTACCACCCTGCGCAGCATCGTCTACCTCCAGGAGCCGGTCTCAGTGCTTGGGGCCTCTTACGCGCAAAATAACCTGCTGACCCTGGTCCTTGGGCTGGGAGTTGGGGCGGGCCTCTTTCTTTTTCTGAAATACCACCCGCTGGGCAAGGCTGTCCGAGCCACCGCCCAGAACGAGGACCTGGCCCTAGCCTGTGGCATCGACTGCCGCCAGGTGAGGTTGGTGAGCTTCGGGTTGGGGTCGGCGCTGGCCGGCCTGGCCGGCACCGTCTGGGCCATTAACTATAGCCTGTTCCCCAGCGTTGGCCAGAATCTGATCATAACCCTCTTCGCCATCGTCGTCCTGGGCGGCATGGGCAGCGTTGGGGGTGCCTTTCTCGGCGGCATCATCCTCGGGTTGGCCCAGGTGGTCACTGCCCGGTATCTTACCACCCAACTTTCCCTTTTCACCGCCTTCATCCTCTTGCTGGGGCTCCTGCTCATCAGGCCCCAGGGACTTTTTGGTGCCGGAGCCGGCGAGCGATGAGGCTGGCAGAAAAGGGCCAAGCTGCGCCAAAGCTAGCAGTAAATACTCGGGCCTTGCTTGCGGCCGGCCTGGTGGCCGCGGCCGTTCTGGCCCTGCTGGCTGGATTGCCCCTGTTCACCTCGCCTTATGTGGTCAACCTGACCTTCCGGGTTCTGCTCTTTGCAACCTTGGCCCTCGGCCTGAACGTTTTTACCGGGCTTACGGGCTACGTTAACTTTGGTTACAGCGGTTTCCTGGGCCTTGGGGCCTATGCCTTTGCCATTACGGTGGCCAAATACCAACAACCCTGGCCGGTAGGGGTGCTGACGGCGGCCGCCGTCTCGGCCTGCTTTAGCCTACTGGTGGGATTGCCGCTGTTGTGGGTCCGGGGTATTTACTTTGCGATAGCCACCTTGGAGGTGGCCGGGGCCCTCCGGGTGCTTACGGCCAGCGAGTACTTGCAGGACCTGACCAACGCCGCCGGCGGCATCCTGATTCTCACCGGCGTCGGCCTCACCGGCCAGTACTACCTTATGATGGGGCTGTGCCTGCTCAGCTTGGCCGTCATGACGGGGCTGCTTCTAAGCAAGTTCGGCCTTCAGCTCCTGGCCATCCGGGAGGATGAGCTGGCCGCCGAGGTCCTCGGGATCCCCACCGGCCTGTGGAAGCTCCTCGCCTTTATCATAAGCGGAACCATCGCCGGGTTGGCTGGTGCCCTCCTGGCTATGTATCTTACATACATCGACCCCAGTATCGTTTACGACGTTACATACACCATCAGGCCGCTGGTGATGCTCCTTTTCGGCGGTTTTGGTACCCTGCTGGGCCCGCTCTTGGGAGCTGCCTTCTTCACTGTGGTCTCGGAGCTTATCTGGTCCCGCTTTCTTACCTACCACCTGCTCATTTTTGGGGTCGTACTGGTTGCCCTGGTACTCCTGATGCCGGAGGGGGTGATCCCGTGGCTGCAGCGCCGGGGAATACTGCCGCGAATCCGGACCGTTTAGGGCCCCTTGCGGACGTCCGGGTTGTGGACTTGACCAGCGGCATGGCGGGCCCCTACTGTACCATGTTCCTGGCGGACCTGGGGGCCGAGGTCATTAAAGTGGAGGCCCCCGGCGCGGGGGATATAACCCGGCAGGCGGGACCCTTCGCCCCCGATGACTACCTCCGGGCCTTCGGCGGCTACTTTCAGAGCGTAAACCGCAACAAGAAGTCGATGGCCGCCGACCTCAAGCGGCCCGAAGGCAAGGAGATCCTACGTCGGCTGGTGGCCGTTTCCGACGTTTTGGTGGAGAACTTCCGGGCCGGGGTGATGGAGCGGCTGGGGTTAGGCTACGAGACCCTGCGGGCCATCAATCCCCGCCTGGTTTACGCCGCCATCCGCGGCTTCGGTGACCCCAGAACCGGTGAAAGTCCCTACGTCCACCGGCCGGCATTCGACCTGGTGGCCCAGGGAATGGGGGGCATGATGGCCATGACCGGCCCCGACCCGAACACGCCCCTGAGGGCCGGCGGCGGCGTCGGGGATACCGTCCCCGGTCTGATGGCGGCCGTCGGCATCCTGGCGGCCCTTCACCACGCCCGGCGGACGGGCGAAGGCCAGTTTCTGGACGTGGCCATGTACGACGGTATCCTCTCTATCTGCGAGCGCATAATTTACATGTATGCTTACGCCGGTGTGGTAACCAGGCCGCAGGGGAACCGCCACAGCCTCTTCTGCCCCTTTGAAGTTTTCCCAACCCGGGACGGCTGGGTGGCCATTTGCGCCCCGGCCGACCACCAGTGGCGGGAACTTTGTGCGGCCATGGGCCGGCCCGAGTTGGGGGAAGACCCCCGCTTCGCTACCAACGCCGACCGGGTCCGCCACTGCGAGGAGGTCCGCCGCCTGGTCACCGAGTGGACCTCGGCCCGAACCAAGGCGGAGGTGGTGGCCACCATTGCCGACCGGGTACCTTGCGGGCCGGTCCAATACGCCGACGAGATCTTCCATGACCCCCACCTTCGGGCCCGCGGGATGCTCGTTGAGCTCGACCATCCCGGCTGCGAGACGCCCAAGGCTGTGGCTGGAATTCCCATAAAGCTTACGCTTACCCCCGGGTCCGTTTGGAGACGAGCACCCCTGCTAGGGGAGCATACCCAAGAGGTTCTTGCCTGGCTTGGCTACACCCCAGCGGAAGTCGAGCGGCTACGGATGCTGGGAGTGGTCTACTGCCAGGAAACAAAACCCTAGGAAGGAGGCGAAAGCAGGATGGTCGTTGGCACCCACACCGCCACCTTAAGGCTAGCCGAGTTCGCTTTGGGCCTTAGGTGCGAGGACCTGCCCCCTGAGGTCGTCGGGCGAACTAAGGCCCTCTTCCTCGACTTTCTGGGGGTCGCCTTTGGCGGCCGGTTGGCCGAATCGGCCGGGCCAGTATTGCGGGCGGTGGGCCGGCTTCGGGCCGGCCAGGCCGGAGATGCCACGGTGGTGGGTGAAAAGGAAGGCTACCCGCCCCATTATGCTGCGCTGCTCAACGGCACCTTCGCCCACTCCCAGGACTTTGACGATACCCACCGGGAAGGCATCATCCATCCCGGGGCGCCCATCTTTGCTGCCCTGCTGGCCCTAGCCGAGGTTGGGAGTCGACCTGGGCGGGAGTTTATCGCCGCGGCCGTGGCCGGCTACGAGGTGAGCTGCCGGCTGGCCAAGGCCCACGGTGAAAAGCTCCACGCCCGGGGCTTCCACCCAACGGCCACCACCGGCATATTTGGGGCCACCGCCGCCGGGGCTCGGCTCATTGGGCTGAGGGTGGAACAGCTGCTGGACGCCTGGGGACTCAACCTTTCCCAGGCGGCCGGCTCGCTGCAGTTTCTTGAGAACGGCGCCTGGAATAAGCGGGTACACACCGGCCTGGCCGCCCACAATGCCATCGTGGCCCTGACCCTGGCCAAGGAGGGGGTTATCGGAGCGGCCGACCCATTTACGGGCCGTTTCGGTTATTACTCTTCGTATGCCGGCGGAAGCTGCGACCTGGATTCAGCCCTTTCCGACCTGGAGAAGGGCTATGAGGTGATGCGGACAGCCGTAAAGCCTTATCCGTGTTGCCGGTACAACCATGCTGTCATTGACGCCTGCCTGGCCATTGCCTCGGCGGGAGGCCTCGAAGCCGGGCAGATTGAGGCGGTCCAGATCGAGCTTCCGCCAGTGGCGGTACCCCTCATTGCCGAGCCTGAGGCGTTAAAGAAGGCGCCCGCCAACGTGGTGGATGGCCAGTTCAGCGTCTACTTTGCGGCGGCCGTTGCCCTGACGGAGGGTCGGTTTGGCTGGGACAGTTACGGGCGGCTTGGGGAGCCCGGGCTTCGGGAGCTGATGAGGCGGATAAAGGCGCGGGGCTCGGCGGGGCTTTCGGAGATGGGGGCCCGGGTGAGGGTGAGGTTCCGGGACGGCCGGGAGCACTCGGCCGAGGTCAATCTGCCCCGGGGGGAGCCCGAGGCCTTCCCAGACTGGGAAGCGCTGGTGGGCAAGATGCGAGCTTTGGCCTTAGGGAGCCTCGATGCCGGGCGTGTGGATGGGGTCATCGAGAAGGTGAGAGAACTGGAGGAGGTCAAAGACCTGCGGGAGCTTACGGCACTGCTCAGGCCTTAATAAGATGCGGTTCGGCCTCTATCTGCCGACCCAAGTCTCGGCCGAAGAGTCGCTGGTGGAGGCGGTGAGGCTCTGCGTCCGGGCCATGCGGTTGGCCCGGGACGGGGGCTTCGACCTAGTGGCGGCCGGACAACATTACCTAAGCAGCCCATATACCATGCTGCAGCCGCTACCCCTGCTGGCCCAACTGGCCCCGGAGGCTGGGGATATGTTGCTGGCAAACCTGGGGTCATCCTCTTACCGCAGCACAATCCGGTGGCCCTAGCCGAAGAGGTTACAACCCTGGATGCGATAACGGGCGGCCGGTTCGTTTTCGGGGTGGGGCTTGGTTACCGGCCTGAAGAGTTCGAGGCCTTTGGGGTCGACCCCAGGGAACGGGCGGCCAGGTTTGAGGAGGCCCTTAAGGTCATCCAGAAACTGTGGGCCGGACAGGAGGCGGAGTTTTGCGGCCGGTTTTACCGGGTCCCCAAGGTCGGCCCTCGGCTCGCCCCCTTCGGCAGCCCCACCCGCCCATCTGGGTGGCGGCCAACGGGGACCGGGCGGTGGCCCGTGCCGGGCGGCTGGGGTTGCCCTCGGTTATCAATCCCCACGCCTCGCTGGGGACGGTCCGGTGCCAGCTGGGGTTTTACCGGGTAGCCCTGGGCCGGATGGGCCACCCAGAGCCGGCAGACCTGCCCATTATCAGGGAGGTGGTCGTCAGGTCCCGGCGGGAGAACGTCTGGGAGCTGACCGGCCGCTACCTCTGGCCGAAGTATCGGGTCTACGTGGAATGGGGGCAGGACCGGGCTCTGCCGGCGGCGAGGACTTTGGGCTTTTCTACCGGCGCTGGCTCGCGACCGGTTCATCGTCAGGACGGCCGAGGAGTGTGTCCGTGAGGTCCGTCGCTACCGGGAGAAACTTGGGGTGAACTTTTTGGTCGTTCGGATGCACTGGCCAGGCATGCCGGGGGACGAGTTTCTGGAGGGGATTGTCGGGTTCCCCGAGGAGGTGATACCGGCGGTCAGAGGCGGCTAAAACCCGGCCTAAAGGTAGGTGGCAACTGCCTGCCTGGTCGGGGAGTAAGGTGCCGGCCCCCGGCGTAAACCCGGGCGACGGCCGCTTCGGGCTTGCCGGCGCGCCTCGGCCTCCAGCGCGTTCGGTTTCTAAGATTTAAAAGCGGCCATCTCCGAAAGGGGATTGAAACGTTATGCTTTAGGCAGCAGTCTCGAGGAGGTCAGACAAAACCCTTGACACGACCCTGGGCGAGGGTGCGAAATGATGTGGGGTTAGGGA
>Ga0209989_100020_pt1 | contig 29278 bp, 21 predicted proteins | sample Antgeofumaro1A2B_FD_188083 | JGI IMG/M metagenome (GOLD analysis project Ga0209989, IMG submission 188083) | Geothermal fumarole subsurface microbial communities from Mt. Erebus, Antarctica - 1A2B (SPAdes) (version 2) | ecosystem: Environmental > Terrestrial > Volcanic > Fumaroles | place: Mt....
CGACCCACAGCAAATCGAGCCGAAATGGCAGCGCTTCTGGCTGGAAAACAAGATCTTTCGTAGTCCGGACCTGCCGACTCGTCCCAAGTTTTATGTGTTGGATATGTTTCCTTATCCCAGCGGCGCCGGCTTGCATGTCGGCCATCCGGAAGGGTATACTGCCACCGACATCGTGGCGCGCTACAAAAGGATGCGCGGCTACGATGTCCTCCATCCTATGGGCTGGGATGCCTTTGGATTGCCAGCCGAGCAATACGCCATCGAAACCGGTACGCATCCGCGTACGACCACGCAGCAGAACATCGCCACGTTTCGCAGGCAGATCCAAATGCTCGGCTTCAGCTACGATTGGGACCGGGAAATAGATACCACCAGTCCGGCGTACTACAAGTGGACGCAATGGATTTTTCTGGTGCTTTTCGACACCTGGTACGACGAGCAGCAGCAGCGTGGACGACCCATCAGTGAGTTGCCCATACCTCCCGAAATAGCTGCCCAGGGGCCAGAGGCGGTCCGGGTCTATCGCGATAGCAAACGCTTGGCCTACCTGGCCGAGGCGCCGGTCAATTGGTGTCCCGCCCTAGGCACGGTACTGGCCAATGAAGAGGTAGTGGACGGCAAATCCGAACGTGGTGGCCACCCAGTGGTGCGCATTCCGCTCCGTCAGTGGATGCTGCGCATCACTGCCTATGCGGAACGGCTTCTGCGCGATCTCGACCTGGTGGATTGGCCCGAGCCAATCAAAGAGATGCAGCGGCACTGGATCGGACGCAGCGAAGGGGCAGAAGTGGATTTCCCGCTGGCCCGGTCCGAAGCCCAATACGAACGCTGGCGTCGGCAACGGACCGAGACCGGCTTTCCAGAAACGCCCGGCGACTCTGTGATCCGCGTGTACACCACGCGGCCGGATACCCTGTTCGGCGCGACGTATATAGTCTTGGCACCAGAACATCCGCTGGTGGATCGTATCACCGTCCCGGAAAAACGCTCAGAAGTAGATGCCTACCGCGCTCAAGCCGCTCGCAAAAGCGATTTGGAGCGCGCGGAACTGGCACGCCGCAAGACCGGTGTGTTCACCGGAGCTTTTGCCATCAATCCGGTCAACGGCGAGCGTATCCCTATCTGGATCGCCGATTATGTGCTGATCAGCTACGGCACTGGGGCGATCATGGCTGTACCCGCTCACGACGAGCGCGACTTCGAGTTCGCTCAGCAATTCGCTTTGCCGGTGCGTATCGTAGTGCGACCACCGGATCAGTGGTTGGCCGAAACCAATAGCACGCTCCAGCATTTCACCCAGGCGTACACCGGCGATGGAATCGCTATGTCCAGCGGCCCCTTCGATGGCTTGCCCACCGCTCGGTTCAAGGAAGCCATTACCGCCTGGCTGTCCGAACGCGGCCTGGGTAGGAAAAAAGTTCAGTACAAATTGCGCGATTGGCTTTTCTCGCGGCAACGCTACTGGGGCGAGCCGTTCCCTATCCTCTTCGAGCTGGACGATCGCGGTCAGCCGACCGGCGTCATCGAACCCGTGCCGTTCGACGAGCTGCCCGTGGAATTGCCCGAATTGGAAGATTTCAAGCCGACAGGACGGCCGGAGCCGCCTTTGGAGAAAGCCAGCGATTGGGTTTTTGTCACCCGCAACGGCAAGAAATACAAGCGGGAAACCAACACCATGCCCCAGTGGGCTGGCTCGTGCTGGTATTATCTGCGCTATCTCGATCCGCATAACGACCGGGCATTGTGCGATCCGACCCGCGAGCGAGCCTGGATGCCGGTTGACTTGTACGTGGGCGGCGCCGAACACGCCGTGCTCCATCTGCTCTACAGTCGGTTCTGGCACAAGGTCCTTTACGACCGCGGCTATGTCTCCACCCCGGAACCTTTTCGCAAATTGGTCAACCAAGGCATGATCCTCGGGGAATTGGAGTATACCGCCTATCGGCGGCTGGATGGCTCCTGGGTTTCCGCTCACCAGGTTGACGAAGCCACCGCGTGTGACCGGCGGTCCGGCGAGAAATACGAGCGTGTCAAGCTGGCCGAAGACGATGTCGAAAAACAAGGCGATCATTTCGTACTCAAAACCGATCCGTCCATCCGCGTGGATGCCCGCGCTTACAAAATGTCGAAAAGCCGCGGAAATGTCATCAACCCCGATCACGTAGTGGCCCAATACGGCGCCGATAGTTTGCGGCTTTACGAAATGTTCATGGGCCCATTGGAGGCGACCAAACCCTGGAGCATGCGCGGCGTAGAAGGCGTTTATCGCTTCCTACATCGCGTCTGGCGTCTGATCGTGGACGAAGATGCGGCGCATATGACCTTGAACTCCAGCGTCGCCGACATCGAACCGGAGCGCGAAACCTTGCGCCGCTTGCATGGCACCATCAAGAAAGTCACGGAAGATATCGAAGGCATGCGCTTCAACACAGCCATCGCTGCCCTTATGGAATTCAGCAATTATCTCGGCAGGCTGGAAAAGCGGCCCAAATCTGTGCTGGAGCAGTTAGTCCTCCTGCTCAGCCCTTTTGCTCCTCATATCGCCGAGGAACTATGGCAGACACTGGGGCATCGCTCATCCATCGCTCTGGAAACTTGGCCAGCCTATGATCCGGCTCTGTTACAGCAAGAAGAGATCGAAATGCCCGTGCAAATCAACGGCAAGGTACGCGCCCGCATTTCTGTCCCAGCGGACGCTTCGGATGACGAGGTGCGTCAGAAAGCACTGACCGATAGCAAAGTCATTTACTACCTGAAGGACAAATCGCCTCGCAAAGTGATCGTCGTGCCCAAACGCATGATCAATATTGTTGTCTAGTTGCCGGGAAGATAGCGGCGCTCCCGCCGACTCGTCATCGTTCGCTTCTGCCTATCAGTTCTGCATGCACTCAGGGCGAGTGGCTGCACAAAAACGACAAGCGTTGAACAGCATATTCGCCAAAAAAATTTTGCATTTTCCTTGTACTGGCATTCCGACATAAGCTCTGTGTGGATAATCACTTGTGTGATTTTGTTGACCACATCGTTACTCAAAGCTCAGCTTTCTAGGCGCAAAAACTTGACGAAATAGTCTATGTTTCTAGAATGCATAAGGGTGCCTCCGAGGTGGCAAAAGATGAGTTGAGACCGTGAAGATATCGTCCCAGGAAGAGTACGGGCTAAGATGTCTCATGCACCTAGCGAGGGCTTCGGCTAGGGGGTCGGCGACCATCCATGAAATTGCTGCCGCTGAAGGACTTACGCCGGCCTATGTGGCCAAGCTCCTGACCGTTTTGCGGCGCGCCGGGTTAATTTCCAGCGTGCGCGGTCGTGCCGGGGGGTATACCTTGTCGCGTCCGCCTGAAGAGGTTGGTCTAGGCGTGGTCATGAAGGCGCTTGGCGAGCCGCTTTTCGACGAACCGGAGTTTTGCGAACGTCACGCCGGCACCGAAACTGACGGCGTTTGCGTGCATCGCTCGGGCTGTACTCTGCGGGCTCTTTGGGAAATCCTCGAAGAGTGGCTGCGCTCTACTTTGGACCAGGTAACTCTAGCAGACCTGATCCAAGGTCACCAGCACCTAGCTGCCAAGCTAAGGCATCGCTTGTCGAGCGGCGCACCGTCCGAGCCGTCGCGCGAGTTGGTCGTGCTGGAGCCATTGCCTGCGGCCCGTCTCGAGTCTTCCTGGTAATCGAAGCAGTTTGCTCCTCTGGGCATGCCGGGTTTGTCGGTGTGCCTGAGCCGGATGACAGCCGACAACGTCGTCGGGGCGATAATGGAGCGAAGCTAAGGGACAAAAATGCAAGCGAAAGAAATTTTTGTATGCGATAACGTGCGCGTCACGGTCGAGGGCAAGGAGATCGTCAAAGGGGTGTCTCTCAAGGTCTGTGCCGGCGAAAAGCACGCCCTCATGGGACCGAACGGGTCCGGCAAGAGCAGCTTGGCCTTGGCGATCGCCGGCCATCCGCATTACACGCTCAGTGCGGGCCGACTGTACCTATTGGGCGAAGATGTGACCGATCTCGATCCGGACGAACGCGCGCGACGCGGCATGTTCCTCGCCTTCCAATACCCGGTAGCTATTCCCGGGGTGACGGTAGCCAACTTTTTACGGCAAGCTGTAGCTGCCAGGAGCGGGCGGGACGTGCCGGTCAAAGAATTTCGGACCCGATTGCTCGAAAAGTTCAAAGTGCTGGACATAGACCCGGCCTTCGCCGGGCGCTACCTCAACGAGGGCTTTTCCGGCGGGGAGAAAAAGCGCTTGGAGATTCTGCAAATGCTCATGCTCGAGCCGGTCTTTGCTCTCTTGGACGAGACCGACTCGGGATTGGACATAGACGCTTTGAAAGTGGTTGCCGAAGGGATCAACCAAGCTGCCGGTCCGCATATGGGTTTGCTTTTGGTGACCCATTACCAACGCCTGCTCAATTACGTGCGCCCGACACATGTGCATGTGTTGGTGGACGGGCGTATCGTGCGATCCGGGGGTCCTGAACTCGCCCTGCAGTTGGAAGAAAAGGGCTACGACTGGGTAGAAAAGGAAGCAGCTATGGCCTCGTGAGTCACTGCCGAGGTCGTTGACCATAGCTTTTTTGCCCGAGTACTCGAAGGAGGGCAAGATCATGACGGCGCCTGCTATTACCCAAAAGAAAAAGCAGATCACCCTAGAAGAAAAACCCGAGCTCGGCCTCGATCTGGATTACGAGGCGCGCTGGGGCTTCAAAGATCCTGAGCAATACTTCCTCAAATACCCCAAAGGCCTCAGCCACGACGTGGTCGAGGCTATTTCGCGCATCAAAAACGAGCCCGACTGGATGCGGCGTTTTCGTCACGAGGCCCTCGATATCTTCTTCGGCAAGCCGATGCCTACTTGGGGCAATACCGAACTGCTCAGCGAGATCGCTTTCGACGAGATCTATTACTATGTTCGCCCCACCGAAAAACAGGGGCGCAGCTGGGAGGAAGTGCCCGAGTATATCAAGAAAACTTTCGACCGTTTGGGCATTCCCGAAGCAGAACGCAAGTTCCTGGCAGGCGTCTCTGCCCAGTACGAATCCGAAGTGGTGTATCACTCCATCCGCGAGGACCTAGCCAAAAAAGGCGTCATTTTCCTGGACATGGACTCGGGCCTGCGCGAGCATCCAGAGTTGGTCCGACGTTTCTGGGCCACCGTCATTCCCCCCACGGACAACAAATTCGCTGCCCTCAACAGCGCTGTGTGGTCCGGCGGGTCGTTCATCTACGTCCCCAAAGGGGTCAAAGTGGACATTCCGTTGCAGGCCTATTTCCGCATCAACGCGGAGAACATGGGGCAGTTCGAACGCACTTTGATCGTTGCTGACGAAGGGGCACGGGTGCACTATATCGAAGGATGCACAGCACCCGTGTATTCTTCCAATTCCTTGCACGCCGCGGTGGTAGAGTTGATCGCGCTGCCAGGCGCCTACATCCGCTATACGACCATCCAGAATTGGGCGCATAACATTTTCAATCTGGTGACCAAACGAGCTGTAGCCCACGCAAACGCCACCGTGGAATGGGTGGACGGCAACTTGGGCTCGCGGTTGACGATGAAATTCCCGTGTATTTACTTGCTCGGCGAAGGGGCACGCGGAGAAATCTTGTCCGTGGCTTTCGCCAGCAAGGGGCAGCACCAGGATGCCGGTGCCAAAATCGTTCACGCCGCTCCGCGCACCAGTTCGACCATCACTTCCAAATCAGTTTCCAAAGACGGCGGCCGGACCAGTTATCGCGGGCTGGTCAAAGTTTATCCCAATGCCGTAGGCTCCAAGACCAGTGTCCAATGCGATGCTCTCTTGATCGGCGAGCACTCGCGCTCGGATACCTATCCCACCATGGAGGTAGATGCCGACCAGGTCCAGATCGAACACGAGGCCCGTGTCAGCAAGGTCGGCGACGAACAGCTTTTTTACCTCATGAGCCGTGGCTTGACCGAAGAGCAAGCGCGCCTGCTTATCGTCAACGGCTTTATCGAGCCGTTCACCAAAGAGTTGCCCATGGAATATGCCGTCGAGTTGAATCGCCTCATCCAGTTGGAGATGGAAGGGTCGGTCGGCTAGCGTGGACGACGTAGCCTGCTCGGGCATACGACAGGTTGCGCAAAGACAGGAGCGTCCGCAGCACTCGCTAGCGCCGAACGATACCCACGAACGAGGCAAATGACAAGGGTGAACATGAGTGCACAACCCAGCGCCTATATCCGACAGGTGAGCGCAAGTTGCGGCGAGCCAGCCTGGCTGCTGGAACGCCGCCTGCGCGCTTGGGAGTTGTACAGCAACTGGCCGCCGATAGATCGCGCGCAGCACCTGTGGCGCTACACCGATCCGCGTCTTTTCGAGCGGGTGGAGTTGGATAGACGCGTTGGGACCGGTCCCGAAGCGATGCCCGCCGTCCTGGAGCGCAACTGGAGGCAAGGCCGTCTGGCTGCCTATGCCTGGGTGCTGGATGGCCAGCTGCGAGCGTGCGAGATCCGGCCCGATGTCCAGGCACGCGGCCTGCGCATTATGGACCTGCACCGTGCCGCTGCCCAGGACCCGGACACACTGGCGGCGCTATTGGACTCTCTGATTGCGCCGGCCCACGGCAAGTTCGAAGCCATGGCCCATGCCCTCTGGCAAGGTGGAGTGTATCTTCATGCGCCTGGCGGTCTGGACTGCGGCGACCCTGTCCATGTCGTCTGTCAGTGGCGCGAAGGGGTACCGTTGGCAGCACCGCGACTTTTGGTGCATGTCGAGCAGGGGGCGCAGCTTACCCTCATTGACGAATATTCCGGAGGCGCGGCACAAGGATCCATGCAGGTCCGCAGCCTGGCGGAGCTATGCGTCGCGGCCGGAGCACGTATGCACTACGTAGCGGTGCAGCGGCTCGGCCCTCGTGCTGTCGTCCATGCTACGCAGCGGATGCGTTTGCACCGAGGTGCCCAGGGGCTGGCTGTGTTCGTCCATCTGGGCGCCGGTACTTGCAAAACCGATGTCGGTGCCTTGCTGATGGAGGAAAACGCTGAAAGCGAATTGCTGGGTTTTGTCCTAGGCCACGACCGCCAGCATTTCGACAACCACACGGTACATCTGCATCGCGGACACAAGTCGCGCAGCAATCTCGACTTCAAGGTGGTCTTGCAGGATCGAGCCCGTTCCGCTTACACCGGGCTGATCCGCATCGAAGCCGACGCGCCTTTTTGCGAGGCTTATCAGGAAAACCGCAATCTGCTCCTCAATGCCGGCGTGCGTGCCCAGTCTATTCCGGAACTGGAAATCCTCAACGAGGAAGTAAAATGCACGCACGGCGCCACCATGGGACCGGTCAGTCGGGAGCAGCTTTTCTACCTGCAGTCGCGTGGCATCCCGCGCCCTCAGGCTACCCGCATGATCGTCGAGGGTTTTCTCGAACCCGCTTTGAGACGTGTGCCCCAAGACCTGCGAGAGCGTTTGCACGACTATGTAATCGAACGTATCGGCGTGTTGTGAGGATTTCCACCCGAGGGCACGAAGCCCTCGGAAGCTGCTCGGACCAGGCAGCTTTGCGCCCATCGGTGCGCTTGGGCTGCCCGGAGTCTCGGTTCGGTGCGCGAGCCGAGGCGGGCAAAAGGTCAGCGGCCGCCTAGAATCGGCGGGAGCGCCGGACGACAGAACATGACCGAAAGGGGAAGCGATTCCTATATGGCCAAGCAGTGCTACATTCCGGTGGCGAGGATCGAAGAAGTGCCAGAAGGACAGGCACGGGTTTTTTCCGTCGAAGGGCAAGAGATTGTCCTGTGCAAAGTGGACGGGAAAATTTATGCCTTGGCCAACGTATGCACACACGACGGCGGCCCCTTGGGTGAAGGCAAATTGATCGGGTGCGAAATTGAATGCCCGCGGCATGGCGCCCGCTTCGATGTGCGTACCGGAGCGGTCACGCGTATGCCGGCCGCCTATCCGGTACAGACCTATCCGGTGCGTATCGAAGACGGGGCGGTCATGGTGCAACTGCCGACGGAGGAGCAAGCATCCGGTTGAAAGCCTGGGGCTTTAGCGTGGTGAGCTAGTGGCTCACGAGCACACAGGCCCGACAGGGCAAGGTAGTGAAACGATGGCTGCATCGGTGACGTCCATACCTCGGGTAGAGCCGCTGCCCGTGGCACACATCCGCCTGGATTTCCCTATTTTGCAGCGGCAAGTGCACGGCCACCGGCTGGTATACTTGGACAACGCGGCGACCACCCAGAAGCCAACCTGCGTCATCGAGGCCTTGGTGGATTATTACCGGCGTTTCAATGCCAATATCCACCGCGGTTTGCACACTCTGGCCGAAGAGGCCACGACGGCCTACGAGTCGGTGCGGGAGAAAGTCGCCCGTTTTTTGGGCGGCGTCCCTCCTGAGTGCATCGTCTTCACTCGCAATACCACCGAGGCCATCAATCTGGTGGCCTATGCCTGGGCACGCAGACATCTGCGGCCTGGAGACGCCATAGTGCTCACCGAGATGGAACATCATAGCAATCTCGTGCCGTGGTTGCGACTGGCCCAGGAGCGCAGCCTGGACGTGCGCTTTGCGCCGATTACCGACGAAGGGTATCTCGACTGGCAACGCTTTGTGTCTCTCTTGGATGGCTCGGTAAAACTCGTGGCGTTCACGGCGCTGTCCAATGTGTTGGGGACGATCAATCCTGTGCCCGCAATGATCGAGGCAGCACGGGCCTGGGGTGCGTGCGTGTTGATAGACGGGGCTCAGAGTGTACCCCACAGTCCTACTTCTGTGCGACAATGGGCCTGCGATTTCCTGGCTTTTTCTGCCCACAAAATGCTGGGCCCTACCGGGGTAGGCGTACTGTACGCTCGGCCCGAACGTTTGGAAGAAATGGACCCCTTCCTAGGCGGCGGCGAAATGGTCCACGAGGTGCATTACGATCGGGTGACGTACAAGCCGGCCCCTTGGAAATTCGAGGCGGGGACGCCCAACATCGCCGATGTAATCGCCTTTGGAAGTGCACTCGACTACCTGGAGCATGTGGGCATGGGGCGGGTTCGCGCTCACGAGCTGGAGCTCACTCGGTACGCCTTGGACCGGCTCGGCGAGGTCGGCAACCTGCGTATTTTCGGCCCGCGTCGTCCAGAAGATCGCGGCGGCGTCATCGCCTTCGACGACCCGCTCGTCCATCCGCACGACCTCAGTACCGTTTTGGATCAATATGGCATCGCTATCCGCGCAGGCCATCATTGTGCGCAACCTTTGACGCGCCGGCTAGGTGTGGTCGCCACGGCACGAGCCAGCTTTTACCTGTACAACGGGCGGGACGATGTGGACGCTCTGATCGAGGGCCTGCATGCCGCCAGGAGATACTTCGGCCATGGAAATGCCTCAGCTGGATGAGTTGTACCGCGAGGTGGTCCTGGATCATTATCGGCGGCCGCGCGGACGCACGCCTGTGCCGCATGTGGACCTGGCCAACGAGGGGCTCAACCCTGTGTGCGGTGATCAGGTGCGTCTGGCCCTGCATATGGATGGCGAGCGCATCGGTCAGGTCTATGTGGAAAGTCGCGGCTGCTCCATTAGCGTTGCTTCTGGATCTATGCTGGCCGAAATACTGCGCGGCCGAACGCTGGCAGAGGCCGAGCGGTATATCGCCGCTTTCAAAGCACTGATGCATGGGGAAGCTCCTCCGGCCGATTTGGATTTGGGGGATCTGGAGGCGCTAGAGGGCGTGCGCCAATTCCCGGTGCGCATCAAGTGCGCCCTGTTGCCGTGGACCACTTTGGAGGATGCGTTGCGCGCCTGGCGTGCCGGGGAGCGCCCGAGCGCTCCCTCGACCACCGAAACAGACGATCGTCAGCATGGCCCGACAGCGGTCTGCTGATATCCGGGGAGATCATCTATGAGCGAAACACAAGCCGCCAATGCCCAGCCCCCACCCGGCGGGTTGACCGAAGAGCAGGTCCTGGCCGCTCTGCGCCCGATACACGATCCGGAAATCCATCTGAGCATCGTGGACCTCGGCCTGATTTACGGCATCGCTATCGAAAACGAAGGCAAAAAAGTTACTGTGCGCATGACCTTGACCACGCCGTTTTGCCCGGTCGGGCCACAATTCATCGAATCGGTCAGGCAGGCGGTGCGCACTTTGCCCGGCGTCGAGGAAGCAGAAGTCGAACTGGTCTGGTCACCCCCCTGGGATCCGCGCACGCATGCCAGCGACGAGGTAAAATTTCTGCTGGGCATCTACGACTGACCGGCTGCCGAGCGACACGGGCTTGCCTGGCGCTAGCGGCGTCTCATCTGGGCCATGCCACGATCGAACCCCGCCGGGCGATGCCAGTCGGGGGATGACTGAATCGCAGTGCATGTGCTTTTCGGAGAAGCACCGGCATCCTCGTTGCCTCGATCCGTCCGCGTGAAAGGCTCCTGGCGTCGTTCTGCCGAGCAGGCTCTGGCATTGTGCGAGGTAGCGCAGTAGGATGAACCGAGCGAGCACGTTGAACGTACGCCGTGAGGTTGCCAGCAAGCACGTGGAGAGAAACCAATGGCTCGGCGACAATGGCGCCTGGGGCTATGCTCGGGGCTTTGGGGCATCTTCGGTTCGATCGGCGTCGCGTTGGCCGCAACTGCGGGAGTCAATGCGTTGCAAACCGCCCGCTATTGGGTTTTTATCGGTACTTACACACAGCGACATAGTCAGGGCATTTACCGCTGCGAATGGGATATCCGTACTGGGAGCCTGAGCGAGCCGCAGTTAGCAGCCAAGGCGACCCATCCTTCCTTCCTGGCGATTCATCCGCGCGGCAAATACTTGTATGCTGTCGGCGAACTGGAAGAGTTTGCCGGCAAAAAAACCGGGGTGGTCAATGCTTTCTCCATTGATCTTCGGACCGGCCAACTGGAGCTGCTCGATCAGAAGCCATCCGGCGGCGCTGGGCCGTGCCATCTAGTGGTGGATCGAACGGGATCCTGTATTTTGGTCGCCAACTATGGCGGCGGTAGTGTAGCCTGTCTGCGCATCCAAGCCGATGGCAGATTGCAAGGACCGACCACGGTCATAGCTCACAAAGGAAAAGGTGCCAACCCCAGGCGTCAAGAGGCTCCGCACGCTCACGCGATCCAGCTCGACGGTACCAACCGGTTGGCTTTGGCGGCCGATTTGGGTCTCGATCGGGTGCTCATCTATCGCTTTTTTCCTGACGAAGCACGACTGCAGCCGCACGAACCGGCTTATGCCAGTGTGGCGGCAGGGTCCGGACCGCGGCACTTGGCCTTTCATCCCCACAGGCCTTATGTTTATGTCGTCAACGAGCTGAGCAACACGGTAACTGCTTTTCACTGGGACGCCGAACGAGGCAGATTGAGCGAAATCCAGACGATCTCCACTTTGCCGGCGGACTTCCGAGGCACGAGTTACGCTGCCGAAGTGGCTGTCCACCCTTCGGGACGGTTCCTTTATGCTTCCAATCGGGGCTATCATAGCATCGCGCTATTTTCGATCGCCGACGATGGCCGATTGACGGCTGCCGGGTATCAAAGCGAGGGCATTGACACGCCGCGCCATTTCGCCATAGATCCCACGGGTCGGTACATGTTGGTGGGCAATCAGGCTGCCGATAATGTCTGCGTTTTTAGCATAGATGCACGGACGGGTGCACTGACACCGACAGGGGTGCGCGTAGGTGTACCCGTGCCTGTATGCTTGCAGTTCCTGGCGGTGCCTGCTGTGCAGTGACGCGCCCGTAAGGTGCCGCGTGAGCAGCGAGGCAGCCGAGGTCGGTGGCCACGTGTGTCCCGCCCGACGGTGGTCTATGGTATGTTGGCGCTGGAGGCCATGAAGAAGGAGAGCCAGTCATGCAGCGTTTGGTCATGGCTGTGTGGGTCGGTGCCGTGGCAGTTTGTACAGGGATCGGGGCCGAACTGCCAGTGGTCTCGGAAGTCGAGGCACAGCCTTTGGCCGCCCAGATCAAACGGCTCGTCGCCGCCTTGGAATACCTAGGTCATCCCTTGGAGCCGGCGGAGCGCGCTGCATTGTTGGATGCGATGCGGCGCGACGATGTACGGGCTATGCAGACGATATTGGACCGGCACTGTCTTGCCGGTGTGCGTATTCGTCGTGATGGCCGGCTGGACTATGTGGCAGGTTCGGTGGCAGCCGAGTTGGTCGAACAGGGATGGCGCTTGTTTTTGGTCAAAGTGCTCAACGAAGCTGCGCGCCAGGGAGTGGAATTGGTGGCCTCGAGTCCGCAGGCGATGCCTATTCACGTGCCTTCTTCCGGTCGGCCCGATCCCAAAGTGATCAGCCTGGGCGAGGTCAAGGAAAGATTTCTGGATTTGGAGATGTATCAGAAGCAGCCTCTGGTGGCTGCTCTATCCGGCTTGGAGGTCGAATACCGCATCCTGCATGTCTATGCGCGCGATGCGGGCCGGAGGCCAGCGCAGTTGCGTTTCGGTCTGCGCGAAGTGGCGGCTGCGAGCGGACCGGGGCAGCGACCGTTGGGCCGTGTGATCGCCGAGTCGCCACCGGGTACCATCCTTTTTACCATCCAGCCGGCAACCGTTGTACGACTGCGGGTACGCGATCACGATGGCACGCCTACTACGGCAGCGCTCGTGATCCGCGACCAGCAGGGGCGTGTGTATCCCGCTCCTGGCAAACGTCTGGCGCCTGATTTCTTTTTCCACGCGCAAATCTACCGACACGACGGGGAGACCGTTTTGTTGCCCCCGGGCACATATACCTTCGTATGCCGTCGTGGGCCTGAATACTTGGTCAGCGAACGACAGGTGACGATCCCGCAGACGTCCGAGGTGGAACTGGCGTTCGAGTTGCGTCGCTGGGTATATCCAGCGCGCCGGGGATGGTATTCCGGCGACCATCATGTGCATGCCGCTGGGTGCGCCCATTACGAAAGTCCGACCGAAGGCGTGACTCCCGAGGACATGATGCGTCATATCCTCGGCGAAGATCTCAACGTCGGGTGCGTACTGAGCTGGGGTCCGTGTTGGTACCACCAGAAGCGATATTTCGAGGGCAAGCCCCATCGGTTGTCGCTTCCCAACTACATCATGCGCTACGACGTGGAGGTGTCCGGCTTTCCGTCCAGTCATTGCGGCCATCTGTGTTTGTTGCGGTTGAAAGAAGACGACTACCCGGGTACGCGAGTGATCGAGGATTGGCCGAGCTGGGATCTGCCCATTTTGCGGTGGGCCAAAGCGCAAGGCGCCGTCGTTGGGTTCGCCCACAGTGGCTGGGGACTGCAACCCCTGGAGGGCAATCCCGAACCCACTGAATTGCCGAATTATTTATTGCCGCGCATGAACGGTATCGGCGCCAACGAATACCTGGTGGATCTGGCCCATGATGCCGTGGATTTCATCTCGGCAGTGGATACTCCGGCTGTCTTGGAGCTCAATATCTGGTATCACACGCTGCAGTGCGGTTTTCGAGCCAAGATCAGCGGCGAGACCGATTTCCCGTGCATCTTCGGCGAGCGTGTGGGAATAGGCCGCAGTTACGTGTGCCTCGACGGCAAGCCGCTCCAGTTCGACGATTGGGCAGAGGGGATCAAGAAAGGTCGTTCTTATGTTTCCGACGGTAAGAGCCATCTGCTGGATTTTCGCATTGACGGTGTGGGCGTAGGGCAAGGCGAAGTGCATCTAGACAAGCCCGGTGGAGTCGAGGTACGGGCTTCGGTGGCAGCACTGTTGGAGCCGCAGCCGACGCCCGAAACAGAACGCATCCGCAAGTCTTCTCTGTACCAAAAACCGTATTGGGACTTGGAGCGGGCTCGCATCGGCACTACCCGGCGTGTCCCGTTGGAAGTAGTGGTCAATGGCGCTCCGGTAGCGCGGCAGGAAATCCTCGCCGATGGCAGCGAGCAAGAAGTACGTTGCCAAGTCCCTATCGAGAAAAGCAGTTGGGTTTGTCTGCGCATCTTCCCCTCCAGCCACACCAATCCCATTTTCGTCCTGGTCGGGAGACAACCTGTTCGTGCGAGCCGGCGATCGGCCGAGTGGTGCTTGCGCGCCATTGACCAGTGCTGGAAAGAAAAAGCCCCTCTCATTCGACCGCGTGAACGCAGTGAGGCCGAGCTGGCTTATGAGGAGGCCCGTCGTCGTTATCGGCAAATACTCGCAGAATGCACGGCGCCTTGAGCAGCCCAGTTGGGAATCGGCAGCGGCACGGCATGGGCACTTTCTGGCAAAGGCGCTGGTTCGCTGTGGTCCTGTGTGTCGGGATCGCACTGGCCCTGGCAGACCCCGGCGGCAGGGTCAGCGCCTTCCTGGGCTGGTTCGTCAGCCGCTATATAGTGGCTGCAGTCCTATTTTCGATGTCCTGGAGCTTGCCCACCGGCCGGCTATGGCTGGCAGTACGGTATCCTGCCGGCGTGCTCTGGGCTTATTCGGTCAGTTTTGTCCTTATGCCGCTCTTGGGTGCGATGGCGGCGGCAGCAGTGCCGGCGGCAGACCTGCGTATCGGCCTGCTGGTAGCTGTCAGTGTGCCGTGCACACTCGCCTCGGCGGCTATCTGGACGCGCTTGGCCGGCGGCGACGATGCTCTGGCACTTTTGGTCACTTTCCTCACCAACTGCACCAGTTGGCTGGTGACTACCTTGTGGCTGAAGTGGGCCACCGGAACTGAAACGGCACTGCCTGTTGCCCAGATGATGGCCGATCTAGTGCTTTATCTCGGCGTGCCGGTGCTCGCCGGGCAGCTTTTGCGAGGGCCGGCACTTTTGCGCATCTGCGCCGACCGTGGCCGCAGCGCATTGAGTGTCTTGTGTCGCTTGCTCATTCTGATAGTGATTCTCCAGGCGGTCGTAGCTGTGCGCCAATCTATGCCGGAAGGTTCCGGTCCGAGCGACATAGGGTTGACCGCGCTGGTGGCTCTGCAATGCCTACTACTCCATCTAGCGGGCTGGTTGGTGGCTTATCGAGTAGGGGCCTGGCTGCGGCTCGAGCGGGAACGACGGATCGGTGCGGCCTTTGCGGGAAGTCAAAAAAGCCTGCCGGTCGGGTTGATGATCCTGCAAGCCTTCTTTGCCGATCATCCTCGGGCCGTACTGCCTATGCTCCTGTATCATGTGGGACAGTTGCTGGTGGATACCGTGCTCGCCGACGTGTTGCGTCACAAAGGCTCCGGCCCTGCGGCAGCCGCCGTCGAGCCTTCCCAGTGAACTGTCTCAGGACCGTCACGGGGTCCAATCCACATCGGGAGACAAATCGGTACAAAAGGCAGCCAGAAGCTCGGCGGCGGCGTCAAGGTCGCGCAAATTGACCGTTTCGACCGGCGCGTGCATGTAGCGATTGGGCAAACCGATCAGACCGGTAGCGACGCCTTCGCGGCTCAGTTGGATGGCGTTGGCGTCGGTGCCGGTTCCCCGAGGACACCCTTCGACCTGGTAGCCGAGGCGCCGACTTTCGGCAGCGCGCACCAAACGTTCGTAAACCCGGGGGTGGACATTGGGGCCGCGGACCAGCACCGGCCCCTTGCCCAAGCCGATGTCGCCGAGTTGCTTTTTATCGCTGCTGTTGGGCGTGTCGGTAGCATGGGTGACATCCACGGCGATGCCGACATGCGGATGCACCGCATGGGCACTGGTGACCGCTCCGCGCAGACCGATCTCTTCTTGCACCGTAGAAACCACATAGAGACTGCAACGCAGTGGGCAGCCGACGAGCCGTCGCAATGTTTCGAAGACTACCCATACCCCGGCTTTGTCGTCCAGTCCCGGTGCTGCCACGTTGTCGTTTTGCAAGCGGCGCATGCCCAACTCGATCGTGACCGGATCTCCGATGCGTACCAACTTGGCCGCCTCCTCTCGATTGCGAGCGCCTATGTCTACCCAGATATCCGTGAATTGGGGCGGCTTGTTGCGCTCCTCGGCAGCCAACAGATGGGTAGCCCGTCGCGCTACTACTCCGGCCAGGCTGCCGCTTTCGGTCCAGACCGTCAGACGCTGCCCGAGCAGGATTTGCATATCCCAGCCGCCGATCGGCTGCACGTACAAAAAGCCGTTGTCGTCAATGTACTGCACCATGAGTCCGATCTGATCGCAGTGGCCTGCCAGCATGACTCTCGGCTCTTGGCCAGGCTGCTTGACCGCAATGACATTGCCGTGCCGATCGGTGCGCACTTCGTCGGCATAACGACTGGCCCAGCTACGGACGAGCTTTTGCACCGGCTGTTCGTAGCCCGATGGGCTCGGTGTCTGTACGAGCGCTTGCAAGAACTCCAAAGACTCGTCGGTCATCGTTTCCCCTTTCTTCGGTCCTCGATTGCAACTGCGCTACAATCCCGATGGCGGACGTTCGCGGCAATGGCCCGCCGGTCGTGTGCGCTTACCTGGCACGGGATCTTGTGTCACTGCGCTGACTAGCTGCGTCCCTGAAGGAGACGCCGCAGCCATTGGCGCGCCTGCAGTATCGAGAGCGCCAGCATCAGGGCGCTGCCCAGGACAATGACCGTCCACCCGCGCAGTCCCAGGCGCAAGTCCGACCCCGCAGACGTCTCCGAACCGGGGACCTCGGAGGCCAGGGGGAGATCGGCTGCCCAGTCCGGACGTCGCCCCGCTCGGTCCGACTGCACCAAGCCATACAGACCAGCCCATGCGAAGGTCTCCGGAGCCGCCAGCATCTGCCCGCCTGCAGAAATAGCCGATGCCAACCACTGCTGTACTGCCGAAGGACTGCCCAGATTCTGAGCTAGCTCGCGCCATACGATCGCTTCGCGCAACAGCAAGCGGCGCGCCTTCAGCTCGGGCGTCGACAGCCGAAAAAGGTCCACGGCAAGGTTCATAGCTTCCAGAGCGCCGCGCAGATCGCCTGCGGCGTTGGCCAGCTCCCCGTAGAGCCAATGCAAGCGTCCGTCGTCGGGCAGCCACAGCAACAGCTGTTGCACAATAGCCAGTGCATCAGGCGCTAAACGATCGCGGTCTTCGGGAGCCAACTGGCCAGGAATCCACGATCCTGTGGCGGTGGTGAAGCGCACCGGAAAAAGGGAGTCCAAAGGGGCCAGACCCGGGCGTATCCGCTCGTGCTGCCGCAGTCGGACCAGCCGCAGGTGCCAATGTTCCATACCCCGGGCGTCAGGCGGTGCCAGTGCCGTCGCTTCTTCCAGCGCTCGTGCTGCGCTGTCCAACAGACCTGCCAGTTGATAGGCAGTGCCCAAGTTGGCCAGGATCGTGTAGTGCCGCCCGTGCTCGCGGCGCGCCTGCTCCAGAACTTCGATGGCTTCTTGATAATCGGAATACCCGCTTTGGGCGACTCTGAGCCGAATCAGGTACCCGCCTAGGCTCGCTGCCTCTTTGGCGCTCAGTCGGCCTCGGCGTTTCAGCTCAGCTACTTTTTGCAGATAGTCCTTGCGTTGGGCCGTCTCGACCAGCACCGTAATCCGATCCGGGGGCCCATAGGCGCGCAGCCGGGCTAGTTGCCCGAGAAAGTCGCTAGCGTTGGCCGCCGGCACAATCGGCGGCTCTAGCGGAATATGCAGCCCGGCCACGACCTGCGCCTGCATCGCGGTCAGCGCTGCCAAAGCCAACAGCTTGCAAGTCACATAGCGTAGGTACGCGCCTTTACTGTTCTGCTTGCTCATAGGCCGTCATGGCACACGGAACTCGGCTCGTGCTGGGCTCGTAATACTTTGTAGCCGGCTCAAAAAAGTACCGCCGCTGGTCATGGCCTTTGCGACTATTTTACCGACCGGCGTGATTCGGAAAGCGTCTGCACGAGAACGAGGTCTACGATCGCATGGGCCGTCGTGTGCCCTCGGCACTGCCGCGAGCGCGTGCTATAAAATGGGTCAGGCGTAGATCCGAGCCTTAGACCCGATGGTTGGCTCAGGCCGCCTGGCGTGTGTCTTCGATTTCGGTCGATAGCGGTGCGACCGCGCTGCCCTCGCGCCACAGCGCCTGCACACGGGCGCATACGACCAGAAAGGCGGGTACCAGCAAGGGACGTACCACGAACGTCTCCAGGAGCACACCGCAAGCCAGTGCCATGCCCAATTGAATCAGCGTCGTCAGCGGGCACAGCATCAATGTGGCGAAAGTTCCTGCCATGATTAGACCACAGCAACTGATGGTGCCGCCGGTTCTGGCCAACGCATACTGTACGGCGTCCGCAACGGGCCGCCGCCGCGTTTCTTCCTGCACGCGGGCGATCAGAAAAACGTTGTAATCCTCTCCCACAGCCAGCACGATCGTAAAAAGGAAAAAAGGCACCTTCCAGTTGACCTCGCCAGCCGGCGTGTTCAAAAAGAATCGCGCCAATAGCTCCGCCGCTCCGATCGTGGCGAAATAGCTTGCCAGAACGCTGACCAGCAAAAATGCCACCAGGATCGGTCGCCGCAGTAGACCCAACAGAATCAGCCCCACACTGGTCAAAATGATCCACCACAAGGTCGCGCGGTCTTGTTCGTGTACCTGGGCAAAGTCGTAGATGTTGGGCGTCACCCCGAACAGAGCGAACGCATCCACGCCGGCTTGGGCTGTCCATCGCTGCACCAGTTCGCGGATCTGCAGCAGGGCGTGTACACTTTCCTCGGCGAAGGGATCGTTGCGAAAAACGATCTCCAGACGCGTGACGAAACGATCGCCGACCTGAGACAAGAAATACTCCTGCACCGCTTTTTGGAACAGCTTGTGTGTCAGTCCGGCGACCCATGCCTTCGGACCTTCCGCCACTGCATGCGGTTCGCCCAGCGGGGCGATAACACTGCGCACTTCTGCCACCGCCGCTACCTGCCGTATACGCCGGCTGAGCTCCTGCAGGTGCCGCTGCCCAGAGGTGCCACGCCAATCCTGAGCGCTGCGCAGAAGCACCGTCAACGGACCGATTTCGCCGGGGACGAAATGGCGCCGGATACATTCCAGTCCGCGCTTGCTGGATGCCATCGGCGGCAGTTCATGAATGAAATCGTACGAGTAGCGTACCCCGGCTCCGTAGATCGCCAGCGGCCCCAGCGACAAAAAACAACCCGCCACCATCCAATGCGGATGCCGCACCACGGCGCGCGCCAGCCAGGACCAAGGACCCGCGCACGTCTCGCCGCGGTGCTCCCTACCTCTCCCAGGCCAGAAGAGTACTCGCGGGCTGCAGACACACAGGATAGCTGGTACCAGTGTCAAGCAAGCTGCCAACGCCACCACCAGCGTCACTGCTATCGCCGGGCCTGTGTATCGCAGTTTGGCGAACTCGGCCAGTCCCATCGCAGCCAGACCGGCGACGATCATAGCCCCGCTGGCGAACAACACAGCACCGACTCGCCGCACGCTCCGTCGGACCGCCTCGCGATGGTCCCCTTGCCGTTCGTATTCCTCCCGATACCGGCTCAACAGGAAGAGGCAATAATCCGTTCCGGCACCGAAAAGCACCACGATGACGAACACCCGCGTCACGTTCAGCAATTGGAAGTGCAGGCAGTGGCTCAGCAGAGACAACACATTGAGTGACAACCACACAGCCAGGCTGACGGCAACCAAAGGCAACGCGGCCAGCCCCGGCGAGCGATAAATGAACAGCAAAATGACCACCACCAAGCCTATAGTCGCCCAGGTGGTGTGGTCCAGACTGCGCAGCGCCGCCCGGGTCAGGTCACGGCCGATCCCGGCGTGCCCAGTCAAATACACCTCTGGCGGCTGCACCGATCCCGCTAACTCTTTGCCTACCACCTCCTCGATGGCATCTACGCTCTCTGCAGTCCTCAGAGCCAAAAAAGGACTACCCAACGGTACGTTCACGATCGTACACCGCCGGTCCTGGCTGGTCAGCCGCGCGCCTACCAGCGGATGCCGATAGGTCGTGCAGGCACTGATGGCCAGCTCCGGCCTTGCCTGACGCAGCCTCTCCAGGGCCATGGCCAGCTTGTCCACCAATGCATAGTCGTCGTCGCTCAGAGGACGGTCGGGCCGATGCACCACCAAAACGAGCCGACTGCCGAATACCTCCCGGGGAAATGCCTGCTCCATCAGCTGCAAGCCCTGCACGCTCAGACTGTCCGGCGGCAAAAAACGTACGTCCTCGTCCTGCACCGCGCTTTCCCACACGGGGGCTACCGTGCCTACCCAGATCGCCGTGACTGCCCAGATCCCCAGTATCGCCCACGGCCACCTGCATACCAGATGCGCCAATATACGAAACATCCTTGCTTTTCTCGCACTTCCTCGCGAAAGCTGTTCCCTTCCCTGACGGCACCTCTCATACACCATGCCCGCCCGTGGGTAAATACAGCTTGGCCATCTGCAAGGCAGCGCCTCCGCCTGCACTAGGCATGGTTTCTCTTCGTTAGAAATGACAGCGCGATCCGTCTATTCTCTCGATTCTGGAAAAGCCCAGGCATCGGCACAAGATGCGGTCTTCACGCAAGGCGGCCGGACGCAAGCAAAGGAGAAGCTCTTATGAACTCGTGTGTCAGGATTCGACGCGGCTTCACGTTGATCGAATTGCTGGTGGTCATCGCCATCATCGCTGTGCTGGTCGGATTGATTCTGCCGGCGGTTCAGAAAGTCCGCGAGGCAGCCAACCGCGTTCGCTGCCAAAACAATATCCGCCAGCTTCTCCTGGCTGTACAACATTACGAGTCGAGCCACGGCCAGCTCCCGCCCAGTATGCTCGCCCCAGTCGGCCGTACCTTCGGTACCAACAACGGCTCCTGGTCGGTGCACGGCCGGATCCTCCACTTTATCGAACAGGGCAATGGAGGCCTGAAGGTCAATCTCGAACTGGCTTGGGACGTGCAACTAGCTACCGGTGTGCCGCAAACCCGTATCCCAGTCTTCCTCTGTCCCAGCGAGATCAACGACACCGTCCGCACCCGCAAGGGCTTGCCCTATGTCTACCCAGTTACTTATGGCTTCAACTTCGGCACCTGGCTGGGCTGGGACCCGATCACCGGTGCCGGCGGCGACGGCGTCTTCTTCCCTAACGCACATGTCAAAAGCTCCACCATACACGACGGCACTTCCAATACCCTCGGCGTCGCCGAAGTCAAAGCTTTCACCCCCTATGTGCGCAATACCCCGCTCGACCCAGGCCCCATCCCCCCTCCCTCCCCTCAGTTCCTCCTCAACTACCTCGCCGGCGGCGAGCACAAGCTCGGCCCCGATCTCAACAGCAACACCGGTCATACCGAGTGGCCCGATGGCCGCGTCCATCATAGCGGCTTTACCACCGTTTTTACCCCCAATACTCCTGTGCTTTATCTTTACAACGGCCGGACTTACGACATTGACTACAATTCGCGCCAGGAGGGAAACTCGACTACACAGCGCTCCTACGCCGCGATCACAGCTCGCAGCTATCACGCCGCTGGCATCGTCAATGTCGGCATGATGGATGGCTCGGTCCGGTCCATTCAGAAAAACATTGATCTGCTTCTATGGCGTGCCCTGGGCACCCGCTCCGGCGGCGAAGCCATCCTCGAACCGCTCGAATGATTCCACTACCGAAGGACACATAAAACGCATAGCTGTGCCGACAACTATCGGCGGACGGTCCACGGCTCCTTCACATTGGTAGATTCTACTCCAGCCGCCACACACGCACGGTCGCGTCCCCACTTCCCGAGGCCAGATAGCGGCCATCGGGACTGAAGGCGACGCTCCTGATCTAATCCGTGTGTCCCTCGAGCGTGCGCACGTGCTGGCCCGTCGCCACCTCCCACACACGCACCGTCTTGCCCACACTTCCCGAGGCCAGATAGCCGCCATCGGGACTGAAGGCGACGCTATTGACATCATCCGTGTGTCCCTGGAGCGTGCGCACATGCTTGCCCGTCGCCACCTCCCACACTCGCACGGTATTGTCCCCACTTCCCGAGGCCAGATAGCGGCCATCGGGACTGAAGGCGACGCTCTTGCCCATCCACGGGTGTCCCCTGAGCGTGCGCACGTGCTGACCCGTCGCCACCTCCCACACTCGCACGGTATTGTCCCTACTTCCCGAGGCCAGATAGCGGCCATCGGGACTGAAGGCGACGCTCCTGACCCCATCCGTGTGTCCCTGGAGCGTGCGCACGTGCTGACCCGTCGCCACCTCCCACACTCGCACGGTATTGTCCCTACTTCCCGAGGCCAGATAGCGGCCATCGGGACTGAAAGCGACGCTAAAGACCCAATTCGTGTGTCCCTGAAGCGTGCGCACGTGCTGGACCGTTGGCACTTGCCGCACCGCCGACTCCAGCTGAGACGCCGCTCCTTTCCCGATGCTGCGCAGCCAGGCCACGCAGCCGGCTTGCGGTCGTTGCCGGGCATCTTTGTGCAGCGCCGCCAGCACCGCTGCACGCTCGTCTTCGTCCAGCCCGTCCAAAATCGGTTCGCCACGGAATTGCCGCTGCAGCACTTCTATCTGATTGGTGCCGAACGGCTTGCGAGCGGTGCGCACTTCCACGTACGTCGCCGCCAGCGCGTACAGGTCTATGCTCGGATGCAGCTTGCCGCGGTGCGCTTCCGGCGGAATATACCCCAAAGTGCCCGCGCCACTGTGCGAGCCCGTCGAGGCTCCTACCAGCTTGGCCAGTCCCAGGTCCCCCAGCTTGGCCGCCCGCCCGGGAAAAAGCAAAATGTTCTCCGGCTTGACGTCCCGATGGTACACCCCCTGGCCGTTGAGAAAATCCAGCGCCTCGGCGATCTGCACCAGATAATGCAGCGCATCCTCGCGAGAAAGACCGGACTTGCCCTGCCGCACCAGCTCCGCCAGCGTCCCCTGCGCCAGCTCCCACACCGTGACCACATGGCCCAGCACCGACTCGGAGAGCACCAGCGTCACCAGCCGCGGATGGCTGGAAAAATGCTTGGCCACCTCCAGCCCGTCCAGCTCCTTGCGCGCTTCTTCTGCGATGGGGCTTTTGGAAACCTTGACAGCGCGGAGCAGCCCGCCGAACTCTTCGCGGAAGACATAGTTGAACCCCCCTTCGCCGAGCTTGTCGGTGAGCTGCCAGCCGTACTTTTGCTTGAGGTGGTCGAAGACCGCGGCGATGGACATAGGGCGATCCTTTCGCAGCTACCTGCGCTCAGTAGCAGGCATCGGTTCCCCGCTCCACGCCAGTTACATCCTACATCACCTGTCCCGCATCACCTGCCCCAGCGGCATTGCACGCCGCACGCTCTTCTACAGTGCACCGCTTTTGGCCGGCGCCCCGCTGTGTGTCGGCGACACGCTCTCCAGGCGCCAGAGAAGCGTCCAGCGCATAAGCTCATCCTAACCCGAGCGCGCAGCCGGATCAAGCAGTCAAGTGCAAGAGCGAGATATAATGCGCGGCAGTGGAGTGACAGAGAGACGCACATAGGCGACAGTTCGCACGGAGGCTACGAGTGGGTGGATCGGTCTTGGGCAGTTGTGTCGGAGCCGTCGTGCGGGGCAAGGCGTTGCGGTTGTGCTTGCTTATTTGCTGCAGGTGGAAGCTGGCTTTTCTGACGTGCGAAGAAGCGTCTGCGGCATTGCGGGCAAAGTCCATGGGTAGATTGGGACGAGTCGTGCGATTGCACATTGTCCAGAGCGCGCCCACACCAGGCGCAAAGTCGTTTCATGGTCATAAGCTAGTCCTCTAAGGCTTTGCTGAGCAACTTTTATGCCAAATGCCGTTATGCATATGGTCGGATGGCACAAGATTATGATAGGATGCGACTTGCCGTTAAAGCAGAGCACGGCTTTTGCGAATAGGCGGAGGGCTGGGGGTGTAATGTGCAGCGAAGGTGTGCGATTGCGCACGGGGTACATGCCCGCCGACGACGTAATTCCTTACAATGTCATCGAGTCGGAAAGGCTATCGAATCAGTGGGGCGTTGGCAGCGATGAGCGAAGGACTAGGGAGTTACCAATTTGTTGCGCCGCTGGAGACAAATAGCGAGGCACAATTGCGTGCCATCCTGGAGGCGGCGGTGGATGGCATCATCAGCATAGACGAGCAGGGGATCATCCAGACGATCAATCCGGCGGCGGAACGCATGTTCGGCTATGCCGAGGATGAGCTGATCGGTCAGAATGTCAGGGTCTTGATGCCCTTGCCTTATCGGGAAGAGCACGATAGTTACATCGAGCGCTACTTGCGAACTGGGCAAAAGCGGATCATCGGCATAGGCCGAGAAGCGGTGGCGATGCGCAAAGACGGAACTGTGTTTCCGGTGGAGCTGTCGGTGGCGGAAGCTCATGTGAGCGGGAAGCGTATTTTCGTAGGGATCATTCGCGACATTACGGAGCGTAAACGCGCCGAAGCTGCTTTGCGTCAGAGTCACGAGGAGCTGGAAAAACTGGTAAGCGAGCTGCGCGCCAAAGACGAAGAGGTGCGCTCCATGACGCAGCAACTTTGGCATGCGGCCAAGCTCGCCAGTGTCGGTGAGCTGGCGGCCAGCATCGCTCACGAGCTCAACAATCCTTTGAGCACGGTCACTTTGCGCGTGGAAGCGCTGCTGGCGCACACCAGCCCGGAGGACCCGCGGCGACGTGCCTTGGAAATCGTGGATCAGGAACTCAAACGCATGAGCCACCTGGTGTCCAATTTGTTGCAGTTTTCCCGTCGGGGGCGCGAGCAGATCTCCACCCTGGACATTCGCCAGGAGCTGAACAAGGCCGTGGAGCTAATTTATTATCATTTTCGCAAGCGAGGCATCGAGGTGGTGCAGGAATACGACCCGGCGACGCCGGTCATCTTTGCCGATCGTCAAAAGTTGCGGCAGGTGTTCTTGAACATACTCACCAATGCCAGCGATGCCATGCCGCGCGGGGGCGTCTTGACCTTGCGCACCATGCCGGTGTGCTTGCCCGATGGCCGTTCGGGCGTGCGCATCGAATGTCAGGATACAGGCGAAGGCATCGCGCCGGAGCACATGGACCGCGTGTTCGATCCTTTTTTCACCACCAAGGAAGAGGGTAAGGGAACCGGGCTGGGACTGGCCATTTGCCGCCGGATTGTCCAGGAGCATCACGGGCATATCGAAATCGAAAGCAGACTCGGCCGCGGTACCTTGGTGCGTATCTTGTTGCCGGTCCGCAATGGCACCAATGCCAGCCGAGTCAAGGAAGCTGGCCTGTGAGCCGCGGCGTGGCGCTGCCGCCGGCAAGATGGGAGCTGCAACCAGGCCGAGGAACTGCGCCACCTAGTGCATAGGCCGAGCAGCCGGGCAATGCCAGTGGACTGGTACGGGAGTCGGCACCGATGAGCCAGGACAGACGCGGGCGTATATTGGTTGTCGACGACGAAGTCGAACTCACCAGCGCGCTGTGTGAGACCTTGACCGAGCGCGGTTTGGAAGCGGTCGGCGCCACGAGCGGACAGGAAGGCTTGGACCTCCTCGCCCAGGGGGGATTCGACATCCTGCTGTGCGATTTGATGATGCCGGGCATGGATGGCTTGCACGTCTTGCGCAAGGCCTTGGAGGTGGACCCGGGGCTGATCGGCATCATCATGACCGGGCAGGGGACCATTCCCAGTGCTGTAGCGGCCATGAAGTTAGGCGCTTTCGATTATTTGTTGAAGCCGTTCAGTCTGCAGACGCTGACTCCGGTCTTGGAGCGGGCCCTGGAGACGCGCCGTTTGCGGCAAGAAAACCAGCGGCTTCGACAATACGTAGCCCGACTGACTTACGAGTCGCCGCGCTATCAACTGGTCGGTTCCAGTCCGGCGATGCAGCGCGTTGTGCAGACCATCCAAAAGGTGGCGCCCACCGAAGCGACCGTGCTCATTCGCGGCGCCAGTGGAACGGGCAAGGAGTTGGTAGCGCGCGCCATCCATTTCAATAGCCCGCGCCGAACGGGGCCGCTGGTCACGGTCAACTGTGCCGCCTTGCAAGAGACTTTGCTGGAAAGCGAGCTGTTCGGCCACGAGAAAGGGGCGTTTACCGGGGCCACGCAGGCCAAACCGGGCTTGGTCGAGGTGGCCGAAGGGGGGACGCTGTTCGTGGATGAGGTCGCCGAGATGGCCCCGGGTCTGCAGGCAAAACTGCTACGGGTGCTCGAAGACGGCCACTACCGTCGCGTGGGAGGCACGCGCGAATGCCGCGCTAATGTACGCGTCATCGCTGCCACCAATCGGGACCTGGAAGCAGAACTGGCAGCCGGGAGACTGCGCGAAGACTTGTATTATCGGCTCAATGTGGTGACGATCAGTTTACCTCCGTTGTGCGAACGACGCGAGGACATACCGGTATTGGTGGAACATTTCCTTACGACGCGGCAGATTGGCCTGCGCCGCTGCAACGTGCATCCGGATGCCATGCAGGCGCTGCTGCGTTACGACTGGCCGGGCAATGTGCGCGAACTGGCCAATGTTTTGGAGCGTGCCCAAATACTGAGCGATGACCAGGTGATCACCCTGGACGATCTGCCGGAAAACGTGCGCGGCGGCCCGACGAACAAGGGACCGTCGCTGGAAGTGTTGAACCTGGCCGAATTGGAACGTCGCGCTGTGTGCACGGCCCTGGAACGAGTGGGCGGCAACAAAGTGCACGCGGCGCGCCTGCTGGGCGTTTCCCGGCGCGCGCTGTACCGGCTGTTGAGCAAACACGGCGTGGAAGCTGCGACACGTCCGGCGCCACGCCAGGATCGTGAAGCATAGCGCATCCTCGCCACGGCCGCGTCACCGGCTCGCAGCAGCCAACAACAGGTCCAATAGGTGGTCTACTCGGTCGCTGATGCGAACGAGCTGCCGATGCTTGGCGGGGACAAAATCCTCGGCACAAGCCTGCTCGATCCAGCGCACGAGCGGATCGTAATAGCCGGCAGCATTGAGCAAGCCGATCGGTTTGGCGTGCAGCCGCAGCTGCGCCCAGGTGACGATCTCGAAAAACTCGTCCATAGTGCCGAAGCCGCCGGGCAAAGCAAGAAAAGCATCCGACAAGGCCAGCATAAGCGCTTTGCGGTCGTGCATGCCGTCCACGCGATACAGACGCGTCACACCGGGATGGGCCAGCTCTTGCTCGGTGAGGGAAGTTGGGATGATGCCGATGACTTCGGTGCCAGCCTGCAAGACGGCATCGGCCAGCGCACCCATCAGCCCGACTTGTCCCCCGCCGTAAACCAGAGTAACGCCGCGGCGGCCGAGTTCCTGGCCCACTTTCCTGGCGACAGCCACATACTCGTCGCGCCGTCCTGCGCGCGAGCCGCATACGACACAAATGCTCGGCACAACCTAGCCTCCTCAGCAGTGGGCGCAGCAGCGTCGTCAGCTGCCTGGCTCGACGCCGACCGCTGCGAGGAGCGCGACATAGTGCGTATCGGTGCACGCTTCGCAGCGGCGATCGCTGCATTTGCCCCAGCCCATCGGGCACTAGAATATCAGTGCGATGTCGTCGCGGCATCGGCAAATGCCGCAGGGCAGACGTCGGCGAAGCGACAGGCATCGCGGCGAGGAACTCTCGGCATGAGCGAACGCAAAATCCGACGAGCGCTCTTGAGCGTCTACGACAAAATGGGTCTGGTGTCGTTCGCCCAGGTGCTTCGGGAACAGGACGTGGAGTTGATTTCCACAGGGGGCACCTACCGCGTCCTGGTAGAGTCCGGATTGCCGGTCACCGAAGTATCCCAGATCACGGGCTTTCCGGAAATCCTCGACGGCCGCGTCAAGACGTTGCATCCACATATCCATGCGGCGCTGCTGGCGCGTCGTCACAGCGGCGAGCACATGGCCACCCTGGAAAGACTGGGCATCGCGCCCATAGACCTGGTCGTATGCAATCTCTATCCTTTCGAGGCAGTTGCCTCGCAGACCGGCGTGGCGCACGAGGAGGTCATCGAACAGATAGATATCGGCGGCCCGACGCTCATCCGTGCTGCGGCCAAGAATTATTACGATGTCGCGGTGGTGACGGCGCCCGAACAGTATGCGGACGTGGCCGAAGAATTGCGGGCCTCGGGCGGCGTCTTGACGCTGTCCACGCGCGAACGACTGGCCATCCGCGCTTTTCGGCGTATGGTGGAGTACGATCTGGCCATTGCCCGCTATTTCGAATCGCTGCAGGATGCAGAAAAGTTCCCCCTTTATTTCGACATGAGTTTTCGGCGCCGGCTGCTGTTGCGCTACGGCGAAAACCCGCATCAACACGCCGCTTTGTACGTCGCTGCCGATGCGCCCGAGGTGAGTTTGGCCCATGCGCGTCTGCTGGGAGGCAAAGAGCTTTCGTTCAACAACCTCCTCGATCTAGACAGTGCCTTGCGCATAGTGCAAGAGTGGACCGTGCCAGCAGCGGTCATCGTCAAGCATACCAATCCCTGCGGGGCAGCGATCGGCGAGAGTCTCGACAGCGCTCTGAGCAAAGCGTTCGCCTGCGATCCGCAAAGTGCCTACGGCGGCATCGTCGGGTGCAATCGCGAAGTGGACGAGCTGGCCGCCGAAGTATTGACTGCCCCGGGGAGGTTTCTGGAGGCCATCCTCGCTCCCCATTTTCTCCCAGCAGCACTGGAAATACTGCGGTCACGGCCCAAATGGAAACAGCAGGTTCGGCTGGTGGAAATAGGCCGATTGGCACAGGACAGGCCGAACGAGCTGGACCTGAAACGCATCGTAGGCGGCCTTTTGGTGCAGACGCCCGACGCCGGCGAAGACGATTTGCTCACGTCGCGCGTCGTCACGCGCCGGCAGCCGAGCGAGCGCGAGTGGGACGACTTGCGCTTCGCCTGGAAGGTGGTCAAGCATGTCAAGAGCAACGCCATCGTTTTGGCCCGCGAGGGACAGACGGTGGGTATAGGCGCCGGCCAAATGAGTCGTGTGGATGCGGTGCGGATCGCAGTGAACAAAGCGGGCGAGCGCGCTCGGGGAGCCGTGTTGGCCTCGGACGCCTTTTTCCCGTTTCGCGACAATGTGGACGTCGCGGCCCAGGCAGGCATTACGGCCATCGTGCAACCCGGTGGTTCTGTCCGCGATGCGGAGTCTATCGCCGCCTGTGACGAAAACGGTCTGGCGATGGTCTTCACTGGGGTGCGCCATTTCAAGCATTGAGCGTTGTTGGGGACGAGCGGCTATGCACCTACAGACCAACTTAGGCTGGTTGCTGATCGTGCTGGGCTTGTTTTTGCTTCTCATCGGCGTGGCCCTCGTGTTCTTGCAGTCTTTCACTCAGATGGGCCGTTTACCAGGCGACATCGTCTACGAGGGCAAGCATGTGCGCGTTTATTTTCCGCTTATGACCTGTCTACTCATCAGTCTGGCGTTTACCGCACTGTTGTGGCTGGTGCAGTATCTTGTGCGGCGCTAGGCGGCGGGCAGTCTGCAACGCCCAGCCGGCCCTGGATCCAAACGATCAGGGCGAAGCAGCGACTTGCTTGGCATAACGGCTCTGGGCGAGCCGCGGATCGTTCTGCAAACGCTCGCGGCATTCTTTGGCCCGTGCAGGC
>Ga0209989_100021_pt1 | contig 29271 bp, 28 predicted proteins | sample Antgeofumaro1A2B_FD_188083 | JGI IMG/M metagenome (GOLD analysis project Ga0209989, IMG submission 188083) | Geothermal fumarole subsurface microbial communities from Mt. Erebus, Antarctica - 1A2B (SPAdes) (version 2) | ecosystem: Environmental > Terrestrial > Volcanic > Fumaroles | place: Mt....
GTAGAAAGCTCGACCTTGGCCTTCTCGGCGGCCTCTTTCAGCCGTTGGAGGGCCATCCGGTCCTGGCGGAGGTCGATGCCGTGCTCTTTCTTGAACTCCTCGCAGACCCAGTCGATGATCCGCTGGTATTGTAAAGGATCACCTTAACCGGTCGCTCCAGGCTGATGCCAGCTTCCCGCCCCATTTTGTTCAGGGTCTGGAGGGCGGTATCCAGGACTACCTGGGCCGTCGGCTCGGCCCCCCCGTAATAAAACACCGTTACGGGGCCGTTCTCTAAGGTCTTCCAGACGAAGCGGGTGTCCTGGTAAAGAAAAGTTTTCTCCGCGGTCTGCACTCGCTCCCCATTGGGGCCCTCGAAAACGTACCAGTACCGGATGGTCGTAAACGGGGGGCAGGTAATTCTGGTTGTTCTCGCCGCCGCTGGTACGGAGTCGGTAGGTTGCCTTTACCTGGGTTCCGGGGGCAAACTCGGGATAGCCGTAGCGGGTTGCCAGGGTGCTACCGGCCCGGAAGTTAAGGGTGATTTTGGTTATCTCGAAGGGGGCTTCGGCCTCGAGGCTGAAGACGACCTCGTTAGGGAAATTTATGACGTAGTTGTCGACCTTAACGTTTACGGCCGGTTCGGCCCGGGCCGGCAGCAGGCCCCAGCCCATCAGCAGGCCAGCCAACAGAAGCAGACCCCAAAATCCTCGCCTTACCATTAGCTTTCACCCCCGTCGCCCACCCCGGCCGCCGCCTTCGCCCCGGCCAGCGACCAGCGCAAGTATTCCCGAATAAACTCATCGAGCTCCCCGTCGAGGACCCGGTCCGCCTGGGCTGTTTCGTACCCGGTGCGGTGGTCCTTGACCAACGTATACGGGTGCAGGATGTAAGAGCGGATCTGATTGCCCCACTCGGCCGAGACTCGCTCCCCCCGGAGTCGGGCGATCTCTTCTTCTTTGCGCCTAAGCTCAAGTTCGAGGAGCCTGGCCCTTAGGATTTTGAGGGCGTTTTCCAGGTTTTGGGCCTGGGACCGCTCTGACTGACAGGTGACCACGATGCCCGTGGGGATGTGGGTAACACGGACGGCGGTGCTCACCTTCTGCACGTTCTGGCCGCCGGGACCGCTGGCCCGGAAGCGGTCGACCTTCAGGTCTTCCGGCCGGATTTCCACCCGGACATCCCGTTCGACCACCGGCAAGACCTCCACCAGGGCGAAGGAGGTGTGGCGCCGGTGAGCGGCGTCGAAGGGGGAAAGGCGAACCAGCCGGTGGACGCCCTTCTCGCCCCGAAGATACCCGTAGGCGTAGGGTCCCCGGACCTCGACGGTGACACTCTTTATCCCGGCCTCCTCCCCGGGGGTAACGTCTAAGATTTCCGTCTCAAAGCCGTGGTCCTGGGCCCACCGAAGGTACATTCGGAGGAGCATTTCGGCCCAGTCCTGCGAATCCGTACCCCCTGCCCCGGCGTGAATGCTTAGTAGGGCGTCATTGGGGTCGTATTCGCCCGAGAAGTACTGCTGGAATTCCAGCTGTTCAAGGCGATTGGTCAGCTTCTCGGCCTCGGCCTTCACCTCGGCCAGGAGGGAATCTTCCCCCTCTTCCTCCGCCAGTCTGCCCAGCTCCAGCAGTTCCCTCACCCGGGTTTCCAGCTCCCGCCAGGGACGGACCTGCTCCCTAAGCCGGGCCAGGCGAACCAAGGTGGCCTGGGCCTGGGAAGAATCAACCCAGAACTCTGGGCTTGCCGCCTCGGCCTCGAGCCGGGCCGCCTCCTGTTCCAGGCGGGGGATGTCAAAGACGCACCGTCAGGTCTTGGATTCGGCGGAGAAGCTCTTCGAGTTTGTCGACAACTTCAGCCATCGGTTGGGCCTCCAGTTCTGGGCCGGGACAACCGGCCGCTACTTAATGACTTACCACGGCCCCGGCCCCCATTACAAGCCCGGCGGGCCGGTGCCTTGGCCTACCAGAGGGCCAGCTGCCGGTTTCGGGAGGCGAGGTCGGCCAGTCGGGTTGGTTCCGGCAGGCGGTGGTCTTTAACACAGGCCAGGGTCCAGTCTACCGCCGCCTCCAGGTCCAGCCGGTGTCCCACTGACACGTATACGGGCGGGGCTCCGGCCTGGGTCCTTACGGCCGCCCCCACCGGCCCATCCCGGGCGTAAAGGACCACCCGGTCGCCTCGGTTCGGCCCAGGCTCAGCGGGTTTTACCTCCCGCCAGATGAGCCAGGATTTAGCAACCCCAACGGTGGGCAGGTCGAAGAGAACCCCGATGTGGCAGGCGATGCCGAACCGTCTCGGGTGGGCAATGCCCTGGCCGTCCACGAAGATGAGGTCGGGTGGGGTCTCGACCTGCTCGAAGGCCCGCAGAATGAGGGGGGTCTCCCGGAAGGAGAGCAGGCCCGGAATGTACGGAAAGGTGAGGTTCCCCTCAACCGTAATGACCTGCCTCAGGCCCAGGTCCGGGTAACCTAGCAGGACGACCGCCGCCCGGGCTACTCCGTCCCGGTGGCCGGCGGCCAGGTCAACCCCGGCCACCAGCCCCACCTTTTCGGGCCGACCGCTTCGAATCACCCGGCCGGCAAGCTGCTGTTGGAGGGCGGCCGCGGCCTCGGGCGAAAGGTCCCAGGGGTGGTCGAAAGCCGGTTTCACGGCCGACCCGGGTGGGGTTTAGGTGGGGCTACCGAGCCGCTCGGCGATGAGGCGAGCGGCCGCCACAATGAGCCGGACGCCTCCTTCAACCCCAAAGCGGGCGGTGTTTACGGTCAGGTGGTAAAGCTCGGGGCTGCGCCAGTCAACCCCGTAATAAGTCTTAAAAAACTCGGCCCGCTCCCGGTCAACTTCTTTGACCCGCTTTTCGGCGGCCTTAAGGTCCAGCCGCTCCTGGGCCGCCACCTGCCGGACCCGGTACTCGAAGGGGGCGGTGACGAAGACCGTTAGGGCGTTGGGGTAGTCTTTTAAAAGCACCGGGGCGGCGTGGCCGACGATGACCACCCGACCCCGTTCGGCCACCGACCGGATCACCTGCTCGATCAGGGCCCGGTAAGCATCATGGGTCAAGGCCGGGGCGGGGGGTAGGGTGCCCACCGGAACGGCAAACAGCTCATCGGGAGGATACCGGCCTAAAACGTCGGCAATGCGGGCGAGCAGGGACGGGACCTTCTCGGCCTCTTCCAGGGTTTCCTCGGAAACCCCGGCCAGCATTGCCGCCCGACTGACGATCTCACGGTCCAGGTACTGAAAGTTGAGCTCATCGGCAACCCGGCGGGCAACCGTCTCCCCATCTGCCCCAAGCTGCCGGCTTACGGCTATCACTAGCTCCATGGTTTAAAACCCAGTATAAAGATACATTAAAGATACGCCGTTTTCAACGCCTAAAATTGACCCGGCCACTCCGGCCGGCCCGACGACCCCAAAGCTTCCCAGCAGACCGCTGAGGCCGCCCCGACGGCTGAAGTTTTCCAGCCTGGGCTCCCCCCGAATGCCGGCCAGTTCGGCCGCAAGCTGGATTGCCCGATGGTAGTCGCCAAGTTCGTCCACCAGGCCCAAGCCCTGGGCCTGGGTTCCCGTCAGGACCCGGCCATCGGCGAACTGTAGCACCCGGTCCCGGGGCAGGTTGCGGCCCTCGGCCACCACGTCAACGAACCGCTGGTAGGCCTGGTTTACCAGCTCCTGCATCAGGGCCTCCTCTTCGGGGCGGAGGGGTCGGATGCCACTGGTAGTGTCTTTAAAGGCGCCGCTGCGGAAAACGTAAACCTTTACCCCAATCTTGTTGAGCAGTTCGTCGTAGGTGGGAATTACGGTGATGACGCCGATGCTGCCGGTTAAGGTGTTGGGGTTGGCGACAATGCGGTCGGCGGCGGCCGAAATGTAGTAGCCTCCGGAGGCGGCCAGGGACTCCATGTAGACGACCACCGGCTTATGGAACTCCTGGCGGGTCCGCCGAATCTCCCGGTAGATTTCGTCGCTGGCGACCGCATTCCCGCCCGGGCTATTCACCCTTATAAGGATGGCCCGAACCCGGGGCTGGCGCCGGGCCCGGTCAAGCTGGGAGATGAAGGTGCGGCTGAAGGTGCCTGAGCTGAATAGCCCAGTCTGCTCACCAGACTGGATGGTGCTGTTGACCTCTAGGACCGCCACGGTGCTGGGAAACCAGAGGAGGTTGCCGCTAAGGGCAGCCCCAACCAGCAGGCCCAGGACGAAGGCCCCGGCCAGGGCAATGAGGGCAATCAGAATTATAACGACCCACAAGCAACCGCGCCTTACGGTCAACCCTGCACCAACCGGGCAAACTTTCGGCGGCCGACCTGGACCACGACCCCTGGTTCAACCTTAAGGGGTTCGTCGGGAACCTGCCGGCCATCCACCCGGACCCCGCCCTGTACCAGGAGGCGTCTCGCCTGCTTTTTGGTTGGTACCAGGCCGGCGGCATAAAGCAGGTCGGCCGGCCAGACCGGCCCCGCAAACCACTCGGCCCCCAGCCGCACCTCCGGGATCACCTCGGGCAGCTCCCGCCGCTGATGGACCCGTTCGAAGTTTTCGGCCGCGGCCAGGGCCGCATCCTCGCTGTGGAACTGTTTGACGATTTCGATGCCCAACCGCTTCTTAAGGAGCATCGGGTTGACCGATTTGGTCTCGACCTGCTCCCGGATAACGGCCAGCTCCGCATCGGGTATGTCGGTAAGCAGCTCGAAGTACTCCACAATGAGTTCGTCGGGGATGGACATAATTTTGCCGAACATCTCGTCAGGGGGATCCTCGAAGGCGATGTAGTTGTTCAGGCTCTTGCTCATCTTCTGGACGCCGTCGGTTCCCCGCAGGATTGGGGTGAGAAACGCCTGCTGGGGCCGCATTCCCAGCATGCTCTGGAGCTCCCGCCCCACCAGGATGTTGAACTTCTGGTCGATACCCCCGAATTCCACGTCTGCCCGGATGGCTACCGAATCGTAGGCCTGAAGGAGGGGATAAAGCAGTTCGGTCAGCGCGATAGGCCGGCGCTCGGCAAAGCGGCGGGCAAAATCTTCCCGGGCCAGGAACTGGGCTACGGTGAACCTAGAGGTTAGGCTGATGACGTCCTTAAGGGTGAATCGGTCGTACCAGGTGCTTTGCCAGACGATCTCGGTCCGGGCCGGGTCAACGATTTTGTAAAACTGGCGCAGGTAAGTCTGGGCGTTGGCCTTTACCTCCTCGGCACTCAGCATCGGCCGGGTCACCGACTGGCCGCTGGGGTCGCCGATCTGGGCCGTCCAGTCGCCGACAATGAGGATGGCCAGGTGACCCAGCTCCTGGAACTGGCGCAGTTTGCGCAAGACGACGGCGTGACCCAGGTGGAGGTCGGGCCGGCTCGGGTCGAACCCCAATTTGAGCCGGAGGGTTTCGCCCGACGCCAGCAGTTTAATAAGCTCTTCTTCCACGATAATCTCGGCCACCGCCCGGCGGAGCAGTCGGTGGAGGTCAGGCGGAAGGATTCGGGTTGGGGCTGTCATGGGCAGTCACCCGTTGGGTTAAAAGCTGACGCACCTCCTCGACATCCCGTTCCATCTGAGTTACAAGCTCGGCCACGGTCTTAAAGCTAAGCTCCGGCCGTAGCCGCTTTACCAGCTCTAATTTAACATCTTCGCCGTAGATGTTGCCCTGGAAATCTAGCAGGTAAGCCTCGACGGTGCGGGGTCCGGGGCCAAAGGTGGGCCGGACCCCGATGCTGACGGCGGCCGGGTACCGAGCCGGCCCGACTTCGGCCCAGGCGGCATAGACGCCGTCGGCCGGTAGCAGTACATCCGGGTCCGTAAGGAGGTTGGCCGTGGGGAACCCGAGCTCCCGTCCCCGGCCCTCGCCGGCCACCACCCGACCCCAGACGGCCACGGGCCGGCCTAGGAGGGCGGCGGCCGACGCCACTTCCCCGGCCGCAATCAGGGCCCGGATAGCCGAACTACTCACCCGGCTACCAAGGACCACCAACTCCACCACCGTGAGGGTATAGCCCAGCGCGGACGCCAGCTCGGTAAGGACGGCCACGTTCCCTTCCCGGTTGCGGCCGACGGTAAAATCGGGCCCCACCACCAGCTCCCGAAGGCCCAAGGCTCCCACTAGCACCCCCATATACTCGGCCGCGCTGAGGCGGGCCAATTCGGGGGGTGTACGCCATGGGTATTACCCGGGCCAGGCCCAGGGATTCGAGGAGACGGACCCGTTCGGCGAAGGGGATTATAAGCTTTGGGGCGGCCTCGGGCCGGTGGATTTTAAGGGGGTGGGGGTAAAAGGTTATGCCCACCGGTGCCCGCCCAGTATCCCGGGCCCGTTCCACCGTGCGCCGAACCACTAACTGGTGGCCCAGGTGCACCCCGTCGAAGACGCCGATTGTTACCACCGTTTCCGAGGCCGGCCGTAGTTCGGCCAGCTCCTCGGCCAGGCGCTCAACTTTCTCGCCGATGAGGTGCATCTTCTAACTCCAAAATCTTTTCCGGTCGGAGGACCCGCCGGGACCGGTCAAATTTTAAGACCCCCAGGAAACTGCCGGCGGCAGTATAGGCCCGAACTCGCTGACCATCAGCAAGCTCCCCGCGGAAGGGCAGGGCCTGGCCGCTTCTTACTCGCCGGGCCGTCTCGGGGGCGAGGATTGCGGCCGGCCACCCAAGCAGCGGCTCATCTGCGGGATAGAGGATTTCAGAAGCCTGGCCGGCACCTGCCAGCTCCTTGAACGTTTCCAAGTCCACCGCGTCCTCGAGCCGGAAAGGCCCAACCCGAAGCCGCACGAGCCCCGCGAGGTGGGCCCCGCAGCCCAGCCGTTCGCCGATGTCCCGGGCCAGCGCCCGGATATAGGTGCCCCGGCCGACCTCGGCCTCGACGGTGAGCTTGGGGGGCTCAAACTGCAGGAGGGAGAGCCGGTAAACAACCACCTCTCGGGCTTCGACCTCCACGGGCACCCCCCGGCGGGAAAGCTCGTAGGCCCGCCGCCCCCCCACCTTCACGGCCGAATAGGCCGGAGGTCGCTGGCGAATTTGGCCGACGAACTCGGCCAGGACTGCCCGGACCTTGGCCTCGTCGATACCTGTGAGGGGCCGGGTGGCAATGACCCGACCCTCGGCGTCGTCGGTGTCGGTGGTTACTCCGAGGTTGACCTCGGCCCGGTAAACCTTGGGCTGTTCCAAGATATATTCGATTACCCGGGTGGCCGGACCCACGCAGATGGGCAAAACCCCGCTGGCGAGGGGGTCGAGGGTTCCGGCGTGGCCGACCCGCCGGGCCCCGGTCAGCTTCCGGACAAGGCTCACGACCCGGGCCGAGGTAAAGCCCGAGGGTTTGTTGATGTTGAAGATTCCGTTCCAGCCCAAGGGCCTAAGACTCGGCTGGTTCGGCCTCGGACCGGGCCTTCCGCTCGGCGGCGACCTCCCGGAGCAGCTGGGCGATCCGGGTGCCCCGTTCGATGGAGCGGTCCCGCTCGAAGATAAGGGCCGGGACCTGCTTCATCCGGAGGCGGGCCGAAAGCTCCCGGCGCAAAAACCCCGCCGCCCCCCGCAGGGCTTCCAGGGCCTTTTCGCTTTCGGCTTCGGAGCCGTAGATGCTCACGAAAACCTTCGCCGTCCGGAGGTCGGGCGATGTTTCGACGCCGGTAATGCTCACCATAACCCCGAGCCGAGGGTCCTTAAGCTCCCGGGTCAACAGCTCGGCGATCTCCTGCTGGAGCAGGTGATTGACGCGGTCGAGCCTGCGGCTCATGGCAACCTCCTAAAGGGCCGGTGGGACGGCCCCGGCCTCAGGCGACGACTTCCTGACCGTAAACTTCGAGGATATCGCCGGGCCGGAACTCGTTAAAGCCTTCGATGCCGACGCCGCACTCGAAGCCGGCGGCCACCTCCCGAACGTCCTCCTTGAACCGGCGCAGGCTGGTGACCCGGCCGTCGAAGATCACCTTGCCCTCCCGGAGGATCCGAACCCGTTGGCCCCGAGTAACCTTGCCCTCGAGCACGTAACAGCCGGCCACCTGCTGGCCGGTCCGGCCGATGAGGAAGACCTGGCGGACCTCGGCCCGGCCGTAGACCACTTCCCGGTAGACGGGCTGGCGCAGGCCAGCCAGGGCCTTCTCAACATCCTCAATCAGGTGGTAAATGATGTTATACTGGCGGATTTCCACGCCCTCGGCCTCGGCCAGAGCCCGGGCGCCGGGCTCGAGGCGGGTGTTAAAGCCGACAATGATGGCCCCAGAGGCGGCGGCCAGAAGCACGTCCGATTCGGTGATGGTGCCGCTGGCGGCGTGGATTATCCGGATCCGGGTCTCATACTTCTCGTTGAGCCGCTCGAGGGCCGTCCGAACCGCCTCAACGCTTCCCTGGACGTCGGCCTTAAGGACTACCAGCAGTTCGGTGGGCTTACCGGCCTGGGCCTGGCGGGCCACTGCCTCGAGGGTGATGGCCCGGGCGGCGATGGCCTCCCGTTCGGCGCGGCGGGCTTCCTGCCGTTCCTCGGCGATCCTTCGGGCCTGGTCTTCATCCTCGACCACCTGCAGGATATCCCCCACCACCGGCACACTCTCGAAGCCCAGCACCTCGGCCGGGGTTGAAGGCCCGGCCTCCCGCAGCCGCCGACCCCGGTCGTCGACCATGGCCTTCACCTTGCCCCAGGTTTCCCCGGCCACGAAGATGTCGCCAACCCGCAGGGTCCCATTCTGAACCAGGACGGTGCCCACCGGCCCCCGATTTTTGTCCAAGCGGGCCTCGATAATGGTGCCAACGGCGGGACGGTCGGGGTTGGCCTTAAGCTCCAGGATTTCGGCCAGAATTAGGATATTCTCCAAAAGCAGGTCTACCCCCTCGCCGGTACGGGCTGAGATGGGGACGGTTATGGTATCGCCGCCCCACTCTTCGGGGATGAGGCCAAGCTCAGCAAGCTGCTGCTTGACCCGCTCGATGTTGGCATCGGGCCGGTCGATTTTGTTGATGGCCACCACGATGGGGACGCCGGCGGCCCGGGCGTGGTTTACCGCCTCCACCGTCTGGGGCATAACCCCGTCATCGGCGGCCACGACCAGGACGACGATATCGGTAACCTGGGCCCCGCGGGCCCGCATGGCCGTGAAGGCCTCATGGCCCGGGGTATCGATAAAGGTGATCTTCTGGCCGTTAACTTCCACCTGATAGGCGCCGATGTGCTGGGTGATGCCCCCCGCCTCCTGCTCGGCCACCCGGGTCCGGCGAATCCGGTCTAGCAGGGTGGTCTTGCCGTGGTCCACGTGGCCCATCACGGTGACCACCGGCGGCCGGGGCCTGAGCTTGGCCGGGTCCTCCTGGGCCAGCATCTGTTTGAAGCTGGCGTAGTCGGTGATGAGCTGAACCGTCGGCTCGGGTCGTTTAAGCTTGATGGTGAGCCCGAAACGGGGGCCGACCCGGGCGGCCACCTCGTAGTCGATGGCCTGGTTTATGGTGGCGAAGACCCCCTGCTTCATCAGCTCCTTTATAACCTCGATGGGACTTGCGCCGATAAGGTCGGCAAGCTCGGCCACCGTGATTACCGGAGGAATCTCGACGGTTCTGGTTTCGGCGACATGGGACTCCATCTGTGCGCTCCTTGGCTATGGGCCGGCGGATGCCGCCGGGGCGGCCGGTTCGCCCACGGTTTTGGCGAACGCGGTCAGCCGGGCCCGGTCTTCCGGACTGAGGGTCGTTCGAAGGGCAATGTCTAGGACGTTGGATCTGAGGGCCCGGTCCCAGCAGGCCCGGCGGGGGCAGAGGTAGGCGCCCCGGCCGTTCTTCTTGCCGGTCGGGTCTACCTCCACCGGTCCGGCCAGCGTGCGGACGATGCGAATAAGCTGTCGTTTGGGCTGCGTGGTTCGGCAGGCCACGCAGGTCCGCATTGGCACATGCTTAGGTCGGGGTCCACCCTTGGTCATCGGATCCGCCTCAGAAGCTCTTCGTACGCTTCCTCCTCTTCGAGCTCGACGGTTACCCGGGGCCGCTTGGCCTTCTTGGGCTTGCCCGGAGGTGCCCGCTCTTCTTCACCTTTCTTCCTTTTCACGTCGAGCTCCCGGGAGATCTGCAGGTCCTCGGCAAAACGCAGGACCCGGGGCGGCTCCAGGACAGGCTCTGGGGCCACGGCCACCGGTTCAGGGGCCGCTTCCTCAGCGGCTGGGGCTGCCGCCATCTCGGCCGCCACCACCGGCTCAGGCTCCGGAACGACCTCAGGCTCGGGGGTAACCTCGGGCACCGGCGCCGGCTCAGGGGCGGGCGGGGCCACCTCCACCGCCACCTGAGTGGCCGCGGCCGCCTCGGCCTCCTTCACCAGGCGCTCGGCCCGGGCAACCGACGCCGCCTTGATGTCTATCCGCCAGCCAGTGAGGCGGGCGGCCAGGCGGGCATTCTGCCCCTCCTTGCCGATGGCCAGGGAGAGCTGGCGGTCTGGGACGATGACGGTTGCGGTCTTTTCGGCTTCGTTGATCTCCACCGAAAGCACCTGGGCCGGGCTGAGCGCCTCGGCGACAAAGATGGCCGGGTCGGGGTTCCAGAGGACGATGTCGATCTTTTCCCCGTTAAGTTCGTTTACGATGTTCTGGATCCGGACGCCCCGGAGGCCGATACAGGCGCCCCGGGCATCGACCCCCGGCTGCCGGGACCAGACGGCTACCTTGCTGCGGGAGCCGGGCTCCCGGGCGATGGCCTTAATCTCGACGATGCCGTTGTAAATCTCGGGAACCTCCAGCTCCAGAAGGCGCTTAAGGAAGTCTTTGTGAGTGCGGGAGACGATGAGCTGGGGGCCCTTCGGGGTCTTACGCACCTCCAGGAGCAAGGCCTTAAGCCGCTGGCCGGGCCGGTAAACCTCGCCGGGAATCTGGTCCGAGGCCGGCAGGTAACCCTCGACCTTACCCAGGTCGAGGGTTACCTGCTTGGAGTCTACCCGCTGGACGATGCCGGTGACGATCTCGCCGACCTGGTCCAGGTAGTTGCGGTAGATATCCTCCCGCTCGGCCTCCTTGATGCCCTGGAGGAAAACCTGCCGGGCCGTCTGGGCGGCGATGCGGCCGACAGAGTCCTGGGGAACCTCGACTTCGATGGTCTGGCCCACCTTAACGTCGGGCTTGATGCGGCGGGCCTCCGCCAGGCTTAGCTGGGTGCGCGGGTCCTCAACCTTTTCGACGACGGTTTTGGCCACGTAAACCCGAATGGTTCCGGCCGAAACCGAAATTTCGGCCCGGACATTGGGGGTGCCAAGCTCCCGCTTGAAGGCGGTGACGATGCCCCGCTTAAGCAAGTCCACCACGACCTCGAGCGGCAGGTTCTTTTCGGTTGCCAGCTGGGTTAAAGCCCTGGCGAATTCTGTTCGTGCAAGCATTCTCCCAAGCCCCTCCTTGGGTGTAAAACACTCCGTCACAAAATTGGGGCCGTCCAGCCGGACCGCCCCAGTGTCAACGAGTCTGCTTGTGCGTTGGGTTAAGGACCCTATTCGAAGTATATCACCGTCGTTTCCCCAAATACAAGCGCCCGCACACCTAGGTTCTGTCCCGGAGGTAGTGGGCGGGCAGGCGCCCGGCTTATGCTTGGGCAGCTGGAAGCTTTCCCGAGGACTAGGCTCCGCAGCCGGTGGCGGTGGACCTGGGTGCAGGGAAGCCCCAGGGCCCCGGTGGCCTGGCTCGAACCCCCCATTAGGGCTTATGGGGCCCAGGTCATTTTAACCGACCGCGCGGGCGATTGGCATTTGCGAGACTAAAGTCTTGCAAATTCTGGTCCTTTGAGCGGGGGACCCAAGGCTTTAAATTCCTCCCACCACCTCTGGGACAGAGCCGTCAGATACACGTCCTTGACAGGTCCTCAGCTTCCATCTGATAATAAACCGACTAAATCGCCGCGGAGGAGTGCGTCATGTGGAAACGGACCGGCATGCTCCTGCTGGTTGCACTGTTTCTCGCCAGCTGTGCCCCTACCGCCCCCTCGCAGCCGACGGCCCCCCAACCCGCCGAAGAACAGCCCCGCTACGGGGGCGAGCTGGTCTTTGCGGTTGATGCTGAGCCGCCCTCCCTCGACGCCCACCGGGAAACCACCTTTGCCGTAATCATCCCGCTGGCCCCCTTTTACAGCACCCTTTTAAAGTTTGACCAAAACAACTACCCGAAGGTGGTGGGCGATTTGGCCGAGTCGTGGTCGGTCTCCTCGGACGGGCTGGTTTACGAGTTCAAGCTCCGGGACGGGGTAAAGTTCCACGACGGCACTCCCCTCACCAGCCGGGATGTGGTGGCCACCTACAACAAGATTATCTTCCCGCCCCAGGGGGTAATCAGCGCCCGGAAGGCCCTCTATGCGGCCGTGGAATCCATCGAAGCCCCCGACACCCGCACCGTCAGGTTTAAACTCAAGTACCCTTCGGCCTCCATGCTGGCCAACTTCGCCTCCGGCTGGAACTGGATTTACAAGGCTGAAATCGTCGAGAAGGATCCCCGCTGGTACGAGAAGAACGTGCTGGGGACGGGTGCCTTTAAGTTCGTCGAGTATGTTCCCGGCTCCCACGTGTTGGGCCGAAAAAATGAAGACTACTTCATCAAGGGCCGGCCTTATCTGGACGGCTTCCGGGCCGTCTTTATGACGGACCGTTCCGCCATGGTCGCCGCCCTAAGGAGTGGCCAGGCCCTCATCAATTTCCGGAGCGTTACCCCCCAGGAGCGGGACGACCTGGTTCGGGCGCTGGGGAACCAGGTCGTGGTCGAGGAAAGCCCCTGGATTTGTTCCCAGATGGTGGTGCTTAATAACGAAAAGCCACCCTTCAACGACCCGCGGGTTAGGCGGGCCCTTACCCTGGCCATTGACCGCTGGGGCGGGAGCCAATATCTATCCCAGTTCACGTTCCTTAAGCATGTTGGGGCCCTGATGCGGCCGGGCGGGCCCTTTGCCATGCCCGAGTCGGAGCTCGAAAAGCTGCCGGGATTTTGGCGGGACATAAACAAGAGCCGGGAGGAGGCCCGTCGGCTTTTGCGGGAGGCCGGGGTCCCCGAAGGCTTCGCCTTTGTGCTCAAGAACCGAAACATTGAGCCTTACCCGTCCCTGGGGGTGTTCCTCATCGACCAGTGGCGGCAGATTGGGCTAAGGGTGGAGCACCAGCTTCTGGAGACGGGCCCCTGGACCCAGGACCTGCGCACCGGCAACTTTGAGGCGATGCTCTACTTTAACTGTGACTTCATGGACGACCCCGACCTGCAGCTTTTAAGCTTCATTTCACCCGAGCGGAGCCCGGTAAACTACGCCCGCTACCGGGACCCGGTCCTGGACGACCTTTACGACCGCCAGAGCCGGGAGCTGGACCCCGAAAAGCGCAAGCAGCTGGTGTGGCAGTTTGAACGGCGGGCCGTCGGGGAGATGGCCTACCAGCTGCCGACCCTCTGGTGGAACCGGATCGTCGTCCGCTGGGCCAAGGTTAAGGGCTGGAGGATAACCCCAAGCCACTACATCAATCAGGACCTGGTGGATGTCTGGATCGCCCAGTGATGACCGGGTAAAATTGAGCCGATGCAGAGATACCTCATCAGCCGCTTGCTTATGACCATTCCGACCCTCTTCGGGGTGGCCGTTATAACCTTCATTCTGCTCCGGCTCATCCCGGGCGACATCGTGATGCTCCGGTACGGTACGGGCGCCCTCGTCTCGGAGGATGTCCTCCGGGCCGAGCGGGCCCGCTACGGCCTGGACAAACCCCTCCACGAGCAGTTCGTTAACTGGCTCTGGGGGCTAGTTCGGGGCGACTTGGGCCTTTCGATGTGGACTGGTAAGCCCGTGGCCTATGAGGTAGCCATCCGCCTCGAGCTTACCCTTCAACTGGCGATTATGGCCACCATCATCGCGGTGACCCTGGCCATCCCCTTAGGAACCCTGGCCGCCGTCAAGCAAAACACCTGGGTCGACTACGCCGTCCGGGTTTTCAGCATCGCTGGCCTGGCCATGCCATCCTTCTGGCTGGGTATTTTGATGATCCTGCTCTTGCTGATCTTCTTCCGGTGGTCGCCGCCGGTGGTCTTCACACCCTTCTGGAAGGACCCCCTGGCGAACTTGACCCAGCTCATCTGGCCGGCCCTGGCCGTGGGCTACCGCTATTCGGCCGTATCCACCCGGATGATGCGCTCGGCCCTGCTGGAGGTCCTTCGGGAGGACTACATCCGAACCGCCCGGGCCAAGGGGCTCGTCGAGTACCTGGTCATCATCCGGCACGGGGTCCGGAACGCCCTCTTGCCGGTGGTAACGGTTATCGGCCTGGAGTTCGCCTTCCTCATCGGCGGCCTGGTAGTGACCGAGCAGGTCTTTAACCTCAACGGCCTGGGAAAGCTCATCGTCGAGGCTATCAGCCGCCGGGACTACACCATGACCCAGGCCCTGATTATGCTTTCGGCGGCGGTCTTCGTCTTTGTGAACTTTCTCTTGGACCTCTGTTACATGTGGCTTGACCCGAGGATTCGGTACCGTTAGGGGTGTCCGGAATGCAGACAGGTCTGGCCCAGGAGGCAACCCTTCTGCGCAAGGCCCACCGCCAAAACATCGTCCTCCGGTTTGTCCGGCGCTACCCGCTTGGGGCTTTTGGGGCGGGGGTGCTGCTGGTGTTTGCGGCCGCGGCCGTTTTTGCCGACCAGCTCGCTCCCCATGACCCCATTGCCAACAACTTCGCGGTTATGTTCCGTCCGCCCAGCCCAGAATACCCCCTGGGAACCGACAACTTTGGCCGGGACGTCTTAAGCCGGATAATTTTCGGTGCCCGAACGGCCCTCCTGGTGGCCTTCACCAGTTCATTTGTAGGCGCAACCCTCGGCGCCCTGCTGGGGGTAATAAGCGCCCATTTTGGGGGCTGGGTCGACGACCTCATCCAACGTATAACCGACGTCATCCTGGCCTTCCCACTGATAATTCTGGCCCTGGCCATGGTGGCGGCCCTCGGAACGGGAACTCTGAACGTTATCATTGCCATCACCATCCCGATGATTCCCAGGGTGAGCCGGGTTATCCGGGCCAGCGCCTTGGCGCTGCGGGAGATGCCCTTTGTGGAGGCCGCCCGGGCCCTGGGGGCCTCCGATGCCAGAATCATCCTCTTCCACCTCCTGCCCAATGTGGTGGCTCCGTACCTAGTGATGCTTACGGCTTTCCTGGGCCAGGCGATTTTGCTTGAGGCTTCCCTCAGCTTTTTAGGGCTGGGGGTTGCCGAGCCTACCCCGGCCTGGGGGCTGATGCTGCGGGGGGCGGCCACCCAGTTTGCCGAGCGGGCCCCCTGGCTTGCACTGGCCCCGGGGATGGCCATTAGCCTGGGGGTCTTTGCCTTTAACCTGCTGGGCGACGCCCTTCGGGACGCTTTGGACCCAAGACTGAGGCCTTGACGGCCTTCCTTGGCAGGCATATAATTAATAAGACCAAAATCTCCTAGGGGGGGGTGTGCGAATATGCCGTTGCGGTACGACCTTCTGCCGATGATGGACTATATCAAAGCGAAAAGGCTTTTCTGGGATCCCGAAAATATCGACCTTTCAGAGGACGTCCGGCAGTGGCCTGAGCTTTCGGAGGAGGTCCAACTAGGTACCCTCCGGCTTATCGCCGGTTTCTACCGGGGGGAGATCGCCGTAACCGAGGACCTAAGTCCCCTCCTCTTTGCCATCCGGAAGGAGGGCGGCCACCTCGAAGACGAGATATTCCTGTGCACCCAACTTTTCGAGGAGGCCAAGCACACCGAGTTCTTTGACCGCTGGCTTAACACGGTAGTGCCCGGCATTGACCTGAATGAGGTCGCCCCGGTGGGCCCCCACTACCAGTTCGTCTTTTACGAAGAGCTGCCCCGGGCGCTGCACCAGCTTTACACCGACCAGTCCCGCCGGGCCCAGCTGGAGGCCGTGGCCACTTACCACCTGATGGTGGAGGGTGTGGCCGCCGAGGCCGGCTACGCCACCGCCTATCTATCCCTGAAGGAGCGGGGCCTGCTACCGGGCCTGGTAAAGGGTTTTGAGCTGATTCAGCGGGACGAGGCCCGCCACATCGCCTTCGGCCATTACCTGGCCGGACGGATCATCCGGGACGAGCCCGACCTTCTGCCGGTGGCTAAAGCCCAGATGCGCAAGCTCTTCCCCCACATCCTCGGGCTGTTCCTCTTCAGCCAGTTGGACGTGATCAAGCACTGTATCAACATGTACGAAACCCGGCTCCGGAAGGTCGAAGAGAACCTGAGCGGGGCAGTAACCCCGGAGGCGGCCGGTTAGCAACCTGCCAAGTTGTGGCCGGGGTACCCGGAGGTCGGGTACCCCGGCCTTGGGCCCTTCGGATTTGTGGGAACTGGGCCCATGTGTTAATATTAACTAGAACCAGTGACGAGGGGGAAGCCCGTGGGAGAATCGGTCGGCAACGGTGCTGCAACCCGGAGCGAACGTCACTCCTATACGCCGCTGGAGCTCTTTTTCCTCGGCCGACTGGAGCGGTTTCTCCGGCTGCGCCGGCAGCACCGGATGAATGAGCTGCCGCCGGAGCTGGTAAAGCTTCTGGATAAGGCGATTCTTTCCACGTACCGGGACTGCCTCCAGCTCGGGATCGGCGAAGAGGCCCGCCGAATCCTGCGCCGCGAGCTTGGCCAAAGCTCGACCTCGTCCGGCTATTCCCAGTCGTAAGTCCGGGGTCGCTGCCCCTGAGCATACAGTCGTAGGGCACCGGATTCCCAATGGAGTCGGCATCCAACGAAGTTAAAAGTAACCTATGGCTTGCCCGGGCGCTGTTTGACCTGGGTGGGGTCCAGTTTGGCAGTTTCACCCTGGGCCGTTCCACGGTCAACTCGCCCGTTTATATTAACCCCCGGGTCCTGGTGAGCCAGCCCCGATATCTAAAGGCGGTGGCTGAGCTCATCCGCCAGGAGACCAGCTTTGGCCAGGCCCGCCGCCGCCCCCGAATTGCCCCTTTCGACCTGGTGGCCGGGGTCCCTTTTGGGGGCCTTCACCTGGCTACAGCCTTCTCCCTCCTGACGGAGACCCCGATGATTTACGTCCGGCCCGGGGGCGAGAAGGACCACCGAATCGAGGGCCGTTACCAGGAGGGCCAAACCGTCCTGGTCATCGACGACCTGATAACCACCGGGGGCAGCATTGTGGAGACCGCCAGCATTCTTGAGGCCCACGGGCTTAAGGTCAGGGACGTTATCGTCCTGGTGGACCGGGAGCAAGGGGCAACGGAGCGGCTTCGCCGGCGGGGCTACAACCTGGTTCCGATCCTGCGCCTCACGGTGATGCTCAACTATTACTACAACACCGGCCTCATCGACGAGTTCTGGTACCGGCGCAGCCTCGAATACCTCCGGTCTCACCAGACCGGCCCCGAAGAGTAATCCGGGTTCCCCCAGGCGAATATAATATTCTAATAATTGCTAATACTTGGCAAGGCAGAGAGCGGGAGGTGCCAACGTGGCCAAGGAGGAACTTACCCTGAACAAGACCGAACCCCGGCCGCCGCAGCTTTGCAACATCGGCCGGCTGCTTACGGCCATGGCGGGCCGGGGAGTGGACGGGTTGCTATCCTACTATTCCCGCAACGTTCTCTACCTGAGTGGGTACGGGGCCGGTACCACCGGCATCTACGGCGAGGCCAACGGTGTAGCCGCCTTCGTACTATCTCGCCACGAACCGGACCACCCCATCGTCATCGTTCCCGATTTTGAGGTCAATTTCTTCCGGTATCAACCCACCTGGGTTCGGGACATCCGGCCGTACCGGAGCTTGATTCTGCCCTTGGACCTCCCCTGGAACCCAGACATGCTCGATCGGTTTGCCCCGGCCGAGACCCGAAGCCAGCCCTGGTTCCTTGCGGCTAAGGCGAACTATTCCGGAAGCTTCATCGACGCCTGCGTAAAGGCCCTGCGGGACCTCGGCCTGGATAAGGCCACCGTCGGCTTTGACAACCTCTCCTTTGCCCCCTTCGTGGCCGACCGGCTAACGGATATGAAGGTCGTCGACGCTTACAGCCTTATGAAATATGTCCGGATGGTGAAAACCGACGCCGAGCTGCGGCTGTTGCGGGAGGCCCATCTGCTCAACCAAACTGCCATCGAAAAGGTGGTCAGCTCTTACGTGCCGGGGATGACATGGCATGACCTGAACACCGCCTATTTCCTGGAAGTAACCCGGCTGGGCGGGTTTGTTGTCGACCGGGGCAGCCTTGTACTCTTCAACCCGCGGGGCAGCGAGGCGGTGGTCCAGTTTGCCAGCGGCCTGGAGCCGGACTTTTCCCTCGAACCCGGCATGCACGTGATGTTCGATTGTCACGGTCGCTGGAAGGGCTATAACTGGGACGGTGGGAAGACGTGGGTTGTGGGCGGTGAGACGGGCGTTCCCAGCCGCCGAATAGCCCGGGTCTGTGGCGACGCTTTGGAAGAGGTCCTGAATACGGCCCAGCCCGGGGTCAGGCTCAGCCAACTGCAGGCCCTGGGGCGCCGGGTGTTCGAACGCCACGGCGTACCGGCGCCCGAATCGGCCCTGATCTATTTCCACGGGGTGGGGCTCGACAACAGCGAGCACGAGTGGGGAACGCCGGCCGATTGGGTTATGGAAGCTGGAACCGTAGTCGCCGTCCATATCTACTACCCGGGCGACGAACGGCACCGGTACTACATCGAGGAAGTCGGGGTGGTGACGCCGTCCGGCATCGACCGCTTCTTCACCTGGGACATGGGCCAACCCCTTACCCCTTAGGCGGTCACGGGAAGCTAACCCGCCTTATTGACACTGGGTAAGACGCCCGATTACAATTATAGCGGGTACGGCCCAGGCCTGACCGGAGGTTAACCGTGGCTCGGGTAATATGGGATAGCGTTACGAAAAAGTTCGGGCAGGTGGTGGCGGTTGACAATCTTACCCTTACGGCCGAGGACGGTGAGTTTTTAGTCCTGGTTGGGCCCTCTGGCTGCGGCAAGACCACGGCCCTAAGGCTGGTGGCCGGCCTTGAGGAACCCACCGGCGGCCTCATCTGGATCGGCGACCGGGTGGTAAACGACCTCCCGCCCAGAGACCGGGACGTGGCCATGGTCTTTCAGAGCTATGCCCTTTACCCCCACATGAGCGTCTACGACAACATGGCCTTCGGCCTCAAGCTTCGGGGCTTTCCCAGGGCCGAAATCGACCGGCGGGTAAGGCAGGTGGCCGAAATCCTGGGCATCGCCGACCTTCTAGACCGCAAGCCCCGCCAGCTTTCCGGCGGCCAGCGCCAGCGGGTGGCCCTGGGCCGGGCCATCGTCCGGGAGCCCAAGGTCTTTTTGATGGACGAGCCTTTATCGAATTTGGATGCCAAGCTCAGGGTCCAGACCCGGGCCGAGCTTAAAAAGCTTCACCAGACCCTTAAAACCACCACCATCTATGTTACCCACGACCAGGTTGAGGCGATGACCATGGGCGACCGGATCGCGGTCATAAATAAGGGGGTGCTTCAGCAGGTGGACACCCCCCAGAACGTCTATGAGCATCCGGTGAACATCTTCGTGGCCGGCTTTATCGGCAGCCCGGCCATGAACTTTTTCCGGGGCCGGCTTTTGAGCGAGGATGGAAGACTTTACGTCGACCTGGAGGACTTTCGAGTGGAAGTTCCCGGCCAGCTAGGGGAGGTTTTGCGGCAGCGGGCGCCCAGTCCGAAGGTGGTGCTTGGGGTAAGGCCGGAGCATATCCGGCTTTCGGCTGCCGAAGGGCAGGGTGTCCGGTGCCGGGTGGAAGTGGTGGAGCCTTTGGGCAATGAGACTTTGGTTCACGTAACCAGCGGCCGGCACACTTGGACGGTGTGGCTTCCGGGGATGCTTAAGGTTGCGCCCGGGATGAGCTTACAGCTGGAATTTGACCCCGAAAAGCTGCACCTTTTTGATGCCGGTACTGAGCGGGCTTTAATCGAGCCCGAACTTCGGGCCCTAGCCAGGGCTGGTTAAACCCTTTTGGAGGAGGACTCGATGGGCAAGCCATGGCGCAAGGTTATCATAAGCCGCCGGGAATTCTTGGGCGGAGCCTTAGCGGGGGTCGGGGCTCTTGCGGCCAGCTGCGCCCCGACCCAACCAGCCGGTCCGCAGGCTCCGGCCGTTCAGGGGCGGCCCACCGAATTGCATGTGCTCCGGTGGTCGAGCTTCGTGGCCGAGATGGATAAATTGATCGACACCCAGATGCAGGAGTGGGGGAAGAAAAATAATGTCAATGTCAAAGTTGAGCACATCAATGCCAACGACATCCCAGCCCGCCTGGCGGCGGCTGTCCAGGCCAAGGCCGGACCCGACATTGTCCAGTTTTGGGACGGCTGGCCATGGATTTATGAGGACTCGCTGGTGGACGTCAGCAAGGAAGTCGAAGAGCTGATCAAAAAGCTTAACGGCGTTTACCAGGACTTCGAAGCCTACTGCAAGGTTAACGGCGTCTGGCGGGCCTTCCCTTACTCGTACACCAGCAATACTTTCATATACCGCACGGACTACTTCAAGGAGGCCGGGGTCGCGGTGCCCAAGACTTGGGACGAGTTCATCGAGGCCGGCAAGAAGCTTAAGGCTTACGGTAAGCCCATCGGTCAGGCCTTGGGCCACTCCTTCGGGGACCCGCCGACCTTCTGGTACCCGTGGCTCTGGGCCTGGGGCGGCAAGGAAGTCCTGGAAGACGGCAAGACCGTGGCCATCGAGAGCGACGCCACCTTGCTCGCCGTCGAGAAGGCCGTCGAGCTCTTCGACACCGGGCTGATCGAGGGCGTCCTTTCATGGGATGACTCCTCCAACAACCGGGCTTACCTGGCGGAGCAGATCTCGTGCACCCTGAACGGCGCCAGCATCTACTTCGTGGCCAAGCGGGATTATCCGAAGCTAGCCGAGGTGAGTGACCACTTCGTCCACCCCCGGGGCCCGGCGGGCACCTTCAGCTACCAGCTCGACTGGAGCGTCGGCATTATGGCCTACTCCAAGAATATCCAGGCCGCCAAGGACCTAATCGTTCACATCCTGCAGCCGGAGCAATATTCGGCCTGGCTGCAGAGCGGCCGGGGCTATGAGACCGGTCCGTATCGCTACTACGATAACGACCCCGTCTGGCGGACCGACCCGAAGATTCTGCCGTTCCGGGATGTGGTAACGAACGGGACTGCCCGCTGGCCGGGCTGGCCGGGCCCGCCCACGGCCAAGGCGACGCAGGTGCGGAACAATTACATCATCGTTGACCTGTTCGCTAAAGCTTGCTCCCGGGAGTTCAAACCCAGGGAGGCAATTAAGTGGGCCGCAGGGCAGCTTCAGCAGATTTACGGGCGGTCGTGATTTAGGCCGGCGGATCTGGCCCGGTGCCGGGTCGGGTCCGCCGACCTGTTAAGGAGACGGTCGGTGGCCAAAAAGGGTGTCCTGGCCGAAACATCTGCTGTAGCCGTCCCCAAGCGGCTACCCCGGACCTTCAGCCCGGGAATCATCCTTGAGCGGGAGCAAGTCTTGGGCTATCTGCTTATGCTCCCGGCCCTCGCCCTTCTTACGGTCTTCGTCCTTTACCCCTTTCTTTACGGAATCTGGCTTGCCCTCACCGACAGCCGCATCGGCATCCCCGGCCAATTCGTGGGTCTGAGAAACTTCCTTGACCTCACCCAGGACTCCATTTTCCAGCAGACTTTCCGCAACACATTTCTTTACACCGGCGTCACGACGGTCTTTAAGCTCATCTTCGGTCTGGCCATCGCCGCCCTGCTCAATAACAAGTTCCCCCTCAAGCGCTTCGTCCGGGCGGCCGTACTCCTCCCTTGGATTGTACCCACCGTCCTGAGCGCCCTGGCCTGGCTCTGGATGTTCGACTCCACCTTCAGCGTCGTCAACTGGGTCCTGGCCCGCTTTGGCATTAAGGGGCCCGTCTGGCTTGGCAATAACCCTTGGCCGATGATTTCGCTGATGGTCGTCAACATCTGGCGGGGAACCCCCTTCTACGCCATAAGTTTTCTGGCCGGCATGCAGACGATAAACCAGGAGCTTTACGAGGCGGCGGCCATCGACGGGGCCAGCCGGTGGCAGATGTTCCGCCACATCACCCTGCCCCTCCTTAAACCCGTAATCACCATCGTCCTTCTCCTTTCGGTCATCCTGACCTTTTCGGATTTTCAGCTCATCTATGTCCTGACCCGGGGCGGGCCAGCCAACAGTACCCACCTCTTCGCCACCCTGGCCTACCAGGTGGGGTTGCCCTCCGGGGAGATCGGCCGGGGGGCGGCCATCTCCCTCTTTATCTTTCCCGCCCTGTGCATCACGGTGTTTCTGACCCTCTGGTACATGCGCAGGCAGGAGCTAGATTAAGATGAGCCCCAGGCCGGCGGCGGTTTTGGACCGTTTTGTCAGCATCTATATCCCGGTCGTCATTACCCTGGTGTTGCTGCTTTTTCCCTTCTATTGGATGGCGATAACCTCGATTAAGCCCAACGCCGAGCTTTTTGACGTTAAGGGCAACCCCTTCATTGTGCTTCAGCCCACCCTGGACCACTATAAATACCTGTTTGAGCGGACTCTCTTCTCCAACTGGATCCTGAACACCACCTTCGTGGCCTGCCTTTCGACGGCCATTTCCCTCGCCCTGTCGGTCCCGGCCGGCTACGCCCTGGCCAGGTTCCGCTTCCCGGGGGGGACCCTCCTCGGTTGGGCCATCTTCGTCACCTACTTGGTTCCCCAGACCCTGCTCTTTCTGCCCCTCGCCCAGGTGGTTAACTGGCTTGGGCTGGCCAACACCCTCTGGTCTCTGGTGCTTACCTACCCGACTTTCCTGGTTCCCTTCGGCTCCTGGCTCCTCATCGGCTACTTTCGGTCCATTCCTAAGGATCTGGAGGAGTCGGCCCTGGTGGACGGGGCCACCCGCCTCCAGGCCCTCATAAAGATCGCCCTGCCCCTGGCCATTCCCGGCATCCTCTCGGTGGGGATCTTCTCCTTCACCCTCTCCTGGAATGAGTTCATCTACGCCTTGGTCTTCATCTCCGACCCCACCAACAAAACCGTCCCGGTCGGGGTAACCTCCGAGCTTATCCGGGGCGACGTCTTCTTCTGGGGGAGCCTCATGGCCGGGGCCCTTTTGGGTTCGGTTCCGGTCGCCCTGATCTACTCGTTCTTCGTCGAATACTTCGTAGCCGGGCTTACCGCCGGAGCCGTCAAGGGCTGAGTTAAGCCGTTCACCGGGAGGGGTGTGTTGGGAGGCAAACTTTTACGTAAAGTTCTCTGGCTGGCGATGGTGGCGGCGCTCCCCTCGACGGCGGCCGCCCACGTCCGCTGGTTCGTGCCCGAATGGCTGCGGCTTCAGCCCCCCGATTTCGGCCTCATTGTCGGCTGGCCAACCCTGGCCGTAATTGGGGCCAGCCTCGGGCTCTTCCTGTTGTTGCGGCAGGTTCAGCGGCTGGTGGGCAGCCCCCACTGGCCCAACCCGCCCCTCCTGGCCTACATGGAGCCCTGTGCCACGGCCCTGCTGGCCGTCCACACCGGCATAAGCCTGGTCTGGTTCGCCTACCAGGGCAACCTCTTCGTCCCTCAGCTGGTGCTGCCCCCGAACCTACCGGGCTGGCTCCTGGTGGCCCTTCAGATTTTTGTGGCCTTTACGTTCATTACCGGCCTCTTCGACCGGGCCGGGGCCCTGCTTTTGATGGTGACCTTTTTGCTCGGATTTCTGTTCTTTCCGCCCCTGGCTATGCTGGGCCAGCTTCATTATGTGGGCATTGGCCTGGCGCTGTTTGTGTTGGGCCGCACCGTTCCCCCGGAGTGGGTGGCCCGGAAACTGGCCTGGGTTTCCCGTTATGAAACCGAGGCGGTGGCGGCCCTACGCATCCTCACGGGCCTTTCCCTTGTAGCGGCCGCCTTTGACGAGAAGCTGCTGGCCCCCGAGCTGGGCCGGGACTTCTTGGCCCAATATCCCCACTTTAACTTCATGCGGTCGTTATTCGGTTTCGGGTGGTTCGACAATGACCTGTTTGTGACCGCGGCCGGGATCACCGAAGCGACCATCGGTATCTTGCTCATAACCGGGGTTCTCACCCGAGCGGTCATTCTGGGGATGTGGGTGCCCTTCAACCTGACGGTCCCCCTTCTGCCCCCAGTGGAGCTACTAGGACACCTGCCCATCTTCGGCATCATGTACGTCCTACTTCTCTATGGCTCAGGGATTCCGCCCAGGGCCGCCGTTCGCCTGCTCGAGCCCGCCGTTCGGGGCGAGATTGAGGAGGCCCGCCGACGCCTCCGGGCCTAGGGCCGCCTTCAAGCCGGCAAGGACCGGCGTCAATCGGTTAAAATCTTCCCCGGAGGTTGCCATGAACGGAGCCGAACCTTTGCCACCCCTGCATGGGATTCGCGTCCTTGAGCTGGCCAACTTTATGGCCGGGCCTTACTGCGCCATGCTTCTGGCCGACCTGGGGGCCGATGTGATCAAAATCGAGAACCCCGACGGCGGCGACCACAGCCGGGCCACGCCCCCCTTCCTGGACGGCGAAAGCGCCGGCTTTATCGCCCTCAACCGGAACAAACGCAGCCTTGCCCTTAACTTAAAGCATCCCAGGGGCCGGGAGGTCTTTCTACGTCTGGTCGACCGGGCCGACGTGGTGGTCGAGAACTTCCGCCCTGGAACCACTAGGGACCTGGGCATCGACTACGAGACCCTGTCCGCCCGCAATCCGGGGCTCATTTACTGCGCCGTTTCCGGCTACGGCCAGACCGGCCCATACAGCCACCGGCCGGGCCTAGACCTTATCATCCAGGGTATGTCGGGCCTCATGAGCATCACCGGTGAGCCCGGCCGGCCCCCGGTGAAGGTCGGCGTGCCGGTTGCCGACCTTACGGCCGCCCTCTTTGCGGCCAACGCCATTCAGGCCGCCTTGATCGCCCGGAGCCGGACCGGTCAGGGTCAATATATCGACATAAGCCTATTTGAGGCGGCCGTTGCCCTTGAGGTCTGGGAGACGGCCAGCTACTTTGCCACCGGAGAGGTGCCGGGCCCCCTGGGTTCCGCCCACCGGGTGAGTGCCCCCTACCAGGCCTTCCGGACCGCCGACGGTTACGTCACCGTTGGGGCCACCACCCCCCGCCACTGGACTATCTTCTGCCAGGTGCTCGGCTTGGAACACCTCGAAAAGGACCCACGCTTTGCCACCCTGGCCGCCCGGAAGGCCAACGAGAAGGTTCTGGCCGAGATTATCGAGGAGGTTACTTCTACCCAGACCAGCGAGTACTGGTACCGCCGCTTTGAGGAGGCGGGCATCCCCTGCGGGATAATCAACACCATTGACCGGGTAGTCGCCGACGAGCACCTAAAGGCCCGGGGCTTCATCGTCGAACTGCCCCACCCCGCTCTGGGTCGGGTTCGAGCAACGGGGTCGCCCCTGCACTTCGCCCGCACACCGGTCCGGCTCCAACGGGCTGGCCCCCTGCTGGGGGAGCACAACTTCGAGGTTTTAAGGGAGCTTGGGTTCGGACCCGAAGAGGTCGTCCGGCTGGAAGCCGATGGGGTTATCGGGCCGGTGCGGGCCCCATCTGGGCTTGGCCGGACGGCGGAGTAGGCCGATGGGTGCCTTGAGACGGGGCCGAATCGTTGACCTGGGAACGGAGGAGCTCATCTTCGAGGTAGACCCGCCCCTGGCCTGGCTTACGTTTAACCGGCCCGAGGCCCGCAACGCCATGACCTGGGCCATGTACGACGGCCTCGTTCGGGCCTGCGAATGGGTGGACGAAAACGACGAGGTAAAAGTCCTCCTACTCAAGGGCGCCGGAGACAAGGCCTTTATCGCCGGTACCGACATAAGCCAGTTCACGGCATTTCAGAGTCCCCAAGACGCCATCGACTATGAAGCCCGGATGAACGGCATCATCGGCCGTCTGGAGGGGGTCCAGAAGCCCACCATCGCCCTGATCCGGGGGTACGCCGTCGGGGGTGGGGCGGCCATCGCCACGGCTTGCGACCTGCGCATCTGTACCCCCGACGCCAAATTCGGCATCCCCATCGCCCGGACCCTGGGCAACTGTTTGAGTCTGGCTAACTACGCCCGCCTGGTGGACCTGATCGGGCCGTCCCGGACGAAATACCTAATTTTCACCGCCGGGATGGTGGACGCCGAGGAAGCCTTGCGAATCGGCCTTGCCAACGAAATCGTTCCCGCCGAGGAGCTGGAGCACCGGGGCCAGCAGCTGGGCCTGACCCTGGCCGAACATGCGCCCCTCACCCTCAAGGTCACCAAGGAGGCGATCCGGCGGATCCTGGCCTACCGGCGGCCCCCGGAAAGTGAGGACCTGATCCTGGCCTGCTATCTGAGCGAGGATTTCCGGGAGGGGGTTCGGGCCTTTCTGGAAAAGCGCCGGCCCCGCTGGCGGGGCCGCTAGGGCTTGCACCAGTTATAATCACCGAGACGGGGCACCGGTGACTGGCTATCTCATCGCCCGAGTGGGTCAAGGGCTCTTCGTGCTCCTCGTTGTAAGCATTCTAGCCTTCGGCCTTCTGCACCTGGCCCCCGGCGACCCGGCGGCCCTCCTTTACGGCCCGGACCTCTCGGCCGATGAGCTTAAGGCCATCCGGACGGCCTGGGGCCTCGAGGACCCCCTGCCCATCCAATATTTCAGGTGGCTGAGCCGGTTCGTTCAGCTCGACTTCGGCCGCTCCTTTTCCGACGGCCGGCCGGTGCGGGAGGTGATCCTGGAGCGGCTGCCGGCAACCCTTTACCTTACGGCCTCGGCCTTGACCATTGCCCTTGGGGTGGGCATCACCGTCGGGATCATATCCGCCCTGCGGCCCCTCTCTTGGCTCGACTACGCCGTAACCACCCTTTCAACGGTCCTCTACTCGGCCCCCAACTTCTGGCTGGGGCTCATCCTGGTCCTGGTCTTCTCCGTCTGGCTCGGCTGGCTTCCCTCGGCCGGGATGCAGTCCGTCCGGGGCCCCACCTCCCCGGGCGACCTGCTGAGCCACCTGGTCCTGCCGGCCTTTGTTCTCTCCCTTCGGGAGATGGCCAGCCTCATCCGCTACACCCGGGCCGGGATGGTGGACGTGCTCGCTCAGGACTACATCCGCCTGGCCCGGGCCAAGGGCCTGCCCGAGTACCAGGTCGTCCTTGACCACGCCTTCCGGAACGCCGCCTTGCCGGTCATCACCCTGATAGGCCTCTTTATCCCCAGGCTGGTCGGGGGATCGGTGGTGGTCGAGACCCTTTTCAGCTGGCCCGGGCTGGGCCGGCTGGTGGTGGAGGCAGCCTTCGCCCGCAACTACCCGGTCCTCATGGGGGAGGTGGTGCTGGTGGGGGCGCTGGTAATTTTGGGGAGCCTGCTGGCCGACCTGGCCTACGCAGTGGCCGATCCCAGAATTCGCTACGGGAAGAGCCGGTGAAGGCCCGCGCCCTTCTGCCCAGGCCCGATGCACCCTTAAAGGCTGAAAGCCCGTGGGTGCGCACCGGCCGGGCCTTTGCCCGCCACCGGACGGCCCTGCTGGCCGGGGTGGTGCTCGGAACCGTCGTCCTTTTAGCTTTGCTGGCCCCGATCCTGGCACCATATCCCCCGGATTACATCGACCTGACCGCCCGGGCCCGCCCCCCCAGTCCTGAGCACCCCCTGGGGACCGACCGCCTGGGTCGGGACATCGCCAGCCGCCTCCTCTTCGGGGCCCGGGTCTCCCTCTTCGTGGCGGCGACGGCTGTGCTCCTGGCCACCTTCCTGGGAACAGTGGTGGGGATGGTGGCGGGCTACTTTGGTGGCTGGGTGGACGCGGTGCTGGCCCGGACGGTGGACGCCCTGCTTTCCCTGCCTACCTTCTTTATACTGGTGGCCGTTCAGTCCATCCTTCCCCCCTCGGTCTGGAACGTGGTCGGGATCATCGGCCTGACCACCTGGCTCGGGCTAGCCCGCATCGTCCGGGGCCAGGTCCTGAGCCTGCGGGAGCGGGAGTTTATCTTAGCCGCCCGGGCCTTGGGGGCGCCCGCCGGCCGCATCATCGCCCGGCACCTCCTCCCCAACGTGGCCGGCCCGGTGGTGGTCTTCACCACCCTGGGCATGGCCGACGCCATCCTCATCGAGGCCGCCCTGAGTTTCCTCGGGCTCGGGGTACCGCCCTTTGAGGCCTCCTGGGGCAACATGCTCACCGACGGCCAGGTGGCGGCCCTTTCCGGGGCGTGGTGGATACCCCTCTTCCCCGGCCTGCTGGTCCTTATAACGGCCCTGGCGGTGAACCTGGTGGGGGACGGCCTTCAGCAGGCGGTGTTTCGCTGAGGACGGCCCGGGCCGAATCCTCACCCACCAGCCGCCCCCCGGCCAGAAAGACCACCCGGTCGGCCACCCGCCCCACGAACTCCAGGTCCTGGGAGACCAGGAGCAGGGTCCGGCCCGCCTCCTTGAGCCCCTCCAGCAACCCCACCAGGCGCCCGTAAAGGCCGTCGTCCAGGCCCACCGTCGGCTCGTCGAGGGCCAGGATGGGCGTTCCCAGGGCCAAGGCGGAAGCCAGGGCCACCAGCCGCCGCCAGCCCGGGCTCAATTCCAGGGGATGACGTCCGGCCCGGTCCCCCAGGCCGACGGCCGAAAGCCAGGCCCCGGTCCGGCGCCGGACCTCCCCGGCCGGAACCCCCAGGTTCCGGGGCCCGAAAGCGACGTCATCCCAAACCGTCGGCCCGAAAAGGGCGTCGGCCGGGTTCTGGGGCAAGTAACCGATGAGCCGGGCCAGACGCCAGGGGGGCTCCCGGCCAGCATCCGACCCGAAAACCCTCACCCGCCCCGCCCAGGGCCGCAACAGGCCCAACAAAACGAGAAGCAGGGTGGACTTGCCGGCCCCGTTGGGACCCACGATAGCCAGGGCTTCTCCGGCCCGCACCCGGAGGGAGAGGCCGGCCAAGACCGGCCGACCGACCGAGTAGCCGGCCCAGAGGTCTTCCGCCTCCAGGACCACCGACCCCGGCTCCCGTCCGGGCTTCGGCTTCGGTGCGGAGAGTTCGGGGGTTTGGGGGCTGGGGTGAAGCCGGCCCCCCTCAAGCCAGAGGAGGCGGTCGACCAGTCCTTCCAGGTGCCGACGTCGGCCGCTCAGCAAAACTGCCGCCCTGCCTTCGGCCTTCGCCCTGGCTAAAAACTGCTTTAAGGCCGCCCAACCAGGCCCGTCCAGGTGCTCGAAGGCGTCATCCAGCACCAGCACCTTTGGCCGGGGGACCAAGGTTGCCCCCAGGACCACCCGCTGCTGCTGGCCCACCGAAAGCTCGAAGGGGGAGCGATCGGCAAAAGGCCCAAGGCCGAGGCTTTGCAAGAGCCCGCCGACCTCGGCCTTGACGGCGGCCGGCCCGAGACCCAGGTTTTCCAGGGGGAGCCCCACCTCCTCGGCCACGGTATCGGCGGCCCCGCTGAGCTGGTAGTATGGCTCGG